>PDWI01008448.1_pt1 | contig 12128 bp, 9 predicted proteins | sample 1430891 | NCBI WGS metagenome assembly PDWI01 (sample SAMN01162508, study PRJNA174530) | Oral metagenome, whole genome shotgun sequencing project. | biome: Marine environment; feature: Marine mammal; material: Swab sample of the gingival sulcus; isolation source: swab sample of gingival sulcus...
AAAATCATCATAGGAAAATAAAACCTCAACTTTTTTTAGTTGGGTAATATTATTTAAGATATTTATTTTTAATTGTTCTATATCTTGAAAAGGCATAATAAAGTTAGATGTTACCGTTATCATAAGCGTTCGTGAATTTTTATCTAGTTTCGGTTTTTCTACATCATACTGAAATTCTTTACCCTCTAATTTCGTAAGTTTATCCCAATTTATAAATTGTTCTAATAGTTTTTTCATCTTATCTCCATTTTTTATTTATACGCTCTGATTAATGCTAAAAACTCTTCTAACACTTTTTCTTCCTCAACAGTTTTTAACACTTCGCCTTTTTGGAAAATCACAGCTTTTCCATCTCCTCCAGCAATACCAAAATCTGCTTCTTTTGCTTCCCCGGGTCCATTCACCACACAACCCATCACGGCAACTTTAATAGGCTTCAACCCTTTTTTTGCCCTTTCACATTCAATTGGTTTGATGGCTTTTTCTACTTGTAATGCTATTTTCTCTAAATTTATTTTTGTTCTACCACAAGTAGGACAAGATACTAGCTCTATCCCTTGTGCTCTCTTTCCTGTTGCTTTTAATATTTCTTGTGCCAATAACACTTCCTCCACAGGATCACCTGTTAACGACACTCTCATGGTATTTCCTATTCCTGCTAATAACAATGCACCAATCCCTACTGCTGATTTTACTTTACCACTTTCAGTCGTTCCAGATTCTGTAACACCTATATGAAGTGGGTATTTCACATCTTCCCAAAGCATTTTATGGGCATCGTAGTTCATTTTTGGATTAGATGATTTTATGGATACCACAATATTGTCAAAATCTAAGTCTTCTAGCAACTGAATATTTCTTTTCGCACTTAATACTAAACCTTCTGCTGTTACACCACCATATTTTTTCACGATGTCTTTTTCTAAAGAGCCTGAATTTACACCAATTCTAATGGGAATTTGTCTGCTTTTTGCTTCTTTCACTACTTTTTCAACATTTTCTCGCTTACCAATATTCCCTGGATTTATTCTAATTTTATCAGCACCCATCGCCATCGATTTTATAGCTAATCGATAATCAAAATGTATATCTGCCACTAGAGGCACTTTCATTGTTTTTTTTATAATTTTTATCGCTTCTGCCGATGCCATATCTGGCACTGCTACTCTTATAATCTCACAACCTGCCTCTTCTAATCGCGTAATTTGTGCTGTTACTTCTTTAATATTTGCCGTATCCACATTGGTCATCGATTGGATTGAAATTGGAGCATCACCACCAATTGCCACATCGCCACATATAATTTTTCTTTTCCCATTCATCTCTAATCCCTTAAATATCCTCCGTATTTTTATACCTGACAAAAATACCATTGTTCTATTTTTCGATAATTCTAACTAATCATTTAATGTTACCTATTATAAACTTTAAAATGCACTTTTATCTTAACACTATCAACTATGCTGATTACTAATGAAGTAGCCTTAAAATATCTTGCCACGTTACATATATCATCAAACTAAATAGCAGTAAAATTCCTACAAAATGAATGTTTGATTCCAATTTATCCGATATTGCTTTTCCTGTTACTTTTCGAATGATTAAAAACATCAGTCTACCACCATCTAATGCTGGAAAAGGCAACATATTGACGATTGCCAAATTTAAACTAATAAATGCTGTAATATAACCTACATAAAAAAGACCACTTTTAATCGAATTACTCACAATTACTGTAATACCAACGACACCTGTCAACTCTTTCGCTGACACTTCCCCTGTAATCAGTTGTTTTAATCCACTAAACATTTTATCTGCGATATCAACCGTTAAGGTTACACCTTTTACCACTGATTTTATAGGGTCTTTCACAAGTTTCGGTTGAATTCCTATTATTTTTTGTCCACCATCAACTTCAATTACAGGAATTTCTAAATTTTCCAATTGTCCTTTTCTTTCAACTTGTATCTCTAATTCTTTTTCTTTTGTTTGGCTGATTTCCTGAACAATATCCTTCCACTGATTAATTGATACACCTTGTATTGCTACGATTTTATCCCCTTTCATCATTCCTGATTCTTGAGCTTTCCCCATTTTTGAAAAATCTCCAACAATGGTACTTTCCACACCGATAGAAAGCGATAAAATACTCATTACAATAATGGCAAAAAGTAAATTCATCAAAGCACCTGCTACCACAATAAAAGCTTTTGCAAAAAAAGATTTACTACCAAAAGATCGTTCATCCTCAGAAGTTTCATCTTCTCCCTCCATAGCACAATAACCACCTATTGGCAACGCTCTTAATGAATATAATGTTTCTCCTTTCTGCTTCTGATAGATTAAAGGACCCATTCCTACTGCAAATTCATTGACTTTTACACCTGTTAATTTTGCTGCCGTAAAATGACCTCCTTCATGTATTAAAATTAAAAAGCAAAATATTAATATTGCGATTAGTATTGTCATCTATATTTTTTCCTTTCTGATTGCTTATAATTTTCCGTTATAACGATGTTCCTGCTGATTCTTTCCATCCTCTCAATGAAAAAATCCTATCCAATTCTATTTTTATCATTTATATTGTAATAAATTTTCTGTAATTCTTCGTGCCTTTTTATCTGCCTCTAGTATATTTTCTAAAGTTAAATCATAACAAGGCTCAAATTCATCTAAAACCTTTCTTAACATATCTTGAATATCAAGGAATTTTATCTTTCCTTGTAAAAAAGCTTCGACTAACACCTCATTAGCACCGTTTAATGCTACTGGATATGTCCCTCCTTTTTCAAGAACTTCGTAAGCTAAATCCAAGGTTTTAAAAGTATTTCGGTCAGGATGTTCAAAATTTAATCTCCCACATTCCCCCACAAAATTAATCGGTTGAAAATGATTTTCTAACCTTTTTGGATATGCCAAAGCATAACTAATCGGTATCCTCATATCAGCACTACCAAGTTGTGCCATAATAGAATTATCCTTGTATTCTACCATAGAATGTACAATGCTTTCTGGATGGACTACCACTTCAATTTGATGAGGCTTAACATCAAATAGCCACTTTGCTTCAATAACTTCCAATCCTTTATTCATCAACGTTGCTGAATCAATCGTAATTTTTTTCCCCATTTTCCACTTTGGATGATTTAATGCTTCTTTTACTGTAACCTCTTTTAAATCTGCTATTTTTTTATGACGAAAAGGTCCTCCCGAAGCTGTCAACAAAATTCTGCTTATTTTATTTTGCTGATTTCCTTGCAATGCTTGAAAAATGGCACTATGTTCACTATCTACTGGCAGTATATTCACTCCTTTTTCTCTCGCTAAATTCATCACTAAACTGCCACCTGTTACAAGGGTTTCTTTATTGGCAAGAGCAATATCTTTTCCCGTATTTATCCCTACTAACGTTGGCTCTAATCCACTAATCCCAACTAAAGCATTTAGTAAAATATCTGCTTTTTTTTCTGCCAATTCTTTCAGCCCTTGCTTTCCGTAAAAAACTTCTAAATTTTCAAATTTATCACTTATTCTTTCTGCATCTCTTTTATCTTCGATACACACTGATTCTGGCTTAAATTGTTCAATTTGTCTTATCAGCAAATCAATACTTTTCTTACAAGATAAGCCGACAACTTTATATTCATCCCTATGATGCTGAATAATATCTAATGTCTGAGTTCCTATTGAACCAGTACTTCCTAATAAAACTATTTTTTTCAATGATATTCCTCTACAATCTAACGCATCAAATACCAAAAGTCTGTATTACTAAAAACAATATGAATATACCAATAAACCACTGGTGCTGTAAAAAGTATGCTATCAATTCGATCTAATACACCACCATGTCCTGGAATCAAGTTGCCATAGTCTTTAATCCCTAATCTCCTTTTAAACATAGATGCAACTAAATCTCCCATCTGACCTGCTATACTTCCTAAAAAGCCTAAAACTAAACCGTGAATTAACCAATCTGGATTAATAAGGTAATACACAAATAATCCAGAAAGTAACATACTACCAAGAATACCACCTACAGCCCCCTCTTTCGTTTTTTTCGGGCTGATGTCTGGACAAAGTTTGTGTTTCCCAAATAAATATCCTGAAAAATAAGCAAAAGTATCAGAACCTAAGGCAGAAATAAACACCAACCAAATAAACAGATGTACTCTGCTATCAAAGTAAGGGAACATATTATTAATTTCAGAAATACTAATAATATGAGCGATTAAAAAAGGAATATACAAAACAGTAATTATCGTTCCAATACCACGTTCTACTGGTTTTTCCTTTACAAAAATCATCGAAATTAAAGAACCTAATACAACAAAAACAAGAGTCCCTACAATAAACCCACTGTTCATACCATACTTCGCTTGATCTATCATCCAAATAGATGGAAAAGCAATCAATGCTTGATTTGCCCCTTTTAATGGAATACCTACATTTTTTAAAGCTGTTTCAAATTCATCTACTGCTCCTATAACTATTACTATTGCCGCTATCGTTAGTACCCATCCACCGAAATAAACAACACCAATCAGTGGCAACATAGCTAGTCCTGATAATATTCTGGTTTTCATCTATCTTCCTCCAAACCTTCTCTTTCTCCCTCTAAATTCTTCAATACACTTATTAAACTCCTCTGGTGTAAAATCTGGCCAAAGAACATCGGAAAATACTAATTCGCTGTAAGCACTTTGCCACAACAGATAATTTGACAATCTTTTTTCGCCACTTGTTCTTATAATCAATTCTGGGTCAGGTACGTTATTTTCTGTCATTCCTGTATAAAGATATTTTTCAACATCTTCTTCCTTGATATCCTCTGGAGAAATTAAACCTGCACGCACATCTTCTGCCAACTTTTTTGTAGCTCTAAGAATTTCACTTCTACCACCATAATTGATTGCAATGTTAATCTGCATCCCAGTATTGTCTTTGGTCTGTGCTAATGTTTTTTCCAAACCTTTAACAACTTCTTTTGGGAACTGATAAATATCCCCTAAAAACGTTATTTTCACATTATGTTCATCTAATTCTTTTAAATCATGCTTTACTGCCAACATAAATATTTTAAACAATCCCTGAATTTCCTTATCAGAACGTTTCCAATTTTCCGTTGAAAAAGCATATAATGTCAAATAATCAATTCCTATTCCCTCTATACTTCGTACCACATTTTGCAAAGCTTTTCTGCCAGCATAATGACCTGCTACCTTTGGCAAGTTTCTTTTTGTTGCCCATCTACCATTGCCATCTAAGATAATCGCAACGTGTCTAGGCATGGATGACTGTTGATTTTCTAATAACTCTTTTTCAGCAATACTTTTATCAGTAGGCACTACATTCTTTTTACCCTTTGTTAATTTTTCTAATACCTTTTTAATAAGCATTTTTATACCTATTTTCTAAAAAACGGATAAGGTTACCCCAATCCGTTTTACTCATCTCTACACTTCTAAGATTTCTTGTTCTTTTTGCTTCACAATGTCGTCTATCTCTTTTACAGATTTATCTACCTTTTCTTGAATTTCATCCATCGCATCTTTTAATAAATCTTCTGTTAAGTCTCCTGATTTTTCTTCTTTTTTCATTTCGTCGTTGGCATTTCTTCTTTCATTTCTTATGGCTATTTTTGCATCTTCGCCATATTTTTTAACAGTTTTTGTTAATTCTTTTCTTCTCTCTTCTGTCAGTTCAGGCACTGTTAATCTGACACATTTTCCGTCATTTGATGGTGCCATCCCTAAGTTTGCCATATTGATTCCTTTTTCTATATCTTTGATTGCTTGTGGGTCAAAAGGTGTAATAACAAGCATTCTTGGTTCAGGAACAGATAAATTCGCTAAATTTTTAAGAGGTGTTGGTGAACCGTAATAGTCAACCATTACCTTGTCTAAAATTGCTGGATTGGCTCTACCTGCTCTCACGGAATTCAATTCTTCTTTCAACACTGATATTGTTTTTTCCATTTTTTCATCTAATATTTTTATAACTCTTTCGCTCATTTTTATATCCTCCTACTTAATAACTGTTCCTATTTTTTCGCCTTTAACAGCTCTCATCATATTGCCTTCTTCTGCAACACCAAACACGTGAATTGCGAGATTATTTTCCATACATAACGTTGCTGCTGTTGCATCCATTACACCTAATTTATCATCAAAAACTTTATCAAAAGTCAATTCATCATATCTAATCGCTTCTGGATTAATATTTGGATCGTCAGAATAAACAGCATCTACCTTTTTGGCTAAAAGGATAACGTCTGCACCAATTTCTACTGCTCTAAGTGCTGCTGCTGTGTCTGTTGAGAAAAATGGACTACCTGTTCCTGCTGCAAAAATAACAACTCTACCATCTGCTAAATGTTCCAATGCTTTTTTGCGATTTAAAGGTTCTGCCACTCTATCTATTGTAATTGGTGTCTGAATGATTGCTTTCATACCAACCTTTTCAAAAATATCTTCTAATGCTAGTGCATTCATTACTGTCGCTAACATCCCCATAGCATCTGCTGTTGCTCTATCTATATTTTGTCCTGTTCTACCTCGCCAGAAGTTACCACCACCGATTACAATCGCAATTTCTACACCTAAATCTTTAATTTCAGCCACTTGCTCAGCTATTGATGTGATGACTTCATTATCAACACCTACTTTATCTTTTCCTGCCAAAGCTTCTCCACTGATTTTAAGTAAAATTCTTTTATACTTAGGTTCCATTCAATTTCTCCTTCATATATTTAGTACATATAAATCATCATCTATTTCTTTTTCACTTGTTATTATAGCATAAATAAAAATAGTATTCACTAAATTTTTTGATTAATTCTTGATTTTATAAAGCAACACAATAAAAAGACAGGAATTTCCTTTCCTGTCTTTTTATTTGTGTTTCCTACTTTTCTTTTATTTTTTTATCTAAGAATCCTGCCACACATTGATACTTTAATTACAATTCTTTGTTAAATCTTTGTAATATAGTGGCTATTTGTGCTCTCGTTGCATTACCATCAGGTTGCAACATATTATCGCCTACTCCTGAAATCAAGTTTTTACCAACTGCCCATTTCATCGGTTCTAAAGCATAGCTTGCTATTTTATTGCCATCTTTAAAGCGACTTAATTCAGCACTAGTTTCTAGATTTTGACCTTTTAATTTAGCATAGTTATACAGCATTGTTACCAGTTGTTGTCTACTCAGTTTGTTATTCCCTGCAAAAACACCTTCTTCTACACCTTTCACGATACCTTTTTCTGCTGCCCAGTTCGCTCCAGCTTTATACCAACTATCTGCTTGAATATCATTAAAACTTTCTGTTGTTACTTCTTCACTGCCTGCTAATCGATGAAGTATGGTTGTAATCATTCCTCTCGTCGTTTCTGCATCTGGTTCAAAAGTTTCTTCTGATGTTCCTTTTAGCAAGTCATTATTAAAAGCGTAAGCAATAGAGCGATATCCCCAAAAATCTTCAGCGACATCTTCAAATGGGAAATTGACTACAACATACCTAGATAAATGATTTGTTTCAAAAGATACCATTTCTGTACTACTATCATACTTACCATTCATTGGATCAATACGTCCATTATCTTCTATGTGCCATACCGTAATATTTTCTGCTTTTTCGTGTGTTTTTAATGTGTACGGAATAGTTACTTGAAGTTTACCTTCTCCGAAATTTGTTATCTTACTTTTTTTAGAATTGATATTGATGTCCACCATTGTCCCTAATTTACCTTGCCCCATCATTTCTCTCTGTGCTTCCGTAAACTCTTTTTCATCCACTGTTTCTGCTTCTATTGTTACCTTATCTTCACCTTTTAATTGAGATACAATTTCTTGGTCAAAATGAAGATCTATTTTTTTCAGTTTTAATTTTAAACCTTCTTCTGATTTTCCGACTACATCAAGTAGCTTTTCTCCTAAGTCTACTTTATCTACTGTTTTTTCAGATAAATCTATTACTACTGGTTCTGATTTTTCTAGTTGTTTTTCAATTTCTTGTTTTTGTTTTTCTGTAGCTTCTATTTTAACCGTATCTTTGGCGATTGTTAATCCTACAGTAACTGTTGAATCGCTGGTATCTGTATTAGTAGTTTCTGATGGTTCTGATGTACTATTACTACTTGATGAAGAACTGCTACCACCTGAAGAATGAGAACTGCTATTTCCGGAATTGCTAGAGTTGCCTGAATTTCCAGAATTACCGGAACTGCCTGAGTTTCCTGAGTTGCCAGAATTACCAGAGTTTCCTGAGTTTCCTGTGCCATTATTATTTAAAGTGTCTACTACTTCACCTCCTGTAACAAGGTTTGTTTCTCCTACTGTAATATCCACGTTCATCAATATTGCACCATAGAATAAACTCTCAGCAACAATTACTACTTCTGCTTTTTGACCTATCTCTGCCGTATCTTTAAAAGTTACTTTTAAGTTGTTATCCTTATCTACATCAATCGATTCAATAATATTATGCTCATCACTTTTCACGGTCGGAATAAAGTATTCCTTATTACCTTCACTTGTTCCAACGTTGACTTCTCCTAGTGTAAATTGTGCCAAATCAAGGATTAGACCATTTTCATCTTGAAGATTTTGTGTAACATTAATCTTAGAAAGTCCTTTTCCCACTTGAGGGAATGGGTAAACTTCATAATCTTCAATAGTTGCTTGCCCTTCCATCAAAGGCGATGTGACAGTTCCCGAAATCGTCATATCATACTCATTGATAATTTGTGTTGGGTCTGCAAAAGTTACTTGAAAATCCATATTAGGCACAAAAGAAAATACTTTTGCTTCTGACAATGGTTTTCCCATTGTTCCAATAATACCAAAATAACCCTCAATGTCTTCTCCAATACTATCTAATGTTGGTTGTACGACTTCCACATTTACTGCTACGTCATCTGCTACTTGAATTTCGTATCCTTCCCATCCATAATCTTTTCTAATTTCGTTTAATTCATCTTGTATATCCTCTTTCGTTAATGTTTGGGTGCCTACAGTATGTTCGAAATCAAAACCATTATATTTATTACCTTCTCCATCTGTATAATAAGGCCAATGATGTCCATAATCAATATCAGATTGTACTAATTGTTCATCAATATTATCAATAAACACTTTAACATTCTCTCTTAAAATAGAAATTTGTGGATCTAGTAAAGTTATATCATCATTATTTACAATAATTGGTTTTTTAGTCAGTCTAACACCAAGTATCCTCGTTGCAGTGTTATACGCTTGATTATCTGGGACAAACTTAATAAATATAAAGTTCATTCCTGTGGTCATATCAAACCAATCATCTGGTTGATATTGAATATAGAAATTTCCTGAAACTTGTTCATTATCCCAATCTTTTGCTTCTAAAGATAATTCGTTTACAAATTGACTATTGGTGTCGCTTACCACAGGAAATCCGTCATATTCTTTTCTAATGCCTAGTGTATTAAGCTCCATATCACTTGAGCTTAGAATAACATCGGGATGTTCCCCTTCTCCGATTCTTCGAAAATCAATTAAATTTTTATAGAAAATTTTATAAGGTCCTGATATGCAACCTAGGGCAACACCTTCTGTAGACCGTACCCCTACAGAATCACTAATGGTTAATTTTATTTTTTTACTGCCATCTTCTGCTGTTACAAGTTCTGGTGGCTCTGCAAAGTTCCCTTGCCCTACAGAAAGAAAACTTGTTACATTATCCTCCCAGTTTAATTCTCCTACAGGGACACCCTCTATCAAATCTTCTGGTTTAATCATACGGTTCATATCTTCTGATGTTGGTAAATCAATAAAGACTTCTTGTGCTCCTCCTGTAATGGTTACATTTTCTACTTGAAATTTAGCATAGACATTTTTTTGTTCTACTCTCACTTTAATATTAGCTGATACCCTTTGCCCTGCACCAAACAAACTACCTTCTTCAATAGTTACTGTAGCAGGATGAACTTCATACCCTTCCTCATCTCGATTAGTCCCTACAATAGTATCAGGATTTGTCCAATTAATCGTACCATACCATACATCTCCTTCAATATAATCTACTTCTGATAATTTTTGCCCTGCTTTTAAGAACACTTCTCGTGATTCCACTTTCTCTACTAAATTAATGTCTCCGTCACCATAAACTGCTCCTGCAAACATCTTGCAAACATACTTTTGGGCATCTGCACCATCTAATCTGACTTCAACCCGTACAGGAATTACTTCTCCTTGCTGTGCCTTCATCATCAACATCTGTGCACCATCAGCAATTCTAGCATCTACTTGTTGCTCTCCGTCAACAACTCTAATAGACACATCATCCCCTTGCAATATCCCTTGTAAATTGCCGATTTCAGTAGGTTTTAACTCCGTATCTCCTAAAGATATATTGGGCAATTTCAAATGGTCTAATACAAGAAGTCTATTGTTTATACCTGTTCTAAGACTTTCTGTTACTGTTTCATACTTTTCTGTATCCTCTGGTGTGAAAACCACATCAAGTCTACGACCACCAAAAATAAATTCAGCAAGTTGATCCTCTTGACCTGCTTTAAAGGAAAAAGTTCCTGAAATTTTTTCCCCTCCTACATAAGCACCACCTCGTACATATCTATCTAAAGATTGTTCTGGGTCAAAAGGTTTTCCATCATAAAATTTGTGAATTTCAGCCTGCATTGCTGGTGTCTGTTTTTCTCCATCAGCATAAACATAGTTGCCATTCATAGGAGTAAGTGTTACTACCATGGCTATTGCCATAATAAAAATCGCTCCTCTTTTCATTAATTCTTTTAAATTCATCATTATCTCCTTTCTGACAAAAATACAATTTACTTCATACTATTTTCAAATATAATGTTTCAAATTTTTTAGTTAATATTAAAAACAGTATAAATCAAAAACAGTATAAAATATTAAAAAAAGTTTTTAATATTTTCACAATTATAAGCAAAAAAGATGACATTTGTCTATATGACAAATGTCATCTTTTTTGAAATTACGGCTATTTTTCTCATTTTTTTAACAATTATTTCTCTTTTAATGCTAAAATATGGTTTTTAAATCCAATTCTTTGTACTTAACAAAAAATCCTACGCAAACATCCTATTTAAGTTATATCTACTTTTTCGATATTTGATTTTGACATATATTAAAAACTTCTAATTCATTAAGCCTTTGATTTCTTCTTCGCTTAATTGTGCTATCTCTGATATTGTTTTTATATCAAAATTTTTCGCAAGCATATTTTGAGCAATATACAATTTACCACGTGCCTCGCCTCTCGCTTCACCGATTTTAATACCCTGCTCTCTTGCTTCTTGTCCACCATAATAGACACCTGCATCATATCGTAGTTGTAATTCTTCTTCATATGTTAATCTTCTCATGATATTGAACTCCTCTCTATTAAAGATTTCTAAGTATAAGTTCTCTTCTTTACATTTTTCAAGTACTTCTGCAAATACTTTATAGGATATTTCTTCTAATATGTCTTTTGTTAATTCTTGTGTAGCATTTGCTTGTCTGTAATTTTCTTTTTCTTTATTTAGTTTTTTATAATACCATTTCATCAAGTAAGCATAGGCACTCAGTGCATCTTTTCGTTGCTTTACGTCTTCTTTTAAATCATCGTATTTTATACTGATAAATTTGGTGTTTAAGTCTATTTTTCGGTTACCGATGGTTATTGCTGTTTTGTATTTTTCTTCGTCGTACATATTCCCATAACCATTAAATAGCACATAAAATTCAGCTTTTGGGATTTCTATTTTTTTGTAATGATGCAATCCTTCTTTGTATTTTTTGTTGATATACTGTTCTAATAAGTGAACATAGTAGACTAGCAACCTGATGTCCATATTGTAACTGTTGCTACTTTGATGTTCCATTAGTATTATCGCTGAGCCATCTTTTTTGATAAAGGATATATCATTTCTGACGGCACTGATTACCGATGTTTTCAGTTCTAATATTTTGATGTCTTTTTCTTCTAGTTTTTCACCACTGATGTCATAGTACAGTTCTTTTAGATATTTCTTTTCTTTAAATATGGTTCGAAATACGTCGTCTTTTATTTTTCGTTTCAAGTTCTTTGCACCTCCATTATACTACGTTCTTTGTTTTTAAAC
>PDWI01008449.1_pt1 | contig 12128 bp, 9 predicted proteins | sample 1430891 | NCBI WGS metagenome assembly PDWI01 (sample SAMN01162508, study PRJNA174530) | Oral metagenome, whole genome shotgun sequencing project. | biome: Marine environment; feature: Marine mammal; material: Swab sample of the gingival sulcus; isolation source: swab sample of gingival sulcus...
TTCAAACGAAAAAGCCACTTTAAAAACTTGTTCTTTACTGTATTTACCTTCAAAATAAACCGTGCGCTGGGTTTGGTCAAACGGCGCAATAAACGTGGGTTCTGGGTCAATACTCAAAATGCGTAAGTTTTTGACCTGAGCATATTCAACCGGCAGCGGCAAGTGCACGCGCAGCAGCTTATCTGGTTGGTAGGTGTCTTCATTTATCTTTAATGACAGTTCTGCCGCAATTTGATAGGCAACGCTTTGTTCGCGCTGCATTTCGGCAATCACTGTATCGAGCATTGTAAAGTTGCCCTCTCTATCGACCAAATCTTTCTGCGATTTAAGACGCGCTGCCCAATTGGGGCGGGTTTTAATAATATTGTCGATAAAGTTATCTCTAAATCTTAGTTCGCCCTCTATGTAAAACCAGTCGGCGGCATCACTTTCGCGCAGGTCGGCAAGGTCTTGCGGCGTTACATTTTTGAACTTTTCAGCTAAAAGCGCCAAAGCCTGTTCCTCATTGTATGGATAGTGAGCCGGAATGCGCTTTAATATTTCTTTTTCTAACAAAAGTCGTTCTCTCAGTGCATTCGGTAATGCTTTAGTTAAGCGCTGGTCAATGACCTTGATAGCAAGCTCAAAATCGCCATGCCCCTTCATCTTTTCAATATCTTCGGGCAGTGGTACTTGTAGATATTCTAATTTTAAGTTCATAATTCCCCCTAAAACGCATAGTGACAGGCCACAAAATGACCTGATTCAAGCGCTTTTAGCTGCGGCCGTTTATGACGGCAATCTTCTTTTACCTCGGGACAACGCGTACAAAACGGACAACCTTTCGGAATATCGACTGGGCTTGGCAAATCGCCTTTTAATTGCGCCTTAATGCCTTGACCAATAAAATCTATTTTCGGAATAGAACGCAATAATGCCTTCGTGTAAGGGTGTGCCGCTTGCTGATACACTTGGTCTCTTTCTCCTAATTCTACCACAAAGCCAAGATACATAACAGCAATACGCGTCGAGATATGATAAACGACATCTAAATTATGCGCGATAAACACGTAGGTTAAGCCCTCTTTTTCTTGAAGTTCCATCAATAAATTAATAATTTGCGATTGTATCGAAACATCTAGCGCCGAAACCGGTTCATCGCAAACAATACACTTGGGGCGCAGCGCCAATGCTCTGGCAATGCCAATGCGCTGTCTTTGACCGCCACTGAATTCATGCGGGTAGCGCCTGACATAAATGGGGTCTAGCCCGCACTGTTCCATTAACTGTATCGCCTGGCTTTCCCTTTCTTTTTTAGTGTACAGTTTTTGGAAAGCAAACGGCTCTGTTATAATATCGCCCACTGTCATACGCGGGTCTAGTGATGAATAGGGGTCTTGAAAAATAATTTGAATATCTTTGCGCAGTGGCCGCATTTCTTTTTCGGTAAGCGGCGCAAGGTCTTTGCCTTCAAAGATGATTTCTCCTGAAGTCGGTTCTAGCAGTCGCACCATTAATCTGCCCAAGGTGGTCTTGCCACAGCCACTTTCGCCAACCACACCCAAAGTTTCACCGCGATAAAGATTAAGCGACACGTGATTAACCGCCCGCACGTCATAATGCTGCCCAAACAGCCCCGGTGTCTTTACGTGAAATGTCTTACATAAATCTTTTAGTTCGTATAGTTTATCCTTCATTTTCGACATTCCCTTCATAAAGCAAGCAGCGCACTTGACGACCATTTTTTAAATTCGTCAATTTGGGCTTTTTAACTTTGCAAATATCTTGACAGCGCTCGCAGCGCGGATGATAATGGCAGCCGTCTGGCAAATTACTCAGCGAAGGCACCATACCGCGAATGACATGTAAGCGCTTGCCCTTTTTATCTGGTGTCGGTATCGATGCAAGTAGTGCCTTAGTGTACGGGTGTTGCGGATTTGTTAAAATATCTTTGGCTGTTCCCATTTCAACCACTTGCCCGGCATACATTACCAAAATGCGTTGTGTCACCTGTGCGACAACGCCTAGGTCGTGCGTAATCATAATTACCGATGTCCCCATATCTTGTCTTAACTGATGAATCAGTTCTAAAATCTGCGCCTGAATTGTGACATCTAACGCTGTCGTGGGTTCATCGCAGATCAACAACTGCGGATTGCAACACAACGCAATCGCTATCATGACACGTTGACGCATACCGCCGGACAATTGGTGCGGATAATCGTCAATCCGCTTTTCAGGTAATGGAATACCAACTTTTTTTAGCATTTCAAGCGCCTTTTGGCGCGCCTCTTTCTTTGATAGTTTTTGGTGTATGCGCAAGCTTTCTGCAATTTGATACCCCACCGTAAACACAGGGTTTAGCGCCGTCATCGGCTCTTGAAATATCATGGCTATTTTTTCGCCGCGAATACTTTGCATTTCGCGTTTGCTTTTACTTAGTAAATTTTCGCCAGCAAATACAATTTCGCCGGCTGTAATTTTGCCCGGTGGCGTCGGAATAAGCTGTGTAATCGAAAGGGCGGTAACACTTTTACCGCTACCCGATTCGCCGACAATGCCAAGACTTTCGCCTTTATTCAAAGTAAAGCTAACATCATCTACTGCATAGACCACGCCTTCATCGGTATAAAAGTATGTTGATAAATTTTTTACATTGAGTAATTCCATAGCGTGCTCCTAGAGATTTTTTAGTTTGGGGTCTAGCGCATCGCGCAGCGAATCGCCCAACATATTAAAGGCCAGCACGGTAAGTACTAATGCAATGCCTGGGAAAATACTGTAACCGGGCACAGCACGCATGAACTTGCGCGCCGTACTGATCATTTCACCCCAACTGGCGCTGGGCGGTTGAACACCTAAGCCGAGAAAACTAAGGCTGGCCTCATACATAATGCAAAAGGGTATTTCCATGGTAATAATGACAATAATGCTGGAAAGACAGTTGGGTATTAGGTGCTTTCTGATAATGGTAAAGTTTTTACCACCAGCCGCCTTAGCAGCATCGACATATAAATTTTCTTTTAACTGCATGACTTGTGAGCGAATAACGCGCGCCACGCTTGTCCAGCCGACCAGTCCAATTGCAATAAACACGTTAATAACCCCTTTGCCCAGTGCAAACATAATGACAATGGCGAATAAAATATGTGGAAAAGCGGCAAATATTTCGATGATGCGCGACAAGAGCATATCGATTTTACCACCATAATAGCCCGCTAAGGCGCCTATGATTACGCCAATCGTAACTGCAATAAATTCGGCGATTATGCCGACCGAAAGCGAAACCCTTGCACCATAAATAATGCGCGACAAAATATCTCGGCCAAATTCATCGGTACCGAGTAAGTGGGTTGCACTTGGCCCCTTTAATATGTTGTCAACGTCTTGATAATCGTCGCTATAGGGCGCAACTAGGGGGGCCATAATGGCGAGCAACGCCAATATCAAAATAAAGATAAAGCTGGCCACTGCCACAGGGTCTTTTTTTAAGCGCAGGTAGGTGTCGTGATAAAAACTGGTGAATTTCATTTTTTCGCCCATGTTAACCACCCTTCACGACGCGTACGCGCGGATCTATCAGGCCGTATGATAAGTCGATTATCAAATTGGCAATTACAAAGACGACAGCTAAGTAAACAGTACAGCCCTGAATAACGGGAATATCGCGTTTCATGATACCGTCGATTAGCAGTGTGCCTATGCCGTTGATTGAAAAAATAGTTTCCACCAAAACAGAGCCACCTAAGATACTTTTTATCATAGTGCCTAAATAAGTTAATATCGGAATTAAAGCATTTTTGAGGCTGTGTATAAAGACAATTGCAAATTCACTTACGCCTTTACTGCGCGCAGTGCGCACATAGTCTTGATGTAGCGCATCAAGCATATTGGTGCGGGTAAGGCGTGCCAACGAGGCAGAATATATCATGCCCAGTGCCACTGACGGCAAAATATAGCTTTTCGGGCCGTCAAGGCCGGAAATTGGCAAATATTTCAACCAGAGACCAAAAATTAGCTGCAAGACGATTGCAAGCCAAAATGAGGGCGCAGCCATGCCTAAGGTTGATATAAACATAATCACCTTATCCAGAAAACGCCCTCGAAAAACAGCTGCGAGTATACCCAATAGTGCGCCAATGCCTATTGAGAAGGCCAATACGCCAAGTGCTAATTTGCCAGTGACGGCAAAGCCTTCTTTAAGCATTTGACTAACTGGACGCTTTTGAAAATACGAATCGCCAAAATCACCGACAACCGCACTTTTTAAAAATCTAAAATACTGTGCCGGCAAGGGGTCGTTCAGCCCCATTTGGTCTCTAATTCTATCAATAGTGGCCTGATCGGCCTTTTTCTTCATCATGACAGCAGCCGGATCGCCTGGCACGATATTGACCATCACAAATGTAACTAAAGTCACACCGATTAAGACGATCACCGTCTGCCATAATCTATGCGTAAAATACTGTAACATTGCTCTCCCTTTTACTATCGCAGATTATGCTACCTACAGTCTGAGCTATTTTCTGAACTGCTGGTTTTTACTTATCTATTTTATAGAAATGTACCAGCGAACCATCAAAGAAAATACCGTCAATATCTTCTTTAACTAAGTAATAGAAAACAGGGTTATAGAGTGGAACTGTGACAAACTGTTCGTTTACAATGTAATTTTCTAAATCTACATAGAGTGCTTTACGTTCTTCTGGTGGTAGCATTCTGCCTTTTTCCATCATCTCGTCGCCCTTCGCGTCATTGAAGTTAGACGAGAAGAATTTAGAATTATTACTGTGGTAGAATGTGTACAAGAAGTTGTCAGGGTCGACAATATCTTTATACCATGTCAAGAACGGCACCTGCACTTCGCCTGCTTTACGCATTTCAATATATGAAGCGTCGTCGACTTGCTCGATTTCAAGATTAATATTCGACGCTTTAAACTGCTCTTTTAAGGCAACGGCAACATTGGCAACAGCCGAGCGTTCTGAAACAGTTGTAACCAAGTCGATACCGTCGGGGAACCCTGCCTCGGCCAGTATGGCTTTCGCTTTCTCTGGGTCGTACTTAGTGGTTGGTCGCGCGCTATCGTGCGCCATAATACCCGGAGGAATCATACAATTGGTCGCTTTGACATTGCCTTGTAAAGTTTTTTCTGCCAAAGTGTTTTGGTCAACTGCATAACTGACCGCTTCACGTACTTTAACATTATCAAGTGGTGGTTTGTTGACATTTAAGTTCATCGCGATAATGCCCATCAGTTCTATTGTAATTAAATTGTTTTTATATTGATCGGTCTTGTAGGGTTCTACCATGGTAGAATCGACAAATGCCATATCGAGTGTGCCGGCTTCGAATTCCATTAAAGCTGTACCATGGTCTTTATTGTAAATATACAGCTCGTCCAACTTAGCAGGTTCGCCGTGATACTCTTCGTTGCGCACAGCATGCATATATTCTTTGCTCTTGAACTCTTCTAATCTAAATGGACCAGTGCCGATAAACGTCGTAACACCCCAGTCTTTACCCGCTTCTGTACAGGCCTTTTCAGGATAAATCATCATTTGCTGCGCAGCGAGAACAGATAAAAATGGTGCATAAGGCGCCTCTAGTTCAATTGAAAACGTGTAATCGTCAATTTGCTTAAAGCCGGCTAAGCTATCTGCCTTGCCATCAAGCATTTCTTTACCGCCTTTGATCATATCGCACAGCCAGGTATTGACATTGCCCATTGCCGGGTCGAAAATACGGTTTAGGGTAAAGCCGACGTCATTGGCCTTGAGTTCTGTACCATCATGGAATTTAACACCTTTTTTTAACTTAAAAGTAAAAAGTGTGCCAGTTTCGTTCATTTCGGGAAGCGCTTCAACTAAAAGGGGTTGAATAACGCCCTCTTCGTCAGTGTAAAGTAGTGTTTCACAGATCGGCATTGCCGCTTGAATGACATCTGTCGTCGTGTGCAAATGCACATCTAACATAATCATGTCGGGGAAGTTATTTGAAAACTTAAAGATTTTTTTGCCACCCTCGCCACCGGTAGCATTAGCTGTTTGTTCCTCAGACGCCGGTTCACTCGTTGAGCTATCGCCACCACAACCACAGGCGCCTAACAACAATGATAATACCAATAAACCTACTAGAATTTTCTTTGCCATTGCTCTCCTCCTTGCTTGTTTAACAAAAGTCAACTGGCTTACTAAAGCAATAAGCCTTATTTTTAAGGATATCAACCCCAAACCAACTATAGAATTACAAGTATTATATCATAAAAATTAGTATCTTCCAATAAATATACTGCATATTTTATAACCTGATATTATTTTTATTATGCGAAATATAAGAATCAATTCTTCCGATAATACTAATGATAATCTCTCTAAAAAATTAGGTTTTAATTAACATTGACTTAATAAACAGGAAAATATGTATTTTATGGTATAATTTTTTTTGTTTATTACTGCGTAGGAGCAAACAATTGATCAAAAGACTTAGCATTTACTACCGCGAGATGTTTCCCATCATACCGCGTTTATTATTAGGCGTTATCGTCTTTTTAGAAATACATTTTTTAATACTGCTAAATTACGGCGTCGACCACTTTGACCTTGGCATACAAGAACTCGTCTGCATTTACACCATTTTTGCCTTTTACATGTGGTTGCGCATCGCCGATGACTTTAAAGACTATGAGCACGATAAGCGGCTATTTGCAGATCGCCCACTGCCGAGTGGTCGCGTCAAGAAAAAAGACTTGCTGATTAGTTGTTGGTTTTTTCAAATTGTCGCCATTGTATTAAATCTGCTGTATATGAACAATTTAGTGTTTTTTGTCATTTTATACGGCTATGGCTACTTGATGAGCCGCTGGTTTTTTCACAAGCATAAAATTCAGACCAATTTAATACTGGCAATTATTACGCATAATCCAGTGCAAATATTTGTCAATCTTTACGTAATCTCTTTTACACTGATAAAATACCAGTTAAAATACAATACGTGGGTTGTATTGCTCGTCATGTTTACGCTGTACTTTCCTTCACTTATTTGGGAAGTCAGCCGCAAGATACGGGCGCCTAAAGATGAAACCGAATACACGACCTATTCCAAAATTTTCGGTTATAAAAAGGCCGCCCTTTTTGTGGCTGTTATCACAATAATCGATATTTTAACCAATATTGCACTGGTGCATCAAATTAATGCCTATTTTATTATTTTATTAATACTACTGGTTTCGGGCATGACCTTGCAATTTAAGCGCTTTATCGACGACCCCACTCGATTTAAGCTGGTGAAACACGTTGAAATATACACTTATATACAAGAATCGCTTATGATACTGGCGATCGGCATCTATATAATTTTTGGTAAACGATAATGAAAAGCGATAATCTGTTAATACTACAAGACAATCATATTGCGGTACCGCCCTTTACGGTTTTAAAATTTAACGACCTAATTCGTGACAAAGCGGCGCTTGACAGGCAACTAAGCAACTTTAACGCAGCTGATAAAACAAGTCAAAATGCCTTACAGCAGGCTTTGCAGCGTCAATTCGTCGCGCCTGATCATGCGCTAATAGACAGGCTATCTAGTCACCTTGCCGTAAGGTCTGACTGCTCGTTAGAAGATGACAGCAGCTACAGTTTTGCCGGCATATTTGATAGTTTTTTGAATGTCAAAAAAGCGGAAGCAGCTGAATACGTCAAAAAATGTCTCACTTCACTATATGCCAAAAAAGCACTTGAATACATCAGCTTAAATGACATTGATATAAATGATTTAAAGATGAATGTCATCTTACAAGATATGGTTGTTGGCGAGCGCTCTGGCGTGCTGTTTACATCTAATCCGCACGGGTTATTGAACGAGACCTTAATTACCGTTGGGCGAAGCACCTGTGATTTGGTGGTTGAAGACAAAGTTGACACGACAACTTATTACTACAATACAACTGATCAAAAGTATTACTACACCGGCAGCAAAGATATTTTATCGGGTGATGAAATAAAACAATTAATTGCCCTATCTGATAACATAAAACAAATATTAAAAGAAACCGCGCTCGATATCGAATTTACCATTGCCGATGACAAAATTTATATTTTACAGGCAAGGCCAATAACGTCAATTGATACATCAAATATCTATATTTATGACAATAGCAATATTGTCGAGAGTTATCCACATATTACGCTACCGCTGACCATTTCATTTGCCAAAGAAATTTATAGCGGTGTGTTTAAGGGCGTCAGCAAGAGAATTTTAGGCAGTGAAAAAGCCACCCAAAAACTGAGCAACACATTAGAAAACATGGTCGATGCCAAAATGGGGCGGCTGTACTACCGCATCGATAACTGGTATCATGTACTTAAAGTACTGCCCTTTAGCAAAAAAATTATTCCCGTCTGGCAAGAAATGCTCGGCGTTAAGCACTTAAACTACCACAAAGCACGACTTGAAGTTGGTTTTTTTGACAGCATAAGGGCATACTTTAACTTTTTTATTGCTTTAAAGCGCTCGCCCAAAAACATGCGGCGATTAAACGATAAGTTTATCGCCATTCATCAGCAATTTAACCATACGATTGAACAAAATTTAAGTGCTGGCGAATTGCGCAATTTGTACTACCAAATCAGCGACGCACTGTTTAGCATTTGGGATTTAACGCTAATCAATGACATGTATGCATTTATTTATACTGGCTTACTAAAAAGACAACTCAAACGCCGTTACAGCGAAAACTATCAGCAAAAAGCGTCAGAAATGATTTCAGGTGTGCTGAACATTGAAAGCATTAAACCGATTAAGTCGCTCTTAAACTTGGTACAATTATTTAAAAGTGGCGATCAAGTTAGCTATCAAAAAGCCTTTGCTGAGCACATTGAACACTACGGCGACAGAGTAGTTGAAGAACTTAAATTAGAAACCAGAACATTTCGGACGAACCCCGAATTATTAGAAAAAATAGTTAAAGACTACAGTGCAGATAGCGAAAAACTGGCTGCCCTAAAAGCAGATTTAACTGCCAAAAAAAGCAACGGCGCCAGCCAAGGCTATTTTGCCAAGCGCGCCTTGCGCGGCATTAAGCTGCGTGAACAATCGCGATTGAACAGAAGTAAAATATTTGGCATGCTGCGCAGTATTATTCTAAAAATTGCCAATCACTTTGTCGATAGTGGCATTCTAAGCGACCGTGATGACATTTTTTACTTAACCCTAGATGAAGTGTTCGCGCTAATTGACAAGCCATTTGACGTTGATGGCATCATACGCAAAAGAAAAAGCGCCTACGCCATTTACAATGACCTACCCGACTACAGCCGGCTAATATTAAGCAACGCTCATTTTGATAAGCGACATGCTCGCGTCAATAAAACAGTTTATCAGCATTCTGACAAGAATTTCATGGGCACAATTTGTTCGGGTGGCACCGTGCGGGGCGAAGCCGTTGTCATTACCAGCCCAGATGACATGGTTGACACAAGCAATAAAATTATTATTGCCAAAATGACAGACCCCGGCTGGGTATATATACTGGCAAATGCACTGGGCATTGTCACTGAAAAGGGATCAATACTATCGCACACTGCCATTGTGTCACGCGAATTGGGTATTCCGGCCATTGTTGGCGTAAGCGGAATCACCGACGCAATTAAAAGCGGTCAACACGTCATACTCAATGGCGATAAGGGAACAGTTGAGGTAATTAAATGAACTTAAATTGTGTAGAATTTAATGATCAAGAAAACCACATCAGCGCCTTTATTGAACTGGCGCATCGGCTTTACCCGAAAAATAAGTTAATGCAAAACGATCGCGAATTAAGACAGCTATTGACAGATACGCACCTGTTAAGCGGCGATTTTAAGTTGCATAAGTTTTGTATTTATGATGACGACCAAATTGTCGGGCGCTTTGCCTTTACCATTTACCCTGCCGACACTGTCGCCTATTTTGGTTTTTTTGAGTGCGTTAACGACACAACCATCGCAAAATTTTTGTTTGATAAGGCCAACCAATTTGCCAATCAAAGCGGCATTGCCAAAATTGTCGGCCCGCTTGATGCGTCATTTTGGCTGAAATATCGCCTTAAAATAAATCATTTTGACGATGCCCCTTATACGGGTGAGCCCTATAACCTACCCTATTACTTTGACCTATTTAAAGCGAATGGCTTTGTCGTAAAAGACCACTATATTTCTTCAGTTTATAAAAAGCTGAACAGTAGCTATAACAATGCCGCCTTTACGAATATACTCAATGACTTTCGAAAAAAGGGCTATACTATTGAAAGCCCCAATTTTGATTATTGGGATGACATCGTCAAAGACGTCTATCAACTTATTACGGATTTATACAGTGATTTTCCCACTTTTAAACCGATTTCATTTGCCAGTTTTGAAAAGATTTTTGCCGACTATAAAAAAATCATCGACCCCAAAATGGCAAAAATCGCCTATTATCAAGGTAAAGCGGTCGGCTTTTACATTAGCGTGCCCGACTATGGCAATACTGTTTATCTGAACCATAACCTGATAAATATTATTAAAATTTTAAAACGGCGCTTTTGGGCACCCACCTATGTTATGCTCTATATCGGCGCTAAAAGAGAACACAAGGGCGTTGGCAGCGCCATGATTGGCGCCATTATTGAAGCGCTTAAAAAAAATAAGCGCAGTTCAATTGGTGCGCTACAGCGCGATGGCAATAAGAGCCAAAGCTATTTAAACGAATTAATTGAAAAGCGCTATGAATATGTTTTATTAGAGAAGGCTGTAAAATGAACAACTTTTTAGATATTTTAAAAACCGATTATCAAAAATGGGCAAATAGACCCTTTGTTTACGAAAAAAAACAGGGTGAATATCAGGCGAGTACGTTTGGTGACATAATAGAAAAAGCCGTCTATTTGGCCGAAGCGCTGCTTGCGCTTGGCTTAGCCAATCAAAATGTCGCAATATGCGGCCCTAATTCTGTAAAATGGATGATTGCCGACCTTGCCGTCATGAGCTTTGTCGGCAGTAGCACAGGTTTGAGCCCAAGACTAGATTTGGATGCACTTAGCACAATCATTAAGCGCTTAAATGCCAAGGCCATTATTTACGACGCTAGCCTGCAGGCTATTATCAACCAAGTAAAACCTAGTTTTAACGATGTGATATTTATTTCGATGGCAGATGATTTTGATGTGCTGATTGAAAAGGGTACTCAATTAAATAAAAAAAGAGCAGATTTGCTCGACTTTGCTTATAGACCAACTGATATTTTTGTCAAAGGTGTTTTGACTGCTGGCAGCACCGGTGCACCTAAAATAGTGATGTTATCGCAGCAAAATATTTTTTACGGCTGGCCATTTTTAAAGCGCCGTGCAGCGATGAACAGTGCTGATGTCTGCTACTTATTTTTACCGCTTTATCATACCTATGGTGCCATTTACAACTTTATTTACGCGCTGATATCAGGCATGCAAATTTACTTGTCATCTGCGGTTTCAAATATCGTCGCTGAACTAAGCCAAGTTAAGCCAACTGTATTTTGCGCTGTACCGATTATTTATTTAAACATTTATAACGAAGCCAAAAATGACATTGGCAAAGTATTTGGCAATAACATTAAGTATCTGTTTACAGCTGGTTCAAAGTTAGACGCTGGCATTGTTCAGTTTTATCGCGCTGCCGGCTTAAATTTAATGGCCGCCTATGCGCTTTCAGAAACCGCATCGTCGTTGGCAATTGATTATCCGTATGAAGACAACCCCGCTTGTCAGGGCACAGTATTCGAAGGGTTAGATGTTATTGTTGATAGACCTGACCAAAATGGCTACGGTGAAATATTGGTTAAAGGCGACAACTTGTTTTTGGGCTATTATGGCGATGAAAGCGCCACCAAAAACAGTTTTAATGAGGCCGGTTATTTTATGACTGGCGACATTGGAAAGCTTGATCAAAAACAGCGCATTTTTATTTCTGCTAGAAAAGACGATTTAATTGTATCAGCAAATGGTAAAAAATATACTAGCACGAGTTGGAAGCAGAACACTTCAAACTTATAGCGGCATTTCCACGACAATGCGCAAAGTTGCCCCATCGCTACTGGCGCTCGCCTTACCATGATATTTTTCGACAATCGATTTTAAAATTGACAAGCCTATG
>PDWI01008450.1_pt1 | contig 12125 bp, 11 predicted proteins | sample 1430891 | NCBI WGS metagenome assembly PDWI01 (sample SAMN01162508, study PRJNA174530) | Oral metagenome, whole genome shotgun sequencing project. | biome: Marine environment; feature: Marine mammal; material: Swab sample of the gingival sulcus; isolation source: swab sample of gingival sulcus...
TGCCAAATTGAACAAGACAACGCATGCCTATTTTTGCTTCTTTAAGTAAATGCTCAGGAATTTTATAAAGATATTCCTCTTGTAAACTTAGAGGTAACAAAATATAGGCATACATAATAGAGTCTTTTTATAGTTGTTTACTTAAATATTCATGCATTCCTTTTGCAGCTTTTCGTCCATCTCCCATAGCTAGAATAACCGTTGCACCGCCTCGCACAATATCTCCTCCAGCAAAAACATCTAAGATAGAGGATTGATTTTGTTCATTAACAACGATAGTTCCTTTAGCAGAAATGTCTAAACCTTTGAAGGATTTAGGGATAAGGGGATTAGGAGAGACACCAATACTAACAACAACAACATCGACAGGAATTTCTTCAATAGCATCCGCAATAGGTATCGGACGTCTTCTCCCAGAAGCATCAGCAGCCCCTAGTTCCATCTTTTGAAGTCTCATGCTTGTAACATTGCCATTTTCATCTCCTAAATATTCTATAGGATTATGTAAGGTTAGGAATTCAACCCCTTCTTCTTTGGCATGTAGCACTTCTTCCAAACGAGCAGGCATTTCCTCTTCACTTCTACGATAAATAATCATAGCTCTTTCTGCACCTAATCGTTTTGCAGTTCGGACAGAATCCATAGCCGTATTACCACCTCCAATAACTGCAACATTTTTCCCTAAAAAAACAGGAGTTTCTCCTTTAGGAGTTCCAGCATTCATTAAGTTAACACGGGTGAGGTATTCATTAGAGGACATTACTCCGATTAAGTTTTCTCCAGTTATTCCCATAAAATTAGGAAGTCCAGCTCCAGAACCAACAAATAGTCCTTTAAAATTCATTTCGTGGAGATCTTCATAAGAAAGAGTTGCTCCAATTATGGTATTAGTTTCGAATTTAACCCCCATTTTCTTTAATAGATTAATTTCTGTATCTACAATTTCATTAGGGAGTCTATATTCTGGAATTCCATATTTTAGCACTCCTCCAATTTCATGTAAAGCTTCAAAAACAGTAATGTCATAGCCTAGTTTAACCATATCTCCAGCAAAAGATAGCCCCGCAGGGCCACTTCCCACAACTGCAATTTTAATATTATTAGCTTTAGCAATACTTGGAACTTTCATTGTATTGTTTTTTCTTTCCCAATCTGCAGCAAAGCGTTCTAAATATCCTATGGCAACAGGCTCTTTCTTCATAGAGTGGTAGACACAGCGACTTTCACATTGTTTTTCTTGAGGGCATACTCGTCCACATACAGCAGGGAGAGAACTCGTTTCTCTTAAAATGACACTAGCATTAGCAAATTCGTTTCGTTCAATTTCTTTAATAAAGCTAGGAATATGAATTCCAACAGGACAACCTTCTATACAAGAAGGCTTTGCACAATCTAAGCATCTTTTAGCTTCACGCACAGCCTCCTCTTCGTTTAATCCAATATTAACTTCATCAAGTAAAGATTTATTTCGAATAAGAGGTTGTAACTCAGGCATTCGAACTCGTTGTATAGCACTACGTTCTTTAGGTTTTAAAGTCTTTCTTAGATTACTTCGCCACTCAGCATTTCTTCGTTCTTCAATAGAATTTGTATTCATCTCTCTTTTTGTTTTATTTCCCTATAGATTTATATGAGTTGAGACGCATTAATAGTTCAGCAAAATCTACTTTATGAGCATCAAATTCTGGACCATCAACACATACAAATTTTCTTTCACCTCCTACTGTGATACGACAAGCTCCACACATCCCTGTTCCATCAACCATAATAGCATTTAATGAAGCAATGGTAGGGATTTTGTATTTCTCTGTTAGAAGAGCAACAAACTTCATCATAATTGCAGGTCCAATAGCAATACATTTGTCTATTTTTTCTCGTTGGATAACATTTTCAATCCCTTCGGTGACAAGTCCTTTTTGTCCATAGGAGCCATCGTCAGTCATAATAATAACTTCGTCACAAGAAGCACGAATTTCATCCTCTAATATGATGAGGTCTTTATTTCTAGCAGCTAAAACTACGATGACTTTATTTCCTTTTTTATGAAATTCTTGTACAATAGGGAGTAGAGGTGCAACTCCGACACCTCCTCCAGCACAAATGACAGTTCCAACTTTCTCAATATCAGTGGCCTGTCCCAAAGGTCCAACAATATCGTGAATAAGCTCACCCTCATTTAAGTGGATTAGTTCCTTAGACGAGTTTCCAACAGCTTGGATAACAAGAGAAATCGTACCATTATTCACATCTGCCTCTGCAATCGTCAAAGGGATACGTTCACTTTGATTAGAGGCTCTCACCATAACAAAGTGTCCAGCTTTTCGAGCTTTTGCTATTCTAGGAGCTTCTATTTTTAGTAGAGCTACATTAGAAGAGAAAAACTTCTTTTCTACAATTTTATTCATATTATTTCCTTAAGTTTAGTTCTATTTCGTTGTACAGAACTGGGGGATTAAGTTTTATAATCCCTTCCAATAAAAACAATAATTCTTAGGCTCTTGTTTTTCGATTTGATTTTCAATATTATCAGGAAGATTAAAGAAAAAGTCTAAGCCTGTACGTCGCTCCAATTCGTCAATGGAGCAAGTTAGAGGAATTAATGATCCTTTTTGTTTTTTCGTTTTATTGTGAGAAATCCAGAAAGCCAGTCCATACCAATTGGTCCCTTTTTTGGTAATGACTGCCATCCAGTAATTTTTGGGAATAGCTATTTTTTTATTACAAAGTATAGTTTCATATTCTCCCTCACGTAGGGTTCCTCCTTTTGCAACATACATTTTATCCATAAAATTAGGTGTTCTAGCCCAATCTTGAATAATGTTCTCAAGTTGATGCCATGCATTTCTATTAAAACTCCCTTTTTGAGGACTCATGTTAGAATAGTAAAAAGTTTGTTTGTTAGCTTCAACAGAATAAGTTCTATCATTAGATGCTACTAGATGTCCTCTATCAAAGCCTTTATAGTCAATTTTTTTAGTTTCAAATCTAGAAGGGATAAAAGGATCCCATCCCCAAGCACTTTTACTTCTTTTTGTTTTTCTTTTTAAAGTAGTTTTATCAAAGCTAAAACAAACCCATCTAGCGTGATGTAATGGTGTATGGTACTCTAATGAATAGTTGACACGTTGTCCATTTTCAACTCTATGAGTAACAAAGTAATCTTCTTTTTTACCGCTTAAACGAGGAAGCTCAATAAGATGAGTGTCTCCTAATATATTCTCTTTACTAAAGTCCGTATCATTAAGATTTTTTTTAGGAGGTGCAGAAGATGTACTATTTTGATTTGATATTTTAGGATTTTCTAAAAATGGATAGTCTTGATAAGAAAGTCCTCCCCAGATGAATAAAAGAATTATAAACTGGATAATTAATTTTCTTTTGCTATTTTTTGTTGCCATTAATTTAACTTATATTAAATATAACAAATATACAAAATCCAATTATTTAGAAATAGATAAAAGATTTGTTTTTTATTATTTGCTATATTTTATAAGCTCTAAAATATGGATAATTTCAAATGAAAAGAATATTAGACTTAAAAAATAGAAATATATAATCCCTTTCCAAATTTTTATAGTGGGAGAAAATAAATCTTTGACATTGATAGTGTTGCAATCTTTTATAAATTTTCTTCTACTTATCATATAGAGTTTAAAGAAAGAAATGCCAAGTAAAGTACCTAACAAAATAGCGGGAATAACGTCAGAAATAAAGTGCATTCCTAAATAAATACGACTAAAAGATACAAGAATAGCTAAGGAGAAAATTAAGAAATTATAATGTTTATCTTTAAAAGAAAGAGACGTAAAGATACTGATAGCAAAGATGTTAGAAGTATGTCCAGACAAGAATCCAAAACCTCCTCCCCAATCATTAAATACTGTTTTTGTAAGGTCTGTTGTGAAAATGTGGTAAGTAGGTCTGGCACGATGAAAAATGGGTTTGATAATTCCAGAGCTTATAAAATCTGAAAGTGCAAACATTAAAGAAAAGAAAATGAAAAAAAGAAGAGCTTCTTTAAAATCTCGTTTATAAAAAATCCAAAAAGCAAATAGTAAAAAGAGTAGAGCAGAAGTTCTATGTCCAGATAAGAGGAACATAAAAACATCAGAAAAAGAAGAATGAAGTCCATTAAGAAATAAGAAACTATCTCTTTCCCATAAAACGATTTGATCTAAAAATCTCATTTTATTAATAGGGGCTTAGAATATAGAGGAAAAATGGTAGCAATGCTCTCTTTTGGAATCCATCCTAAGACACCATTAGGAAGTTCAAAAGCAATCCAACTCGTATCTCCAATTTGTTCTTTTAGCTTAATCTTTGTTCCTTCATAGAGAGTGGCAAGTGTTGTACTTTCATTATTAGGAGAGCTTTTTACAAGGACTTGTTGTTTTAGAATAATAGCTTCGGAAGAATTTGTAAATTGAAGTTTCATTTTAGTAAAAATAAATGTCAAAAAAAGACAGATAACAAAACTTATTACAGCAATATAAAAAGATCTTTTTTTTAGTTGCCTTTTTTTGCTAAAAAAAGAGAGTCCAGTTGTTATCAAAAAACAGAAGAAGAATAAAAAGAAAAGAAAAATAAAAAAGGGTATGGGAAGAGTTCTATAACAAATAAAATCTAGGAACTTTTCGGGAATAGATTTATTCTCTTCTAAATAAGCTTTTTTGAGACTATGACTGAAAGTAAGATTGTGTGCTATTATTTTATTCTGAGGCTCTAAGCGAAAGGCTTTTTCATAAAATAAAATAGCTTCTCCTAATTCACCCATTCTAAAATAAGCATTCCCAATATTATTATATATATCAGCATTATATCGATTTTCTTCTATTGATAAATCCGTAGTCCAAATTTGAATAGCTTTTTTGTATTCTTTTTGGTCGTAAGCCTCTCGTCCTTTTTTTAAATGGGGAGATGCACTTATAGAAAGGATATATATGAAGAAAAAAGAGAGAATAAATATTATTTTTTTCATAATCTATCTATTTGTAATGGATTCAATATTTGATATAAGTGTCTTAGATTGTTCTAAAAGATCTTTACGAATTTCAGAACTTGTATTAGGAGCAAATCTAGTGAAAGATATCTGGTCAATAATTTCTAACAAGCTTTTGATATAATCAGTAGGAATTTTATTTTGTATAAGATTGTTTTCAATTTCAAGCTTATTCATCTTATTATTGTCTAATAAGAATTTATTTGTAAGATAGCTTTGTATAGCTGTAAGTAGGCTTTCATAATACTCATCATATCTTTTATCTAGGAGGTATATTTCTGCATCTTTTAATTTCTTCCTACTTATTTTTAAAGCATTTTTAGATGGAGATGAAGAGCGTATCTTATCCTTTAAAATTAAGAAAGTATATAGTAGGATTGATAAAACAAGAAGTATTAATCCAATAAAATAAAAAGCAGAACTAAAAATAAAGGGTATAGAGCTTTTTTTTGATTGAGTTATAAGATAGGCAATATCTTTATCTGAAAAAGTAATACCAGTCGCTAAAGCGTTGGGAGTAGAAACTTTTGAATTTTCTCCTTTTAGGACTTTTATAATATGTTCTTTAGTTTGGCTTGTTTTATATTTTTTTTCTTTAGGATCAAAGTAGGAAAATAGGATAGAAGGGATTTTAAATTCTCCTTCATTTCTAGGAATTACATAGTATTCAATAGTTCGAGTTCCTTCAATTGAATTTAGATTAATAGAGGTGTTTGAAGTGATTTTTGGTTCAAAGGTGTCAAAATCTTCAGGTAAGATAATGTCTGGAGCTGTAAGTAGGTTTAAGTTTCCAGAGCCTTTTATCGTTAATTTTATAGTAAAAGCTTCATCGGTTTTTATCTTTTTGTCTGCAATTATTGTAGAATTTACAGAAAAAGTACCTAGAGCATTTTTAAAAGAGTTGGGCTGAGGAAGTGGAAGAGCTTTGACATTTATAGAGAAGGGTTGAGAGTATATTTTTTTATTAATGTAAGATGTAGAGCTAATTCCAAAAAACATATCTTCAGAGTCTCTCATTGCTTGTTTTGTGGGAACAGTAAAGTTGAACTCTCCCTTTGGAATTGTTAATAATCCTGTTTTTTGGGGAATAAGTAAGGATTTTCGTATTGTGGCTGTATAATAATTACGACCGTTATACCTTTCTTGAGAAATTTTTCCTAGAGAAGGATCTTTAATTTCATATTCCGTAAAACCATTATGTTTGGGGATTTTTATTTCTCCTATTTGTATATTGATGTCCGAAAAGTAAAGCTTATAAGCTAAAGAGACAGTTTCTTGATGAAATACTGAGGTGGAAGAAAGAATGGGACGTACAAAAATTTTATTAGAGTTTCTTTGATTTTTACTAGAGGGACTATCTGCAGGAAGTACTTTTATAGAAAAGGCTTGAGTGTAGAAAGTTTTTCCATTTGCTTGTATAGATGCTTTTCCAAACGATACATTTCCTTTTTTTATAGCTCTATAAGTTCCTGTATGTGTATGAGATATTTTTCCATTGAAGTTGGAGCGAGAAACTGCATTTTCAGGAGGAAAAAGCATTTCTATACCTGAAGTCGAGGGGGCATGGAATTGGCTTCCATTAGCATTGTTTAAAATAAATCGAACTTGAAAAGGTTCGTTTTCAACAACGGTCTCTGGAGCTTCTATAGAGAAACTAATTGATTGAGCATTTAGAGAATATGGAATAAGTTTTAGTAGGAAAATAGTTACAAAAAAATATTTCAAATAACTAGATGGGGAAGATGTCTGTTTTTTATTTTTCATAAAAATGGAGATCTAAAAAGTGTTACCATTGCTTGCCTCTTTTTTGAGGTAAGTTCTTTTGATTTTTAATCTTTTTTTCGTATTCTTTTTTAGTTTTTTTATCTTCAAGCTCTTGAGCTTCTAGTATTTGTTTTGTAATTCTAGGAGATATTTCTTTCTCATTTTTATTATTCTTTTGTCCAGTATCATTTTTTTGATTTTGTGGTTTTGATTTTTTCTTTTGCTTGTCTTTCTCTTGTTTATTCTTTTTATTTTGTTGTGGTTGATTTTTTTTATTTTCTTTTTTTATTTGTTTTAGAGCTAGTGCAAGATTGTATCTAGTTTCATCATCTGTAGGACGAATACGTAGAGAGTGTTTAAAACATTCACTTGCAGGAGCAAATTCTTTTTGCTTAAGTAGGGAATTTCCCATATTATGCATTATATCAGCAACTTTTTCTTGATCCTCTTGTTTTTCAATATTTATCCCTTTATAAATTTCTATTGCTTCAGGATATTTTTTTTGTTGATATAGCGTGTTTGCTAATTCATAGCGAACAAAAGTATTAGTAGAATCAATGGAGAAAGCTGAACGTAAAAGTTGTTCGGCAGAACTATATTCTTTCTTTTCAATAGCTTTTTGAGCATTTCTTATTAATGGAAGGATTGTTTTTTGAGAAAAAGCTAAAAAAGAAAAAAAAGTAATAGCTAAAAAACATGTGAATTTTTTCATTATTTAAAGATGCTAAAACGATTAAAAAATGAACTCTTTCTTTCTAATATAAGAAGAGCGAAAATAAAAGTAAGCAGAGCTATAAGCAAAAAACAGGGGAATAATTCAATTGCTTGATTTTGTTGTTTTGAAATGTCTCCTTGAGGAAGCTTTTTTAGGTAAGAGTTTAGTTGACTTACAATGTCGGAAATATTTTTCCCTTTGAAAGCTTTTCCATCAGTTTTTAATGCAATCTCTTCACATATGCTAAAATTGGACTTAGATATTACGAGCTTTCCATTTTCATCAGTAATATACTTTTGTGTATGATTGTTTGAGTTTGCATCTGGTATTGGAGCTCCTTTAGACGTGGCTGTATTTATAGTAAATATATGTATCCCTTTCTCTTTCGCTTTTAGTGCCCAATCTAGTGTATTTCCTTCATGGTCTTCACCATCAGTAAATATAAGGATTGCTTTTCCCGTTTCTTTTTTTGACATAAATAAAGGGAGGGCTACTTGAATAGCAGTTCCTATAGCAGTTCCTTGATTAGAAATTATGGAAGGATCTGCATCTTGTAGAAAAGACTGCAATAGATCCAAATCTGTTGTAATAGGACTTTGTAAATAAGCTCCTCCAGCAAAAACAACAAGTCCAAATTTACTATTCTTTTGAAGTGTTATTAATTTACTAATAATCATTTTTGCAAAAGTAAGTCTGTTGGGATTAAGATCTTCAGCTAACATAGATTTAGAAATATCTAAAGCCACAATAGCTTCTATTCCTTGGGGAGAATGTGCAATCTTATCTTTGGTTTTTATTTGAGGTCGAGCAATTGCCAAAACTAAAAAAGAAAAAGAAAATAAAATAAGAATATTTTTTAAAATTCTTTTTATTATTGAGCGATTAGGATGTAAATAGGGGAGTAAATTTGAAGTTCCCCATTTTTGTATTTTCTTTTTAAAAAGTAATTCGCTTCCAATCCAAATTAAAAGAAAAGGAATGAGAAGTAGAAATAGATAAAAATATTTTGGACTAGCAAAGTACATATTTAAAAATTATTAAGAAAAGGTTCTAAAAATAGTATGTCTAAGGATAAAAGAAAAAGCGATACAAATAATAGATAGTAAAACCCAAATTTGAAACAGTTCTTCATAAGAATGAAAGTTTTCAGTCATTAATTTACTTTTTTCAAGCATATCAATTTCTTTATAAACTTCCTCTAAGCTCTTATTATTAATAGCTCTAAAAAACTTACCATTCGTTTCTTTTGCAATTTCTTTTAGTGAATTCTCATCGATTTCTACCTTTATATAATCAGTCATTGTTCCAAAAGCAGTTTCAATAGGATAGGGTGCTTCTCCATGAGTACCTACAGCAATAGTATAAATGCGAATTCCTAATTCTTTAGCAAAAGATGTAGCCATAGAAGGAGTAATACTTCCTCGGTTATTTGTTCCATCTGTAAGAAGTATGATAACCCGACTTTTACTTTTGCTTTTTCTAAGTCTATTACAAGCTGTTGTAATCCCAAGTCCAATAGCTGTACCATCTTCTAAGATACCCATTTTACATTCAGATAATTGTTTTAATAGAGAGGAATGATTGTTTGTTAGAGGGCATTTAGAAAAACTTTGACCAGCGAAAAGAACTAGACCAATATTATCATTTGGTCTTTGTGATATGAATGTTTGAGCTACATTGATAGCAGCTGAGAAACGATCCGGTTGAAGATCCATAGCTTTCATAGAGCCTGAAGCATCTATAGCTAAGATAATATCAATACCTTCTATGGAGTCTTTTTTCCAACTATCTTGATTTTGAGGTCTCGCTAAAGCCGTGATTAAGAATATAAGCCCTAGGATTTCAAGAAAAAAACAAAAATGAAGACCAAAAGTTTTCCAATTTTTACTCTCAAATCGAGAAGCTGTAGATAAGAGAAGAGTTGATTTTTGTTTTTTTAAAGTCCAAATGTAATATCCTATTAATAGTGGACATAGTATGAGTAACCATAAAATATTTGGATATAAAAACTTCATAAGATTGGTGATTAATTGGAGGTCTGGTCTTCTTTAGGCTGATTGTCTTCGTTAAAAACTTGATATAAGTCTTCTAAGAAAACTTTTATTTTTTGAATATCGTTAGAACTGTTTTCAATAGAAATTGATTCTTTAGCAAATTTCCCTATATCAGAATTTTGTAGGAACTCTACAATCCTATGTTTATTTGAAATTTCTGCCCATTTATTGTTTTGTAATATTTTCTTCATTTGTCTAGATGTCATTTCTAGAGTTTCTATTTTTGTGAGTTCAGAAAAATATTCTCTAAAAAGGAGATCAAGTTGAGAGTAAAAGATACGAATTTGCCCTTTTTGGGGAAGTTCTTTTCGTTCAATTTCTTCTAAATCATTATGAAGTCGAGTAAGGTAGGGAAGGGGGACAGAGATTATTTTTCTATTATTTTTTTTATTTCGTTTATAACGAATGAATATAAATAATAAGAGGACAAAAAATAGAATTAGCAAGAGAGAATAAACCCAAATATGAATAATATCCCATATTTCTCTAAGTGTGTAGGGAAGTTCCCAGCCTTTTTTTATATCAAAAAAGACGTCAACATTTTTCATATCAACTTTAGGAAGGTTTACCTTTAAAAAGAGAGGGTGAGCAAAGTGTTCTTTATTTCCTAATTTTACTCCTAAAGGAGGTATTTTTACTAAGGTAGAATCAAAAGATGTTATAAGTAAATGAGCTGTTATTTCTTTTAAATTATGGCTTTTTAGGTCTACAGTATCTGTTATTGTAAGGGAAAGAATTTCCGCATTATGCATAGCCGAGTCAGGGGGGACGATAAGAAAAGTATTATCCAGATCATTGGTTCTGATTTTAAGTTCTATTGTAGCTTGTTCTCCAATTAAAATCTCTTGAGGTTGTATTTGAGAAGAAATTCCAATATCTTGACCAAAAGAGAGAAAAAGAGGGAAAAAAAGTAGGAACAAGAAGGCTATTTGTCTTATTTTCATCGTAAATCTACCGTTTTGCAAAAAGTTTAAGAAGGGCTTGTACAAAATTATCTCCCGTTAATATTTGAGTAGAGTCAATCTGATAAGAATTAAATTTTTTCAATAAGTTTTCTTTCTCTTTTCTAAATTGTTTAGAATATTCTAAACGTATCTTTTTTGAGCTAGTATCTATCCATTTAAATTCTCCTGTTTCAGTATCTTCTACTTGTATTAGTCCAATATTAGGAAGATGAAATTCTCGTTCATCTTGCACGAGTATAGCCGTTAGATCATGTCTCTTTGCTGTTAGTCTAAGTTGAAGATCCAATGCTTGAGTGTTTTCATTGGAATTAAAATCACTCAATAAAAATATTGTTGAGCGTTTCTTTATAACTTTATTTAGAAACTCAAGAGGTTGAGCTATATTGGTTTTTCTCCCTTTAGGATCAAAGTTTAGGATCGTCCTTATTATATATAATATATGTTTTTTCCCTTTTTTGGGGGGGATATATTGTTCAACAGAATCAGTAAAAAGTAGTACGCCCACTTTATCATTGTTTTCAATAGCACTAAAGGCAAGAGTAGCAGCAATCTCTGATATGAGTTCTTTTTTTGAAATGTCTTGAGTCCCCCAATTTATACTATTAGACATGTCAATTGCAAGAAGCACGGTTAGTTCTCGTTCTTCTTCAAAAACTTTTATAAAAGGCGAGTTGTGCCTTGCAGTAACATTCCAATCAATTCTACGAATATCATCCCCAACAGCATATTCACGAACTTCACTAAAAGTCATACCTCTTCCTTTAAAAGCTGTATGATATTCCCCAGCAAAGAGTTCTTTGCTAAGACCTCTTGCTTTTATCTCAATACGTCTAACTTGACGCAATAGATCTGAGGAAGACTTCTCGTTAACCATTTTATCTATAAAAATTAAGGCACAATAACTTTATTGATAATTTGGGAAATAATTTGATCAGAAGATATTTCATTAGCTTCAGCTTCATAGGTCATTTTTATACGATGTCTTAGGACAGCATGGCAAATAGCACGTACATCTTCAGGAAGTACATATCCTCTACCATCTAGAAAAGCATAAGCACGAGAAGCTAAGGCTAAATTTATAGATGCTCTAGGAGAGGCTCCACATTCAATAAAGTTATCTTCTTGTAAGCCAAATTCATTCGGATATCGAGTTGCAGCAACAAGATCAACGATATATTTAAGGATTTTTTTGTCAATATAGACCTTTTGTACACATTCTTTAGCTCTTAGAATATCTTGAATTGAGATAATAGGAGATATGTTGGATGCTTGATTGTGTAAATTAAGAAGGATAATATCTTGTTCTTCGTCTCTTTTAGGATAATCAATACAGACTTTGAGCATAAAGCGGTCTAATTGAGCTTCAGGAAGGGGGTAAGTTCCTTCTTGTTCTATGGGGTTTTGGGTAGCCATCACAAGGAAGGGTGAGGGGAGAGAAAAACTAGTATCTCCAATTGTAACTTGATGCTCTTGCATGGCTTCTAATAAGGCACTTTGTACTTTTGCTGGAGCACGATTAATTTCATCCGCTAGTATAAAGTTGGAAAAGATAGGACCTTGTTTTACTATAAAATCTTCATTCTTTTGACTATACATCATTGTACCAATAACATCTGCAGGAAGTAAGT
>PDWI01022081.1_pt1 | contig 12125 bp, 11 predicted proteins | sample 1430891 | NCBI WGS metagenome assembly PDWI01 (sample SAMN01162508, study PRJNA174530) | Oral metagenome, whole genome shotgun sequencing project. | biome: Marine environment; feature: Marine mammal; material: Swab sample of the gingival sulcus; isolation source: swab sample of gingival sulcus...
CTTCTTCTCCATAACACTCCTTTTATAATGACTTCACCCAATATTATAAACGCATTACATAATCGCTGTATTTATTATTGCTTACCCAAAAGAACGCAAGTGGTAAATGGTAAATGGCAAGAATTTGCATAAATGTATAAACAATGTTAATACTCTTTTTTACAGATTAGACTCTTAAGCGTATAATTTATGAATAAAACGGAGGAAAAACGATGGAGATGGTCATAAAAAAATGGGGCAACAGCCTTGCCACAAGAATCCCTAAATCGATCGTTAATTCCGTGGGACTAGAATTAAACCAAAGGGCAGTTATTGAGGCAGTTGATGGCAAAATAGTTATCACTCCCCAAAAAAAGAGAAAGGAGTACAGCCTTGATGAACTGCTGCAACAATGCTCTGCGGAATCAGTACAGTTGGATGAAAAAGAGAAGGCCTGGCTCAATGAACCGCCACAAGGAGAGGAGATAATCTAGATGGTAAAGAGATATATTCCTCAACGCGGCGATATTGTCTGGACCGACTTCACCCCGGCAGCAGGCCATGAACAGCTGGGAAAGAGACCAGCCCTTATACTATCGACAGCTCCATTTAATAAAGCGATCAGGCTGGCAATGGTTGCCCCCATCACCAGCAGGGTACGGGGGCATGGTTTTGAAGTTCCGCTAAAAGGGGAGAAAATATCGGGGGTTGTTTTATGCCAGCAAGTAAAAATGATTGACTTTATCTCCAGAGGAATCCAGTTTGCAGAAAAGGCCCCCAATGATGTTGTCAGCGATGTCCTGGCAAAAGTTAGAGCCATAATCAGTGAGTAGTTTTTATAACCATCAAAAATTACAACATAAATATTAGAAACAAAAAAACTTCCGCATAGTTTCTGATGCGATTATCTTTGCTATTCGCATCATTTATGATATGAATAGACGATGCAAATTGACTTCCCCATGTTTTCCGCCTGTCCAGACTGCGATCTCCTTATCAAATGCGAACAAAAGGTGCAAGAGGAGCAAAAAGAGCCAAACTACGCCCTCTACTGCCCCCGCTGCGGACGGCTGTTGCAGAAAAAAAATGCCCATTGTATTGAAAAGAGTCTGGCACTCTCTCTTGCCGGGCTTTTTCTCTTCTTTCCGGCACTGTTTTTACCGCTGCTTAACTTTGAGGTCTTTGGCTTTAGCGATTCGGGAACGCTGCTGCACTCCATCCTCCATCTTTTTAGCAGCAAATTCTATTTTGTTGCCTCTATGGTGGCTCTTTTTGCGCCATTCTCTGCCTAAGCTTTACCGTTGCCCTGCTGCTCCACTGCCGCATTTCCAGCCGCTGGACGGCTCTGCTGTTTCGCAGCTACCTGCATATCAATGAGTGGGCGATGATGGATGTCTATCTGCTGGGGATTTTAGTGGCAATTATCAAGATGCTTACCACGGCCAATATAGAGTATCTCACCGGATTTTTTTGCTTTATTGCAACGGCAATAATTATTACCACCCTCTCCTCAATCATTGATAAAGCATATTTCTGGCAAAAGATTGAAGAGCTGCAGCCCCTTACAAAAAAAGACGCAATTCTCACCCCCCTTTCGCAACAGCTAGAGGGCGAACAAAGTGCCATCAGCCAGCAGCTGCTCTCCTGCCATGACTGCGGCAAACTCCTCTCCCGCCAGCATGAGGGGGAAAAATGCCCCCGCTGCTCTGCGCAGCTCCATTTGCGAAAAAACGGCAGCCGGGAGAGGAGCTGGGCACTGGTCTGTGCTGCGGCGATGCTGCTGCTCCCCGCCAATGCCATTCCCATTATGGGGGTCGATTTTTTTGGCACGGCCAATCTTTCCACCATTATTGACGGCATTATCTATTTTTTCAAAGATGGTGCATGGTTTGTCGGCACTGTTATTTTTATTGCATCGATTCTTGTCCCTTTTTTCAAGGTGATCGGGCTTTATCTCCTTCTTTGCGGCAAAAACAGGAGCAGAAAGAGTTTGCAAAGACGGACAAAACTCTATCGTTTTATTGCTGTAACTGGCCGCTGGTCGATGCTCGATATTTTTGTTATTGCCCTATTGGCATCGTCTATCAATTTTGACTTTGTCAGCTCCACCTGGATTGCCGAAGGTGCCAGATGGTTCTGCCTTGTCGTTGTTATTACCATGCTCGCCGTGATCAATTTTGACCCCCGTCTGATGTGGGATGGTTGGGATAAACGGGAGAATCTTCAACAAAACCTAGAATGTAACTCATGAACCCTGTTACCAAAAAAACAAAAAATATCTCTCTTATCTGGGTGGTTCCCATCGTTGCGGCAATTATCTGCGCCTCGCTTTTTTATAAGAGCTATACAAACAGCGGCATCACCATCCAGCTCTTTTTAGAGACCGCCACCGGCATCACTGCCGGCAAAACCAGGGTGATGGTGCGCGGCATCCCCGTTGGCACGGTGCAGACAATCCGCCCCGATCTGCAAAATAACCGCATCGGAAGCTATATCGATGTTCAGCCGGGAAGCAGCGAGACTGCCTGCCGCATATTTACTGCCGCTGCACAGCAGCCGCCCCCGCCGGAAAACAGCCCCGGACTTCACCTTACCATCATCGCCAAGGAGTTGGGTTCACTGCAGGCTGGCAGCGGAATCTACTATAAAAATATCCAGATTGGAGAGATTGAGCAGACCCGGCTGCTGCCAGAGCAGGACAAGGTGGAGCTGCAAACCCTTATCCAACCAGCCTATGCAGAGCTGGTGCGGCAGGGCAGTCGTTTCTATAATGCCAGCGGCATACAGCTAGCGGGCAATATCTCCAATATATCGCTAAAAATTGCCTCGCTGGCGGCACTGCTGCGGGGAGGAATTGAGCTTTTCACCCCCAAGGAGCTTGCTACAACCCCTCTGGCAAACAGTGGTGCCAGCTACCCTCTTTATAAGGATTTTACCGCAGCGGAATATGGCCTGCCGCTGACCCTGCATCTTAATTCAAGCCATGGCATCATCGAAGGTGCAACCAAGCTTATCTATCAGGGGCTGGTGGCCGGAGTTGTCAAAAAGGTAGAGATTGGCGATACCTCCGGTGTAACAGCGCATGTGCAGCTTGACCCCAGAGCGGAAGAGATATTGCGGGAGAATACCAGATTCTGGCAGGTAAACCCGGAGATCAGCCCGGCAGGAGTGCAAAATCTCAAGCTTTTTATCACCGGTTCCTATATCACCTTTGAGCCGGGAGATGGTGAGTTCAGAAACGACTTTGAAATCCTTACCACCCCACCAGCACAGCTTCCCCAACGGCCAGGAAAGCTCTTTCATCTGCATAATAAGGGAGAAGCTGCTGTAGCAAAAGGCTCGCCAGTACATTTTAAGGGGATTAATATCGGCGAGGTGGTTGATGTTTATCTTGATGCCCCAAAAAGCGGGAAAAACGGGGGAAACAGAAAAGTTACCACCGATATTTTTATCTATCAGGACTATATTCACCTGATAAACAGTAAAAGCCTCTTCTGGCTGGAATCGGGCGTGGAGATGACCGCCAGCCTTACAGCGGGTGTTTCTGTTAAAACCAGCCCCATCGCCTCGATGCTGTTTGGCGGTATTGCCGTCTCTTCACCAGTTAAGGCAAAACCTCCCGGAAAAGACCAGACGTTTGCCCTCTATGCCGATTATAACAGCAAAAAAAAGGCAGAGGAGGCACTGCGTTATTTTCCCATTACCATCAAAATGGCTGATGCCAACGACATCAAAAAAGGTGCCAGCATCTCCTACAAGGGAATTCCCATTGGTGAGGTTGAGCGGGTGCGCTTTGCCGAAGATATGCAGACGGTTTTTGCCCATGCAAAGATAGAGAAAAAGGCACGAAATCTTTTCCGGGCAGAGACAATTATCTGGGCACAACAGCCGCAATTGGGGATAGATGGGATAAAACATGCCAAGGCCTTTGTGTTGGGAGCAAATCTTGCCATTTTCCCCGGCGGCGGGGTGTTGCGCAACAATTTTACGCTGGCAGCAGAGCCGCCCCATGCCAGGATTGCCAATAAAGATGGCATGGGAATTGTGCTGGAGACCACCCATCGTGGCTCAATTACTCAAGGTTCACCCCTCTATTATCGACAGGTGCAGGTGGGCGAAGTTACCGGCTACCGGCTCTCTCCATCGCTGCAGAAAGTCTATATTTTTGTGAGTATCAAGAGCCACTTTCGGCATCTTATCCGCAAAAATACCCACTTCTGGAATGCCAGTGGCATAGAGATAAGTGGCGGGATTTTTTCCGGGGTAACGCTGTCTGCTGAATCTCTTACGACCATCGCCAGCGGCGGCATCGCCCTTGCCACTCCCAATATTGATAAGGAAAAGCAGCTCTCTCCCCCGGCAAAGGCGGGGCAGCATTTTCCTCTTTATGAAAAACCGGAAAAAGACTGGCTTGACTGGCAGCCGGATATAAAAATTTTTGAAAAGGAAGATGCGGCGGCCTATTTGCGTTAGAGGCAATGTGTTGATTTTATAAAAAAAGGGGACGGTATCAACTACCGTCCCCTTTTTTCGTCAATTCTACCCGTATAAAACTATTAGAACATATAGGTCAGACCAGTGGAGAGATGCATCATCTCCTGATCCATCCCCTTACCATTTTCATAATTATCTATCATGCCAATATCATTAAAATGGTAAAGGGCATCTCCTCTGATGGTATCATATTTCTGGTACCCTGCAGAGATATTCCAGACAAAATTCTGTCGAAAAGTCCAGCCCACGGAGAGATCAAAGGCAAACATCTTTCCATCATCACTATCCTCTTCAATAACCATTGATCGTAGATAGTGATGATCGGTTGCCTCGCCATTAACAAGTGGGGAAAATATAGCCCGACCAGACAAGCTGATATTGTCGGAAAAAGACGCCTCAAAACCGAGTCCGATATAGGGAGAGGTCATGGTCTGCTCATAACGTATTCCCGGGATATCAGGAAAAAAGCCCGTACTATCACGAAAACCACGTCCCGAATAGAGATACTCTCCTCCACAAGCAAGTGCTTCAAGGTTGTCTCTCTTGATACCGACAATACCTTGTAACACGTAGTTATAGCGGCGGAAAAAGACCATATTGGCACTAAGATCAAAAATAGATGCAGAGGTAACATCAATGTCGCTGTTAGACCAATCAGTCCACTCCTCCATGGGAGCGCGCCAGTCATAATCATCCATCTCTCCGCTACCGTCAGAGAGTTTCCACCAGCCGTCTGCTATTATCGTCAGCCACTCCTTATACTGCATGGAGAGACCAATCTTCCCCATAAGAAGACTATCAATATCCCAAATTAACTGGCTTAGATGTTCTGGAGACTCCTCTGACTTATAGACATATTCGTTCATCTCTCCACTAAAGTACCCAACCCCTGTTCGCACAGCAAACTGAAAATCCTTGCCGGAAAAAGTTGGCACTGCCATTTCAACTTCCTGCGCTGGTTCCATATTTGCAGGAGCTGCGGCAAAACTCCCAACAGGAGCAAAAGCCAACATCAGGAAAACAACGCTCTTTTGAATCGTTAGGCTGCTTCTTTTCATCTCTCTTCTCCTTTAATTAAATAGATTTTGCCTTCCATCTTTTACCGGAGCTGCTATAATTGCTCCTCAATGGCCAGAGAAGAAGATAGAAGAAAAGGTGCTTGCAGAGCTTTCCCTGCTGCCGCCACTGGTCTTTGCAGGCGAGATTATCGAGTTGAAAAAGCAGCTGGCAAAGGCGGTGGATGGCAAGGCCTTTCTGCTGCAGGGGGGCGACTGTTCCGAGAATTTCGCCAATGTAACTGCGGCAAATATCCGTGAGAGATTAAAAGTCCTCCTGCAGATGGCGGTTATCCTCAACTATGGGGGCGAGACACCGGTTATCAAGGTGGGGCGTATTGCCGGGCAATTTGCCAAACCCCGCTCACAGGAAACGGAAACCATCGATGGTATAACCCTGCCCTCCTACCGGGGAGATATGGTCAACTGCCCCGGATTCAGCGAAAAAGAGCGCACCCCAAACCCCAAATTTATGTTGCGGGGCTACAATATGGCCGCTGCCACCCTTAACCTGCTGCGGGCATTTACCAGAGGTGGTTTTAGTTCTTTGCACCGGGTTCATGCATGGAATCAGGAGTTTGTTGCCGCATCGCCAGTGGGGCGTAACTACGCTTCTCTGGCAGAGCAGATCACCAAGGCTCTCCATTTTATGGAGACTATTGGGCTGGCAAAAGATCTCTTACAGATCAACCAGACCCAGTTTTTTACCTCCCATGAGGCACTGTTGCTCGGCTATGAAGAGGCACTCACCCGCAAGGATCATATCACCGGTAACTGGTTTGACTGCTCGGCACATATGCTGTGGATTGGCGAACGCACCCGCCAGCCAGACGGTGCTCATATTCAGTTTTTACGAGGGGTGCATAACCCTATCGGGGTAAAACTGGGAGCAACGACCTCCATTGATGAGATAAAAAGGCTGGCGGAAATCCTCAACCCCGACAATGAAAAAGGGAGGCTCACCTTTATTACCAGAATGGGTAAGGAGAAGATTGACGAAGTTCTGCCCTCTCTGCTGCGAGAGATAAAACGGGAAGGGCTGCATATACTCTGGAGCTGCGACCCGATGCATGCCAACACCTATACTGCAGCCTCCGGGCATAAGACACGAAAATTTGACGATATACTCTCTGAAATAACCCGTTTTTTTGCTATCCATCAGGCAGAAGGGACAAAACCTGGCGGCATCCATCTGGAGATGACCGGCGATAATGTTACCGAGTGTACCGGAGGGGCAAATAATATCGACGACAATCAACTGTCACAAAACTACCTCACTACCTGCGATCCCCGCCTTAATGCCGAACAGAGCCTTGAGGTTGCCTTTCAGATTGCAAAAATGATCCGTGGGTAAAAGGGCTGTGATCCTGCCAAAATTACAATAGTGCAATCTTCCTTGATTGTCGCAGGAAAGCAATTATCTTTCATCCCAGTAATTCAGGCGGCCTGTCATGCCGACAGGCTCACAGGAAAAGGAGAAACCCATGTTTAGCAATAGAGATCATCTCTTTATACGCAGTACCGCAGTAGTAATTACCACCGTTACCACCATTTTTGCCCTGCACCTCTCTTTAGCCACCGCTTCGGAGCTAAAAAGGGATATGGCTCTTGTTGCCCAGGCCTCAAAAGCCTTTATCAATATTGTCAAAAAGGCAAAGCCGGCAGTGGTGCATATCAAGGTGAAAAAAAGCAGCAGGCAGCCGTCGACAATGGATAAACAGCTTGAAGATATTTTTAATAATCCGTTGTTTGAGCAATTTTTTGGCCCTTATCACAGGCAATTCAAGCTGCAGCCGGAAAGACGGGTGCAGGAGGGGCAGGGTTCCGGCTTTATTATCAGCCCGGAAGGGCTTATCCTTACCAATAATCATGTTGTCGATCAGGCCAGCAGCATCACTGTAACACTCGCTGACGATCGTGTCTTTGATGCCAAAATTATCGGTGCCGACCCGCAAACAGATGTTGCCCTGCTGAAAATTGATGACTCCGAAGATCTACCGGCATTGCCCTTGGGCGATTCCAGCAAGCTGGAGCCTGGAGAGTGGGTTATCGCCATTGGCAATCCCTTTGGTCTGAGCCAGACAGTTACCACCGGCGTTGTCAGTGCCACCGGACGCAGCAGTATCGGCATTAACGAGTATGAAAACTTTATTCAGACCGATGCTGCCATCAACCCCGGCAATAGCGGCGGCCCTCTGCTTAACGGCAGGGGTGAGGCGATAGGCATCAATACCGCCCTTTTTTCGCGTACTGGCGGCTATATGGGGATTGGCTTTGCCATCCCTATCAATATGGCAAAATCGGTTGAACAGCAGCTGCAAAAAAATGGTAAGGTAACCCGTGGCTGGCTGGGAGTAAGCATCCAGAATATGACGGCAGATCTGGCCAACTCCTTTGGCCTGCAAAAGGCAGAAGGGGTTCTTATAAGCGAGGTTGGTGAAAACTCTCCGGCAGACAGGGCGGGAATCCATTCTGGCGATGTTTTGACCCATATCAATGGAGAGCCGCTGAAAGATATGGCGGCACTGCGTAACAAGATTGCCATGATGCGACCATTTGACAAGGCGGATATTACCCTGATCCGCAATGGAAATAGAGAAAATGCCGTGGTTACCATCGGCGAAAAACCGGGGCAGGCAATCGCCCAATTGCAACAGAGCGAAGAGAGAGAGGAAAAGAGCAGGCAGATAGAAAAATTTGGCCTCTCCCTGCAGGAGTTGACCGAAAGAAACAGAGGAAACTACACTCTAGGCAGCGGCCTGCTTATTACCAGGGTGGCATCCGGCAGCCCGGCAGATATGGGTGGTTTGAAGCGGGGGCAGCTTATCGAGAGTATCAACCGCAGGGATCTTGCCAAACTAAGAGATCTTGATAAGATCATGCACAATATTAACAGTGCCAACAAGCTGCTATTGCGGGTGCGGGATGGGGAGTACTCCACCTTTATGGTGCTTTCCACCAGTAAATAAAAGGAAGAGGCAACACTATCGCAAAAAGCTCCCGAAGAGTTCTCTTCGGAAGCTTTTTGCCATTAACCAATACTTAACTCATATCCAGCCAGGAGGACTATTCTGTCAAACCTTCTTCTCGCTGGCGAATCTTCTGTTTTCTTGTTTCAGAAATTTGCCTGAAAATTTTGACAATGGCGGGCAATTTTTCAAAGTCTTCCGTTGAAATCTTTCGTACCACCACTTCGGTACCGGCAATAACGGTGGCAGTACGCCGTTTCTCCTTGCCAAAATAGGCCATCTCACCGAAGATAGTGCCAGCACCCATGGTTGAGAGCTGCACCCCTTTCTCATTTATGGTTATCGCCTGACCATAATCAATATAGTAGATACCATCAGGTTTGGAGCCGATCTCAATGATGACATCATCCTTGCTGAACCACTCCAGCTTGAAAAAACGCTCCCACTCGGTATCAACAACCAGCGCATGATAACAATCGGGATCCATTGCCCGCAGCAGCTCCTTTGACAGGTGGAACAGACGCTCACCAAGGGAATCCCGCTTCTTCTCCAGCAGCTCCATGCCCCGCATCTTGAAACTGGCCGCAGGCCGAGGCATTTCACGGATATATTCAAGAATGCGATCACTTGCCATATCCTCACTGCCGGTAAGCCTGAAAAACATCTCTTGTGCCGCCAGCAGCTCTTCACGCACCTTGGGAAAATCGGGCAGAATCCCCTCAAGGAGATTGCCGCCAAAAAACTCCATTGCCTCATTTTTCTTGCGGATAAAAGCCTTGAGCAGCTCTATATCCACCCCGTCGGGAATCAGCAGATTCCCTGGAGTATAGACGGTAAAGAGATTGAGCGGATGGGGAACACTGGTAAGACTGACCTTGCCCACATTAACCACAAACTCGTCATAGCCTCTCTGGTAGCGGGCAATCTCCCTATCGACCAGAAAATTAACCCCAAAATAGCCAGATAACTCCTCCAAGCGATTGGCCACCGCAAAACAGGAGCCAAACTTGATATTTTTGCCTGCCAGCTCCGATTCAACGATACTGCCCAGCATCAGCCCCATACGGGTGGGAACCAGATCACCATGACCGATGGCAGTGGCAAGACGCATCGCCGCATGGAGTGCCCTGGTGCAGATACCGGAGAGATCTTCCCCTTCCTGCCGCTCAAAAAGCATGATAGAGCCATCACCACCGGTAGGCTCTATCTCCATCGGCTGAAAACACTCTTCACTGAGCAGATTACGCAGGTTGGTATGATAACGGGAGAGAAAATGGCAGATCTCCATCGGGCGCATCTCTCCAGAAATATTGGAGTAATGCACCATATCTGTCATCATGATGACGACCTGTCGTTCAACGCCAAGCTCACCCATAAACAACCTGCAACAAATTATTCAACACCGGCTGCCCCCTAACCCCAAATCCCGATCAGTATCAGGGTAAAGAGAACGCCAAGCAAGATAACAGCAACCTTGATATTTACCGATTCATCATCGTGATGATGTCCATCAGACATAAGCCACCCTCATTTCGCATTTTATATGCAACAACTCTCCATAAAAAAAGAGCCGGAAAAAACAACAAAACCCGACAATTCTAGCAAAAAAATCAGGTAAAAACAATATCCATAATTTCGCTGATATTGCCAACCCCCAAAAGCCCGATCCCCAACTCTTCACCAAGACGCTCTCTATTTCCCATAGGCAGCAGGATGCGGGAAAACCCGAGCCGGGCAACCTCTTTTACCCGCACATCGATATGCCCTACTGCCCGCACCTCACCAGCAAGCCCCACCTCGCCGCAAACAGCCATATCCGATGGCACGGGCTTATTGAGCAAACTCGACATCAGGGCGCAGACCACGCCAAGATCAAGGGCGGTCTCCTCGATTCTCATCCCTCCGGCGATATTAAGGAAGACATCATGGCCATACATATCAATACCCGCCTTTTTCTCAAGAATGGCACAAAGCAAAGAGAGCCGCTGATGGTCGGCACCGATGGAGGTACGCCGGGCGGTTCCCAGGTTGGTGGGGCTGACCAGTGCCTGCACCTCAACTAAAATCGGCCTGCTGCCCTCCACACTGGGCAGCACAACAGAACCAGGTTCATCAAGGGGACGCTCGGCAAGAAAGATTTCCGAAGGGTTGGCGACCTCTGCCAGCCCCTCCTCCTTCATCTCAAAAACGCCAATCTCGTTGGTTGCGCCAAAACGGTTTTTTACCGTGCGCAGAATACGGAAGGCGTGGCTGCGATCCCCCTCAAAATAGAGCACCGCATCGACCATATGTTCCAGCACCTTGGGACCTGCAATATTACCATCCTTGGTAACATGACCCACCAGCACCACCGGAATATTCTCTTTTTTGGCAAATTCGATCAACTTATTGGTCGATTCACGAATTTGGGTAACAGAGCCGGGTGAGGATGCGATCTCGCTGCAGGTGAGTGTCTGCACCGAATCCACTGCCAAAAGGGCAGGTCGCATCTCTTCCGCCATGGCAATAATCTGCTCAACCCTGGTCTCGGTTGCCAGATAGAAGCCATCGGCAAGGGCATTCAGCCGCCTGGCACGCATCTTGATCTGTCGTGCCGACTCTTCCCCAGAGACGTATAATACCTGCCGCTCCCCTGTTACAACCCCTTGTAAAAAATGGAGCAGAAGCGTCGATTTGCCGATACCCGGCTCACCGCCAATCAAGACCACCGAGCCGGTTACAATACCGCCGCCAAGCACCCGATCCAGCTCCTCCAGTGAGCTGCTCAGCCGCTCTTCATCGCCATCGGGGGCATCCTTGAGCAGCACAGGCCGTGGCAAGTCAGCTGCAGCCCCTTTTGCCAGAGAGGGGAGAGCGACAACCTCCTCAAGACTGCCCCAGGCACCGCACTCCAGACACCGCCCCAGCCATTTGCGGCTCTGATAGCCGCACTGCTGGCAGAGATAGACCCGCTGCTCTTTTTTCTCTTTTCCCATGATTTTTTTCATATTTTTCATATATAATTATCTGCAAATGATTATACTGTCTCACCTTACGAATCATGACAAAAAAGAGAAAGCACCCCGTGCGTGCTGCATGGGTTCCCCTTGGTACCACCATAACACTGATCTTTACCCGCAAACGCCTCTTTTTCTGGAGTGCGCTGCTGGTCTGTCTGACCATTGCCCTTACCACACTGGGCAACTGGCTGCTGATCGGCTATGCGGATGAATTGCAAGCACAACTGCTGCCCGCAGAACCTGCTGCCAGCGGCATCCTGGGGTGGATCAAACACGCTGCATGGGTAGCCGGAAGCTGGTTTTTTTTGGTGGTGAGCAGGGTGGTCTCCTTTTATCTCTCCTTTCTGCTTGCCTATACTCTGACCACCCCTGGCTATAGTTTCCTTAGTGCTGCCGCAGAAAAGATGCACGCCGGGGTCTTTTTTGATGCCGATGCCGCACTTACCGTTCGTGGAGTGCTGCGAGATACGGTTGAGGGGCTGAAAATAGCACTGTTTGGCGTGGTGGTAACCATCGTTGCAATATTCCTCAATTTTATTCCGGTGGTAGGGCATCTGGCGACCTTTCTGCTCTACTGCTACTACTCTGCGATGATGTTTTTCGACTATCCGGCATCACGGCGCAGATGG
>PDWI01008452.1_pt1 | contig 12122 bp, 8 predicted proteins | sample 1430891 | NCBI WGS metagenome assembly PDWI01 (sample SAMN01162508, study PRJNA174530) | Oral metagenome, whole genome shotgun sequencing project. | biome: Marine environment; feature: Marine mammal; material: Swab sample of the gingival sulcus; isolation source: swab sample of gingival sulcus...
GGTGTATATTGAACCACCCTAGCGCGGGGTGGAGCAGCTTGGTAGCTCGTCGGGCTCATAACCCGAAGGTCGGAGGTTCAAATCCTCCCCCCGCTACCATGATATTTTAAGGCATTGCAGTATTTTGGCTGTAATGCCTTTTTTCTTTTCCTACCCTATTCCTACCCGCTGAATCTGAGTCTACCTACTTTCTTTTTCTAGCTTGTGCTAAAGCGCTTCCGGCAGCCGCTTTGGATGCTCTACTCGTTCTTTTATCACTTAGAACTTTTGATGCTGCTGATGCCGCTCTTGGTGAAGTTTGTTTTTTCGGTGCTTTCCTTTGACTCAAAGCACTTCCTCCAGCTGTTTTTGACTTTGAACCAGTACTTTTTGATTTGATTGTCTTGGCAGCACTGCTCGCTACTCTTTTGCTCGTTACTTTTCTGTTGATTGCCATAAGTTACCTCCTTTAGTTTATAGTTTTGTGTTTTCCTACTCAAATTAGCAACAAGTGTACCAATAACAACAAAAATATGTTTTTGTCTATATATTCAGTATATTACATCTGACAACAAAAAGGGCTTCAGACTTTATTGGCTAAAAAACATAATTACAGTTATCATAAGGTAAACACAATTACACAAGGAATGGTAAATGAATATTTTAGTTTCATGGATAGGTCATACGGATTTGAAAAACCTCTTAAATGGAGACTTTTATGATGAGGTTCGCTCATTAACGCGGCCACCTTATGATCATCCAGCAGATGGCGGACCAATAAAGACACTGCTCAATCAAAAATCGTTCGACGCGATATATTTGTTAAGCGACTATTCTGAAAGTATCACTGAGGCATATCTGGAGTGGCTCAATATTAAGACTTCTGTCAGCTACACGAAACTCCAAAATCCGACTAACTATGGAGAAATTTATACAGTTGCAAATGATTTTCTAGAACAGCTTTCTAATAAATTACCCAAAGGTAAAAATCGGTTATCATTTCTGTTGAGTCCAGGAACACCTGCTATGTCGGCGATTTGGATTTTGCTTGGTAAAACAAAATACCCCGCAACATTCTGGCAAACATGGAATGGTAAGGTTACGGAAACTGAGATCCCATTTGATATCACTCTTGACGTTGTTCCCGAATTATTAAGCTCTTCAGATAACGTATTTCACCACCTCGCGACAAAATCTCCTGGAGAAGTAAAAGGATTTGAAAGTATTATAGGAAACTCAAAAGCAATTCGCCTGGCCGTTGGAAGGGCTCAAAAAGCAGCAATTCGAGATGTCTCTATTCTATTAACCGGTGAGAGTGGAACTGGGAAAGAATTGTTTGCAAAAGCGATCCATGAAGCCAGTCCTCGCAGGAATAAACCTTTTATTGCAATTAACTGTGCCGCCATTCCCAAGGACTTGCTGGAATCGGAGCTTTTTGGACATGCCAAGGGAGCATTCACCGGTGCCGACAAAAAGAAAGATGGTGCATTTAAACAAGCTGATGGAGGAATAATCTTTCTTGATGAGGTCGGTGAGTGTGCCTCTGAGATTCAAGCAAAGCTTCTTAGAGTACTTCAGCCTCCTCATAACCAATCACAGTGTTTGCGAGAATTTTCACCGGTTGGCTCAACTGAAATCGAAACGGCAAATGTCCGAATTATTTCTGCTACAAATCGCAATCTAGGAAAAATGGTAGAAGACGGCTTATTTAGGGAGGATCTATTTTTCCGCTTAGCTCTTATAACTGTACCATTACCACCACTTCGGAGTCGAAAATCAGATATCCTACCTATTGCAGAGCATCTTTTAAAAAAGATTAATACAGAATTCTCAGAACAAGACAAGAGCTACAAACATAAAATTTTTTCTGATTGCACAAATACATTTATCAAGAAGTGCATCTGGTCAGGAAATATACGAGAGTTAAATAATGTGATTCTCCAATCGGTAGTTATGTCTGATAAAGAAACCATAACCCCTGAAGATATCCAGGCTTCATTACTATATACTCCTTCTTTTTCCAACAAAGACAAAGAGTTAATTGACGCTCCTCTAGGGGATGGTTTCAATCTGGAAGAACATCTTAACGCAATACAAAAACACTATTTACGCAGGGCTATGGAAGAAGCTGGAGGAATCAAAACAAAAGCAGCTTCTTTGTTGGGATTAAAAAGTTATCAGGCCATGGATGCCCAGATTAAAAGGCTTAACGTTGATTTAGACGGAATATAGGTCTAAAAATCTTAAAATGGCACACGTATTGCTTTGGATCAATCAAATATTGAGAAAAGGAAACAATGAAATCGATAAACTTTGAACACCTCAGATCACGAAATCAAGAATTAGCAAAACTCGGTGCTTTCGCTGAGCGTTATGTCTATTCCGATCCTGCCAGTGCTCTGGTTAAGTTACGACTGTATGGTGAAAATCTGGTTGCAGATTTTTTTTTCAAGAAGAAGATACACCGTTACCCACGATCAACGTTTGTTGAAATGCTTGATATCCTCAAGGAACAAAATCTTGTGCCGTCAGTTGTATTAGACAAGTTACATTTTCTCAGAAAAGCAGGTAATCAGGCTGCACATGGACAAGCCGGTAAGATTAACTCTCAAACAGCTATGGATGGTTTGCGAACGGGCTTCGATCTTGGAAAATGGTTCAATATCTCAGTCTATGCTGACGATACGGCAAATAACCTGCATTTCCGGGAACCAACGCAAGCAGACACCAAAGGCCAGTTAAAACGGGAGAAAAAGGAAGCCCTTCAGAAATTAGCCGCTCAGGAAGCTCAAATGCAAAAACTTCTTGAGGAGCTGGAAGAAAAACGAAACCTGGCGGCCTTTGCAGAAAAATCAAAAGAGGAAATTCAGGCAATCCTTGATCAGGCTAATCAAGCCGCAAATGTTCTACAATTTGACGAGGCAACAACCAGGAAGTTACTGATTGACCAGCTGCTTGTACAAGCCGGATGGAGAGTGGGAACGGATGGTGAAGACACTTCAGAAATAAAGCAGGAATTTGAAGTTCATCACCAACCAACCGATTCGGGAAAAGGATTTGTCGATTATGTCCTGTGGGATGTGGAAAGAGACAAGCCTGTAGCAATAGTGGAAGCCAAGAAGACCTCCCACGATCCAGACAAAGGAAGAAAACAGGCAACCCTATATGCAGATGCTCTAGAAAAAGATTATGGACAACGCCCGATTATCTTCTGCACAAATGGCTATGATATAATCATTCACGATGATGCCAAAGGGCAAATAGGGCGCCGGATTTATGGTTTTTATTCCCTGCAAAGTCTTCGGTATTGCTTATGGCAAGCTGGTAACAGAGAAGATATTCAGGCACAAAATCCTAAGAGAGAAATTATTGATCGCAACTATCAAATTCTTGCAGTTAAAAGCGTGTGCGAAAAGTTCGCTTCGGGGCGTCGCCGGGCACTGATTGTTCAAGCCACCGGAACAGGAAAAACACGGGTCGCAATTGGGCTGACAGAGCTTATGATTCGTTGCAAATGGGCCAAGCGAGTACTTTTTTTATGTGATCGTCGGGAACTTCGCAAACAGGCGTATAATGCTTTTGGTGAGCATATTGAATCAGAACCACGGGTTTATATAACCGCAAAAACCTCCCAGGATCGGAATAAAACTATCTACCTGGCGACATATCCGGCAATGATGAAGTGCTTCCAGAGTTTTGATGTAGGTTTTTTTGACCTTGTTATTGCCGATGAATCACATCGTAGTATCTACAACCGTTATCGTGATTTGTTTTTATATTTCGATGCCTATCAGGTGGGCCTTACAGCAACACCAAGACATGCAATTACCCACAACACCTATAATCTGTTTGATTGTGAAGATGATGACCCTACTGCGTATTTCTCATACAAGGAAGCTATTGAGCATAAACCGCGATATCTTACTCATTTCAAGGTTGTTAAGCACGACACAAAATTTATGCGTCAAGGGATAAAATACGCAGAAATGTCACCGCAAGAGCAAGAGCAGCTTGAGGATCAGGTTGAAGATCCTGAGTTGATTAATTTTTCAGCCAATGAGATTGGCAAATCAGTATTTAACAAAGATACGGATAAACGAATTATCCGTAACCTGATGGACAATGGGATTCGAGATGTCTCCAATCAGCGCATAGGAAAATCCATTGTTTTTGCCAGAAATCATAATCATGCCATGCAGCTCATGCGATTATTTGAAGAGATGTATCCCCAATATATGAAACCCAAACAAGAGTTTTGTGCAGTTATAGATAACTATATTGATAGAGCCGAACAGCTTATTGATGATTTCAAGGGCGAGGGAACAAACGACAATCTCACCATTGCTATCTCTGTTGACATGCTTGATACAGGAATCGATGTGCCGGAAGTGGTGAACCTTGTTTTTGCCAAACCTGTAAAAAGCTATGTCAAGTTCTGGCAAATGATTGGTCGGGGCACCCGCCTCTGTGAAAACCTCTTTGGGCCAGGAAAAGACAAGGAACAGTTTTTGATTTTTGATCACTGGGGCAACTTTGAATATTTTGGTGAAAACCCAGAAGAGGCTGAGCCGTCAGTTAAAAAATCGCTTATGCAGCGGGTATTTGAAACCCGTATTAATACTGCAGAGTTGGCATTGGAGCATCAAAACAAAAACGCTTTTGAACTCATGACAAAACTACTCTTGGCCGATGTCCGGTCATTGCCTGAAGATTCCATTGCTATCAAGGAAAAATGGAGACAGGTGAAAACAGTTCAGGCGGATGGTGTTATTGAGCAATTTGATGCCGCAATCGTTGGTACTTTACGCCTGGAAATAGCTGCACTTATGCAGTGGCGGGAAATAGCCGGCAATGAAGATGCCTATCGTTTCGACTTGCTCATTGGACAATTGCAGAGAACGTTACTGGCTGGAAGTAGCGAATTTATCGACTTCAGGGATTCACTTCTAAACCAGGTGAGTGAATTACCTATTAATATCTCTCAGGTCAAAACAAAGATCAACACGATTGACAAGGTGAAATCCGGCGCATTCTGGACAGAGCCTACTGTTCTTGATTTTGAAGAGATACGCAATGAACTGCGTGGTGTAATGAAATTTATAACTAAAACAACCACGCCACGAGTGCCACCTCTTTCCATTGATATACAAGATGGCGAAGAAAAAACAGATATCGTAAAACCGCATTTTGCAGGTCTGGAGCTTGCGGCCTACCGTCACCGAGTCGAAACTGTTTTCAAGGAGATTTTCGACGAGACACCAGCACTGCAGAAAATCAAACAGGGGAAGCCTGTCAGCCCAGAAGAAATCACCTTTCTCAGTGAGCAGGTGATTCTTTGTGACCCACAGCTCAGCCTTGAGGATCTGCTTGATCACTTTCCTAACAAAGCAAAGCGGCTTGATCTGGCAATCCGCCAGATCATCGGCTTGGATGCAAAGGCCGTGGATAAACATTTCTCAACCTTCGTGCAGGAGAATCCGTCTCTAAATTCCCATCAGATACGTTTCCTGGAGATGATAAAAAAACATATCACTTCCTACGGAAAACTGGAAATAGAGCTCCTCTATGATGCCCCGTTTACAACCATACATAATGATGGGGTCGATGGAATATTCCCAGAAGAAGAACAAGCAGAAGCACTTATCGGCTTAATTGAACAAGTCAACGAACTGGCTCTTGCCGTCTGAACAGGGTAAGTATTTTTATATAAAACCAGGGTTGGCTACAATTATGAGGAAAAAGAGTAATGTCGTACCAACCCATAAATAATGGAAATGGAATATTTATGATAACCGGTAAACTTAAAAGCGATCTTGACCGCCTGTGGCTGGAATTTCACTCAGGTGGTATCACCAATCCGTTAACCGTCATTGAACAACTCTCCTATCTCATGTTTGCCAGATTACTGGAACTTGTGGAGCAGAGAAATGAAAAGAAGGCGAAAGCCCGAAGCCGTCGCACAGGTGAGCATCATAGTTATAAAAAAATATTTCCAGACAATCAGCAGCATCTCCGCTGGTCCCATCTAACAGAACTGGGAGCCGATGAGTTGATGCAACTGCTTAACGGTTCTCTCAACGATGGCAAAATGAATCTCTTTGAGTTTTACCGTAGTGGCCTGCAAAATGGAGACTCAGATAATGCAGGTTTGACTGTACTGGCCGGTTATTTCAAAGATGCCCAGTGCATGATCAATAAACCGTCTTTGGCAAGAGAAGCTATTGCAACCATCGACCAGCTTCCAATTCTCGAAGGCGATACCAAAGGAGATCTATATGAATATCTGCTCTCCAAACTCTCTACTGCAGGAGTGGCAGGACAGTTTCGTACTCCCAGGCATATTATCCGTGCCATGGTGGAAATTATCGATCCAAAGCCGGATATGACTGTTTGCGATCCAGCTTGCGGTACTGGAGGTTTTCTTACCCAGGTTATGGACTATCTTAAGCAAAAATATACCAGTCCTGGCCTTGAAGAAGAGGAAATGGATGAACATGGAGAGCCGATTCTCGACGCCCATGGCAAACAGGTCTATCACTATCCCGGTGATATGCTTCACCCGTATATGGAACATATCAGCAGCACCATGTTTCACGGTTTTGACTTTGATGCAACCATGCTCCGCATAGCAGCCATGAATATGCTGCTGCACAATATCGATTCACCCTGTATTGAATACAGGGATACACTCAGTGAACAGGGCAATGTGGCGAGGGAGTATGCAGAAACCTTTGATGTGGTACTGGCAAACCCGCCTTTTAAAGGCAGTATTGATAGCGATAATGTCTTTAAAGGATTAACCAGCATTGCCAAAACCAAAAAGACCGAACTGCTTTTTCTCGTTCTGATGGAAAAGATTCTTAAGATTGGTGGCCGTTGTGCGGTAATTGTCCCTGATGGGGTTTTATTCGGTTCCAGTAAGGCCCATAAAGCAGTAAGAGAGCTTCTTGTAGAAAAAAACCGGCTTGAAGCGGTTATTTCCCTGCCTTCAGGGGTGTTTAAACCCTATGCTGGAGTATCCACTGCTATTCTTGTTTTTACCAAGGGAGATCAGACCAAAAACGTTTTTTTCTATAAGGTTGAAAATGACGGCTATAGCCTGGACGATAAACGTAATGCCATAGAAGAAAATGATCTGCCTGATTTAGTTGAGAAATGGAAGCTCTGGCAAACGGTTTATGATAGCAACGAAACTGAACTAAAGAACTTTGCAGATCGAGGGGCAAAGGCTTTTTATGTGCCTAAGGAAAAGCTGGTTGAGGAGAAATATGATCTTTCTATCAATCGCTATGCTGAGATTCAATATAAAGAAGTTCAATATGATCCGCCCCAGCAAATTCTAAAAGATATGAGACAGTTGGAAGCTGATATTATCTCTGATCTTGATGAGTTGGAGGCAATGATATGATACGAAGTTCGTGGTTTGAACATTTTGATTGTGTTGAGCAATTGGGTGATATTGTCATCTTTTTAGACTCACAAAGAAAACCGATCAAAGAATCAGACAGGAGCCCAGGAAGGTATCCTTATTACGGTGCAAATGGACAACAAGGAACAATTAATGATTATATTTTTGACGAACCACTAATTTTATTAGCCGAAGATGGCGGTCATTTTTGGAATGAAAACCCAATATCTTATATTGCATCAGGAAAATATTGGGTTAATAACCACGCACATGTTTTAAAGCCTAAAGACGGGTATGATTTAAACTTTATCAATTATCAACTCGCTCATTATGATGTGTCAAGGTTTGTTACAGGTACAACCAGAGGAAAATTGACAAAGAATTCTGCTACAAATATTCCTATTTATTGCCCAACTTTACTTGAACAACAACGAATTGCAAAAATCTTAGATAAGGCTGATACCATTCGTAAAAAACGTCGTCAGGCTCTCCAGCTTGCCAATGAATTCCTGAAATCCACCTTTCTGGAAATGTTTGGCGATCCTGTGATCAATACTAAAGGATGGAAGACAAGGCCACTTGGTCAACTCTGTCACATTTGTAGAGGCAGCTCACCACGACCAATTGATAAATATCTCGGTGGTTCTGTTCCATGGATAAAAATAGGTGATGCCACCCAAAATGATGATATATATATGCACTCAACAAAACAACACATATTGGAAACTGGAGTAAAAAAAAGTCGTTATCTAAAAGCAGGTTCTTTGATATTTGCTAATTGTGGAGTTAGTTTGGGTTTTGCACGAATAATAAAATTTGATGGTTGTATTCATGATGGTTGGTTGTCTTTCTCTGAATTATCTGAAAGTATACAGCCTATTTTTTTACTAAAATTACTGAATTCAATCACAGAATTTTTTCGTAAAACAGCGCCCGATGGAACGCAACCGAATCTTAATACTCAAATAATGAAAGAATTTAGCATTATTCTCCCACCAATACAAATGCAATTAGATTTCATCGATATTGTGGAAAAACATAGCCGCATAAGTGAAGGATTGAACAAAGCTGCCAATGAAGCAGAAAACCTATTCAACAGCCTTGTTCAACGGGCCTTTAAAGGTGAGCTTATATGAAATTTCAACATTACGACCTGGGCTACCTGAGAGGTGGAGAAATTGCGGAAATCAAATTAGCTGGCACTGCGGCCAATGTTCAGTTAATGGATAGCTCTGCATTTTCCAGCTACCGTAGAGGCAATAAGTATCGTTACTATGGCGGATACACCAGGCACTCACCTGTCAGGTTAAAAATCCCCCGTTCAGGTCACTGGCATATAGCAATTGATTTAGGTGGATACAGTGGAACAATTCGGTCATCGGTCAATGTCTTGCCTGGTGCACTAAAGCCTCTCCAAGAGGCTCCTCTTTCATCAGTTCCTTCTCTTTATCAGAAAGATGAATTTGCAAAAATACCTGGAGAGGACTACCGGGAGTTTGATGTTTTTATCTTACATGCCTCCGAAGATAAGGATGAAGTTGTTCGACCTCTCGCCAACGCCCTGAAAAATGGAGAGCTGAGTGTTTGGTATGATGAATTTGAACTAAAAATTGGCGACAGCCTGCGACAAAAAATAGACAAAGGATTGGTTAAAAGCCGTTTTGGTGTTGTTGTCCTTTCAAAATCATTCTTTTCAAAGGGATGGACAAACTACGAATTGGATGGAATTGTCACAAAGGCAATGACTGGAGAACAGGTTCTTCTCCCCATCTGGCACAGTATCAGTAAAGCTGAAGTGATTGAATATAGTCCCTCCCTTGCAGATAAACTTGCCAGGAATACAACGATGCACACAGTACAGGAAATTGCCGACGAAATAATTGAAGTTATCCAGGAAAACAAACCAAAAATCTCTTGCTGAAAAGACACCATAAGGTGCAACCTATTACCAGGTAAAAATAACCATGGAACCAACACCACGAATAACATCTATCACCATTGAAAACTTCAAAGGTATCAGCAAGCCGGTAACGTTACCCTTGAAGCCGATAACACTTCTTTTCGGAAAAAATTCGGCAGGTAAAAGCACCATTCTCCAGGCGATGCTTTATGCTTTAGAAGTCATCCGCACGGGTAATGCAGATATAGACAAGGTTCATCTCGGCGGAGAAAGTGTTAACCTTGGTGGTTTCCATAATCTTGTCCATAAACATGATACCACACGAGCCATCCGCCTGCGTTTCGATCTGCAACTTGATAAATGGGGGCTGGAAGCTTATCCAATCCATGAAGAATACAATCTGCTGGATGAACTTGAAAGCGACGCCTTAGGACTACTTGAATCAGTTTCTGTCGAGCTTGAATTGTCGCTATTTGCGGGGATACCTGCGATAACACGCTATCGAATTGGATCAAGAGGAATGACTATTGCGTCTGTTGAGAAAATGGGAACCCATGGTGTTTTTTTTGCTACTATAGCAAAAACCTTTAAACAGGCAGTGATAAATAGTGAAGACGATGAGCTATGTAACCGTGTTGAGGAAATTCGACAATTTTTCGACTCATCAGCAGATCATGTTCCTGACTTAGAGAATATTCAATTGCTGGGACAGAATTCTTGCCTCCCCCCACGAGGGAAACCATTACTGTTTGAAGAGAATCAGTGCAGGACCTTAAATCAGATTATTGATGAACAGGGTGATATTATAAAAATTATCGATATTTTTCTCAGTAGAATTTTAGTGCGTCCTGCTGAATACTTATATGAACACTTATCAGAGATTCGCTACATAGGGCCAATTCGTGATATTCCTGAACGAAATCATAACACGCCTGTTTTGCTTAATGAATCCCGTTGGTCAAATGGCCTGGCGGCTTGGGACACCCTTTTTCGATATTCCAAAAATGAAGATGATTCCACAGATAACCTTATAAATCGAGTTAATATTTATCTCAGAGATGTGTTACAGCTTGGTTATGAAATTCGTCGTGAGAAATCGGTGGCAATAGATAGAAATCATAAAATTTTCGATCTCCTTGATAATCTTGATGAGGGGCAAATCAATCTTTTTCAAGCCCGTTATAATCAATTCAGGGAATATATGCTTAGCTGCCCAACCCATACCAGGCTATTTTTATTTGATCTTAATAAAGAAGTGGAAGTAGCACCTTCAGATATAGGTGTTGGCGTTTCCCAGGTTATACCGATTGTGGTTGGCGTGCTTAGTATGGCAGCGACAGGAAAATTACCTGGGATATTATCAGTCGAGCAACCGGAACTCCATATTCACCCGGCTGTTCAATGTGCTCTTGGTGATCTGTTTATACGAGAAAAATCATCCCGGCGTATTTTCCTTATCGAAACGCATAGCGAGCATTTAATTCTGCGATTGCTAAGACGAATATCTGAAACAACTGACAAAGAATTAAAAGATCAAACTCTTGCCCTTTACCCTGATGAGTTGGAAGTGGCGTATGTTAATACTGTAAATGATGCGTTAACATTAACAGAGTTACCGATTGATGATGACGGGGAATTCACCGTACGCTGGCCGGAAGGATTCTTTGAGGAACGTGCCACAGAGTTATTCGGAGAGTCTGATGTATAAAGAATATGCGATTGATCCGAAGCTCCTCACCTCGTTTGATCGTATCCGGGCACTTCTCGGTACCTGTGGATGGCATAAGGGGAAAATGGTATGCGAGTATCCTAAGAAATGGAAACGTAAGGTTTATGACACTTGTCAGATAACCGGAGACCGAGAGAAAAAGATTTTGGAAGAATTTCTCTCCACCCGTAAATTGCTTCGCCGTAAAAATACATTTTCCTATGATGAGGAAAAAGAATGGATTGAATCAGCAAAAGCAGAACATTGCCGCAGAGAATTCTCTGCCATTGTATCAGATATTTCAGATCCTTCTTACAAAATAATTGACGGTCGATATCTTACGGAAGAAAATGAAGAATGGGCACCTCCTTCATGCCTTGCCCCGCGAACAGCGTCAGATTTTGCTGCAACAATTTCTCTATTAGCTCAAAATTCCAGCCGCATTATTTTTATTGATCCGCATTTTCAGCCTAACGTTCACAGATTCACAGAACCTTTTATGGCAATGCTGGAAATTGCTTTGCAAGATGAATATAAGCGTACAAACACAGATATTACCTTTGAATTACATGTATCAAAAAAAGCTGGAACAGAAACACATATAGAAAACAACCTACCCGATAAAATATCAAATGGAGAAAAAATCCATGTCTTTCAATGGAAGGAACATGACTCCAACGATTGCAATTATACACGCCTGCACAATCGGTATTTCCTTACAGATATAGGTGGGTTGATGTTTGGGATTGGGCTGGATATCGAAAGAGGGAGGAATACAGTCAGCTACTATGATGACATAAATATATTATCAAAAGAACAACATAAAGAACACCTAAAAAAATACCATAAAGAAAGCAGCTCGTTTACATTACTCGCAGATTTTGAGATTATGGGAACTCGTTCCATATAGGCCTTAATTATAACTACTTGTTTTCCCGTTGCATATTAGGTCTAATGCTGTCCAGAGTTGTTTTATTTCATACTTTTTTATCTTTCAAAATCCATCAGAAATTCATGCCAGAACTAAGTTATCTTTCAAAACAAAATGGATTTAAAAACTGCCGCTGCCATAAAAGGTTTTTATCCACTTCACTCAACTCTGCTTCTTCACACACCGCATCCCAGTT
>PDWI01008453.1_pt1 | contig 12121 bp, 6 predicted proteins | sample 1430891 | NCBI WGS metagenome assembly PDWI01 (sample SAMN01162508, study PRJNA174530) | Oral metagenome, whole genome shotgun sequencing project. | biome: Marine environment; feature: Marine mammal; material: Swab sample of the gingival sulcus; isolation source: swab sample of gingival sulcus...
GGCCACTCGGTAATTTGAGCGATGGCTTTTTCGCCGTGTTTTGCTCCGTTTAATCCGTTTAACGGAATAAAAATATCGTAAGGCATCTGTTTGTTGATAGGAACCAAAAAGGCAAAATTTCGTGAAATTTCCACCAATCCCACAAATGTAGTTTTTTTGCGTTTTACAATTTCTACCACCTCACCCTCGGGCTGACGGCGTTTTTTACGCGCAAAAAGATACACTTTTACCGTATCGCCGTGCATCGCCTTATTTAAATTTTGCTGCGACACAAAGATATCTTCTTCCACATCTTCTGAAATTACATAAGCGGCACCTTTGGCAGTCATATCCACCGTACCGATTACATAACCCAATTTCGATTTTAGTTTATATTTCCCGGTGGAAACTTCGTGCAGCATATTGTTCTCAGTTAAATCCATTAATATGCCTGAAATTAACTGTTTCTCCCCCATATCTTTAATTTCCAGCCGGCGGGCGATTTGCTTATAGTTAAATGTTTTCTCCGGGGCGTTGCTAAATACACCGACAATTAGCTGCTCTAAGCTTTTGCGGTTATATCTTGTCTTTTTATTTTTTTTCTTCTTTGTCATAATTCTGTTTTATTGGGAAAATCTGCAATCCCGATGTAAAGGTAACCATTTTTTATTCATTACATCTATTAAAGCCTTTATGCAACTAATCTTTCATATAAATTTTTGTTCTCGACAGCCTGACTTTTCTTTTTGTTTGTTAGCAAAATGAAGATTCAAAATACACACTCAAAACAATTAATAAAGAGTAATTTTCAATTGGCAAGATATGTTAATAAATATTTAGATAAAGAACTTGATTTATATAAATAATTTTGTACTTTTATCGACCTAAATTTAGAATTATGAAAATTTTTATTAGCTGGGCAGGTGTAATTCTGTTTCTTTTTATTTTGGGCAGTTGCAGTTTATTTTCCAAGTACCCCCAAAAGAGATTTATTGGAACTTCTACAGAGTTAGGAGTAATTTGTGATGAAGGAGATATGCTTTTTAGGAATAAAATTCTTTACGTGAAAGCTATCCCAGTATTTTCACAGCCTGTACGAATCAATATTAAAATTCAAAAATTTACTCGAACTTCCTATAGAGCTTATGTGAATACGGCAAAGGATTTAGGAGTGACTCCAGTCTCTTTTCAAGACACTGTTGGTTCTCTTGCTCATTTTGTTTATGTTTCTTTGTTAGATAATGTTGCGGTTATAAACGCATTAAAAGAGCCTGAGAATAAGAGTATTTTAGCTTATATAAGAGAAAATCCACAAAGTCAATTTTTGGGGGGATTAAGTATGTATGTCAATAGCGACTTTTTGGAAATAGTAAGGAAATCTGATGCATGCTATTTACAAACATCCAAGGGAAAGAAACAGTTGCTTTATTTTTATAAAGATGCAAAAAGGGTCGGTAAAATAGATATGCAAGAGCATCTTGTCTTTTCCTATGATTTGAGCCGCTTTTGTTGGGGAATAGCTAGAAGAAAAAAAATAGAATTACAATCTATTATAAGAAAAGGAGAAAGATGTCCTAAACTAATGAGGTTAAACGCAAATGAATTATTAAAGCCTCATGCTGTTATATATTAAATTATAAGATGTTTTAGAAAAATGTGAGTTGTGCTCTCTCATAATAAGGTTTAATGTTAATTCAATACTGTAATTACAGTAAAAAGACAAATCAATGAAGTATTTTTATTTATTTATCGTTTCGGGATTTTTTTTATTTACTTACACAAGTTGTGATAAAATTATAGGAGTAAAAGACATTTCAAAATCCTATATTTCTATTATTGCTCCTGTTCATAATTCGGAAGTTTATTCGGGAAGTGTTACTTTTTCGTGGAATGCTGTTTCTGATGCTACAAAGTATCAATTACAAATAGGGACTCCGTCCTTTGTAAATGCAGTGCAGATTATAACAGATACTTTACTTGTAAATACTTCTTGTGTTGTGGGGTTGACAGAAGGAGAATATGAGTGGAGAGTAAAGGCCATAAATTCAGAATACGAAACATCATATCAAACACAAATACTAAAGGTTCTAAAAAAAGAAATTCCTTCGAAAGAATAGAATGATTATTAAATTATACAAGTTACACAATAAAAACTTAACTGTATTAACTAAAAGCTAAAAAAACTCGTAGTGTAAAAAGAAAAATTTACTTATGTTGAAAATTAAAAAGATATTACTGTTTTGTTTTCTTTTAAATTTAGGTGTATCCCCACTTAAAAGTCAAGAGATAATAAGAGAAAATACCAATAGTATTGATAGATTAACCTTATTGAAATCAGAACTAAATAAACTTTCAGAGAAAGAACTAAATAGTTTAAACGAAACTGTTGATGTTAGTGTGTCAAATATCAAGCTTTCTGATTTTATTAGGGCAGTTGCAACCTCGCACGGAATAAATGTAAGTATTTCGCATAATTTGTCAAGAATACAATTAACACATAATTTCTCAAGTGCAAAAGTTAAAGATGTTTTTTTATTGCTTTGTAAAGAATATAATCTAACAATTGACATAACAGGTAATATCCTCTCTTTTAAGCGGTATTTAAAAGTTCTAAAAAAAAGAGAAATAGGAATTGTTTATGATACTTTATCAAAAAATATATCTATTGATTTAAAATCAGACACTCTTTCTCAAGTTTTTAGAATAATTACAGAAAAAACGGGGCAGAATATCCTTTATTCTCAAGATTTAGGAAATAAACTGCTTTCTGGTTATATCCAGCAAGAACCCTTAATAACCACCGTAGAGAAAATAGCCTTAATGAATAATTTGAAGGTAGTTCGCACAAAAGATAATTTCTTACTTATCTCAGAAATACCAGCTCCAAAGGGAGTAAAAAGAAAGGAAAGTACTTATACTGCAAATATACCTGGTTATTATGAAGGAAGAGCCTTTTTTGAAATAAAAGACACGCTTCGAAGAGTATTAAAAGTTGATTTTTCTAATGTTCCAATAAAAACTGTTGTTAACAATGTATCAAAAGGTCTAGGAATTAATACATATATAACCTCTCCTCTAAGCAAGGCTGGAACTCTTACTTTAAAGACCGACAGTATTAGTTATGAGAATCTTTTAAGAAGAATGCTGGAAAATACGCCTTATTTTTACAGTAATAAAAATGGAATGTATTGTATAGGAAAACGAAAACAAGTTTCTTTACGGGAAACCCGAACAATTCCTTTAAAGTATCGTTCAATAGAGGCCTTAGATAGAGCCTCAACTACATCAAATAACAATATTGGATATTTCCCAAACAGTTATAATAGTTATCAAAGGGATAGTTATATAGGTAATAATTATAGAAATTACAATTACTCTAATGGTATAAGTAATAACACGACAGAGAATCATTCTCCAATAAAAACAATTACCGGCAAAAAAAACAACTATAATGTTTTTGGAAATTATGAAACAAAAATACAAGCATTACTTTCAATTTTCCCAAAGGAATTATTAGAAGGGATTGAAATTACCTCTGATGTAGAACAGAATAGTTTTATTGTGAGCGGGGACTCACAGAAAGTACAAAGAATAAGTGAATTTATAAAAGAAATAGATAAACCGGTACCTGTTATTTTAATAGAAGTAATGATATTAGAAGTAAATAAAACAGCCAGTATTTCCACAGGAGTAGAGTGGGGATTAGGAGATTCTCCTGTTCTAGACAAAGGAAATATTTATCCTGCAACAAATTTAACATTGGGGGCTAAAACGATTAATAAAATCATAGGAGGTTTTAATGATTTTGGACTTTTTAATGTTGGCAAAGTCGTTCCTAATTTTTATGCAAAAATAGAGGCTTTAGAAACTAATGGAGATCTAAAAATAAGATCAACCCCTAAGTTGGCTACACTGAATGGACATAGTGCAAATTTATCAAACGGAGAGCGAGCTTATTATGCTGTAACAAGAAGAGATATTATTGGATTTCAAAACCCACAGACCACAGAAATAAAGAACTACGTACCCATAGATGCTAATTTAAGTATAGATATACGGCCATTGGTTTCTTCAAATAATCAAATTACTTTAGGTGTTAGAGTTGTACAATCTAGTTTTAATAACAAAAGAGTTGATAAAGAAGCTCCTCCGGGGATTAACTCCAGAGAATTTACTTCTACAATAAGAGTGGCAAATCAAGATATTGTAATTCTAGGAGGTTTGGAAGAAAATCTGAAAAGAAACAACGGTACGGGAGTGCCTTTATTGTCTAAAATTCCTGTGTTAAAATGGTTATTTAGTAAAAGGAATAAAGTAGATTCACGCACAAAACTAACAGTATTGATAAAGCCAACAATAATAGAATAATGTTACATCAGTTGTTATATGGTAGTAGGTATTGTGCTGTAGAGCATTTTATGAACTCAGCTGGAGAGAACTTTTATTATTGCTTAATATTAAAGAAAAGAAAGCAGGATTTACTGCTTGTCTCTTTTCACAAGTTTTCCTCTGTAAAAGATCTAGCAATTCACTTAAAAAAACAAAAGCATGTTTTTATGGTTATCAATACAGATAAAGTATTGACTAAAATAAAGAGAGATTTAAAGCCTTCTGAAAATAAAAAAGGGAGTACGTATTTTTTCCCAAATTTAGAAAAGAATGATTTTTTTGCTGAATCTTATTTTGAAGGTAGATATTCATTTTGCAGCATCTGCAGAAAAGACTATGTAAACAATTTGCTGGAAGAATATAAAAAAGAAGGAATAAAAGTTCTGGATTTTTCAATAGGAAGTTGGTGTTTACACTCTTTATTGCCTTTTATGAATAATTCTGAACTGTATATCCATTCTCAGAGAATAAAAATTACGGATGGAGAAATACAAGAAATAAAAGACGCTGATTATCTGTATGAAATTTATGAGATTAATGGAATAAAAGTTCCCAATGAGTATGTTGTGAGTTTAGCAGCTATTATATTTTATTATTCAAGAGCAAAATTATCATCTTTCTTTGATGTATGGAAATTTAAAGGAATATTAGGCGATTTTTTACAAAAACGCTTGTTTGAAGCAGGATACAAATTTTTATTTACATTTTTTTTATTACTATTAGTAGTCTATTTTTCACTTACTCATTATTACAACAGAAAAATAGAGACCGCTAAACAGAAGATTGCAGAATACAATATTTCTCCGGAGTATTTAAAACACATAGAAGAAGAATTACTTGCCAAAAGGGAAATACAAAAACGTATGCAAAATAGTTTCTCCAATAAAGCATGGGTATTAAATGAATTAGCATCGAATGTTCCGGTTTCTACAGCATTTGCGATTATAGATGTTTGTCCTCTAACGGCAGCACCTGAAGAAAATAAAGTTCTTCTAATTGCTGAAAGGACAATAATTATAAGCGGGGTAACTACAAATTTAGAGAAATTATCAGAATGGATTTTTCATTTAAGGCAAAAAGATTGGGTGAGAATGGCAAAAATTCAAAAGATAAATAAGGAAAAAGGAGATAGATTAAAATTTAAATTGTCAATAAAAATCACAAATGAATTATAAAATCAAAAATATCTTACTTGGAGTTGTTTTTGTTTTATTATTAGCAGCTTTTTTCAAATTGTTGATGAAACAAGTTATGCCGCAATCTTTTGAATTAAAGACTTTAAATAATCAGAAACAATCATTAGCTGTCATAAAACAGCAAATTCAAATGTATTCGCACACCAATGAAAAATTAAATAAAGATTTGAATTTAATATCCTCAGAGGGGAAACAGTCAAAAAAAGACTTACTTAACACTATTAATATGTTATCTGCAGCTCATAATTTACAGATAGTCTCTTTTCAGCCTCCGCATATCTATTCCGCTAATCAAAAAGAGGAACTTTTAAGTTATTTTATTATCATACGAGGAGATTTTAAAGATATGATAAAGTTTCTTTACTCCATAGAAGCGTCATATTCATTTTTATCTATACATAAGATTGAAATTCAAAAAAAAACAGACTATAAAGCAAAGAAATATTTTTTAGATATGTTATTAATAGTTCAGCAGTATCAAAAAACAAGCACTTTGTAAATTATTTTATCTCTCATTAATAAATACAACTACCTTACCATAAATTTCTTACCACATTATTAAAATATATTGTATATATTTTTCTTAACAATTATTTGTTTTTAAAAAAATTAACAATAAATTTGAAGGCGTTTTTTTTTATCAAATGGATTTAAACTATGAGAAAAAGTATTGCTTTTATTTTTACTTTGGTATTATGCCAATATATTTTGGCACAAGATATTGTTTCACCTAATGTAGCTTCTTTAGGTGAATATGCTCTTTATCCTGTTTCACCATTTACAGGACAGGCAAATATAGAAGTTCCTATAACGGAAATTAATTTTAGAGACATTAATGTTCCTGTTTCATTGCAATATAACACCAAAGGAAATAAGGTTAAAGTACACCCAGGATTTGTTGGTCTTGGCTGGACATTAAAAGCTGGAGGAGTTATAATTAGAAACCCCAATTATAGTATTGATGAAAAAAATTCACCAGTATATGAAGAGCATGATTTTTATAACAGGGATAATTTGTCTTACAGTAAGAATATGGATTTAGTAGCACAAAATTATAATAATATAGATTCTATTAAGGAATATGCTTTTGATAAAGAAGATGTCCCTAAAGCAACTCATTTTCAAAAAATTGATGGAAATCCTGATGAGTTTATTTTTAATTTTAATGGTTATTCAGGTGTGTTCTATTTAACCTCAAAGGGTATAAAAATCAGACCTAATGGTCCATACAAATTAACTGCAAAGATTTTAGAAACCAAATCAGATTTGAAAAGTAAACGGACAGAATCTGTAGGTTACAAAGTTCCTAAAACTATTTACAAAATAGAAATTAGAGATGATAAAGGATACTCATATGTATTTGGGGGAACTAATAATAGTATTGAGATTTCTAACAGATTAGATGAAAAATCTCTAAACTATATTTCGTATCTTAATTATCCAAGAACAAAAAATATGTTAAACAACAGAGCAACAATACCTTATAATGAAGTTAATGCATGGAATCTTACTCAGATTAAATCTCCTAATGGTGATTTGATAAAGTTTAATTATGAGAGAAATGGTGTGATAATTAACCCTCATAAAACTTATTTAAAAGATTATAAGAATAAAACTGTAAGAATAAATGAGAAACTTTTTAAATTTATTCCTGTTTATGATTATAGAGAAAAGATAAAATCTTATTATAAAGGTATGGCATCTTCCTTTTATGTTGTTTATCCTTCATATTTAAAATCAATTGAAACTCCTTTGGATAAATTAAATTTTAGATACTCTGAGGATAAAAATTCATTGCATTACAATATGGCAGCCTATTCGAATCCTATGCAAATTCCTCCTTATAAGTATCTACCTAAAAGCAAGTGGTTAAAATTAGAGGAGATTTATCATACAGCATTAAATAAAAGGATTAAATTTAATTACAGAAATGAGGCACAAGTTAGATTGCGTTTACAAGAGGTCATTTACAAATCTTTAAATGCCAATCTTTACTCTTATAAGTTTAAGTATAATTCCAAAGATTTACCTGATTATCAATCTTTAGATACTGATCATTGGGGGTATTATAATGGTAATTTTAGTTTTGATAGTTCTTTTTATAATAACAAACGTCCTAATAAGTATAATATGGATGCAGAAATTCTTGAGGAAGTAACAAATCCTTTAGGAGGTAAACAAATTATTACATATGAACCACATTATTACAGCAAGTACGCAATTCAATTTCCTTTTGGAGTAAAAGATACTCTTGAGAATGTAATGGCGGGTGGACTTCGAGTACGAAGTATTACTGCGAATGTATCTCCTGGTGAAGAAGTATTAAAAAAAGAGTATTTCTATACATTTGACTATATTAATAATGGAAGTAGGTCTTCTGGAGTTTTAAATGGTATTCCTAAATATTTATATAAAGAAGGTGTCGGTAAATTTGAAGAATATTACAGAGCGTTACATTTAGGAACTAGTAGTTTAGAACATTATGGCGCATATTTTACATCAGACCAAGCAACTCAGTATAGTTTTACATCGGGTAGCCACATTACGTATACTGAAGTTACAACAAAAGATAAGACAGGCTATACAGTTAATAAATTTTCTAATCATGATAACGGATTTACGGATAAAGCACCGAGTATCATATATGGTAATTTAAAAACAGATAGGTTTGTAGAGAAAATAATATCTAAAGACTTATTTAGGGGCTTATTGTTAGAGTCATCTATTTATTCAAATGATAAATCTATTAAAAAGCAAATTATAAATGAGTATAGTATTGACACACTTTTAACTAAGTTTTCACCTGCTTATTCCGAATCGGTACCATTTATACAAAAATACGCACTATATTCCCGCCCTGATCTTAATGCAGGGAGAGTTAGTTCTGGCAGAATCTATACATTACCTCCTGTATTAAAAAAGAAAACAATTAAGACATATTTAAAAGGTGATATTATAACTGTAGTTGATAATTTTACTTATGGAGATAGATCTTTACATTCAAAAATTATAAAAAAAGAAAGTTTGACAAGTAACGGCGATAAAATAGAGAAAGAATATTACTATCCTTCAGATTTAACTGCTCCAGTTATGCCACCACTTTATGCTAGTAAGAGAAATGTTACTACTTCTTATTCTACTGTAGATCTGGATAAAGTATTTCCAAGAATAAATTTGCTACCTTATTGTAAAGAGCTTATAGATGAGAATCGGATTGCGTTCCCTTTATTGACTAGAGAGTCAAAAAACGGTGAGGTATTAAGTAGTAAAGTAGTTAAATATGGTAAATTTAATGACTTGCTATTACCTTCTGAGGTTTATAGTTTGAAGGGAAAAGAGCCTAGAGACGGAAAAAATAAAATTTTAACTGAAGGAATGGATAAAGAATTGACCTATCACAGTTATGATAAATACGGTAATCCTCAAGAAGTAAGTAAACTTGATGGTTCACATACCTATTATATTTGGGGGTATCACGGACAGTATCCCATCGCAAAGTTGGAGAATTTTACTTCGGTTCAAGCCAAATCCATACAAACATTAATAAATCGTGCCGTATCAAAGTCAAATTCAGAGACGGATAGAACCATTAATAATGAGGGACAAGAGGGAGAACTTCGGAGAATTCTAAATTTGATACGTAATCATAGTAGTATAAAAGACAAAGATATTTTAGTTACAACTTATACATATGATCCTTTAGTTGGAATGACCAGTATGACAGATTCTTGCGGTAAAACGATTTATTATAACTATGATCTTTTCAATAGGTTAATCCAAGAGAAAGATTCATATGGCAATGTATTAAAGTTCTATAAGTATAACTATAAAAACGAATAACCATGAATAGATATTATTATTCTTTATTTATTTTATTATCCTTATTAAGTTTAGAATTAAAAGGGCAGGAAGTCTATAGTAATGAGAACTATATTTATATAGGTATTTCTCAGGATTCAACTTCAGGAGAACTCGTTCTTTTTCCTAGTAAGGCAATAGAGAGCATTGTCTATTACGATGGATTAGGTCGTGCAAAGCAGGAAATCCAAATAAAAGGCGGAGGGGGCAAAGAAGATATTATCCGCCCTGTTTATTACGATCAAGCAGGAAGAGAGTCGCGTGTTTATCTTCCATATTCAAGTTCCAAAGGAGTTTCGGGCAATTTCCGTGAAGATGCATTTAGTAAGGTTAATGAATATTATGCAACTCATTATCCTTATGAAATAAATGCTGCATATCCTAATCCTTATTCGGAGAAAGACTTTGAGGCTTCACCATTGAACAGGGTTTTACGAGAATCTTCCCCCGGAAAATCGTGGAAATTAGGCAGCGGTCACGAGATAAAGTATGATTATTCTACCAATAGCAGTGGAGAAGTACTGATTTATAAGGTTGATTTAAATAGTGGTAACAGCAGCAGTAATGTTCCTACTCCCCGTTTATTAGGCGGAGCCTCCCATTATAAAGCGGGGGAACTTTATAAAAATATAGTTAAGGATGAGCATTGGGATGCCGGTTCCGGCAAACGACATACCGTAGAAGAGTTTAAAGACAAACAAGGACGGATTGTTTTGAAGCGAAGTTATGTTTTGATTAAAGCCAGGTTTCGTTACGGAGGAAAAAAGGACTTTCCTGTTTCTTTGTCTTTTGGACATAATGATTTAATAGAAGATGACGATTTGATAGGAGGTGACGATTTGATAGGAGGCGGTGATGATGAAGGAAATGATTGGGATGACAATTGGAATAATGATTGGGATGACAATACAGGAGGCGGCCATGACGAAGGAAATGATTGGGATGATAATGCGTCAATCCCACCCAGAATAGAAGTTTATGACACCTACTATGTCTATGATGATTATGGAAATTTAACATATGTATTACCTCCTAAAGCAGATGCGGATGAAGGTAAGCCTGCTCAAAATATATTAGATGCTTTATGTTATCAATATGTTTATGACCATCGTAACCGCTTAGTCGAAAAGAAGCTGCCGGGTAAAGGCTGGGAATATATAGTTTACAATAAGTTGAATCAGCCGGTATTGACCAAAGATTCAAAGAATGGCTGGCTTTTTACGAAATACGATGCCTTAGGACGTGTAGCTTATACCGGTTTAGCAGCTACAACAGCAAGCCGCTCTCAATTACAGGAACTTTTAGATAATGCTTCAGCAAAAAATAGTTATGAAGTATCATCTTCATCCGCTCTTTCTATTGGAGGCAGCAGGCTTTACTACAGCAATAGAAGTGAGCCCAAGGCAATAGCTAAAATATACAGCGTTAATTATTACGATAGGTATGGTTATCCAAACAAAAATGTTGACTTAACAGAAGGAGCCGGCAGCAGTATGGATAGTTATAATAAACGCTCCACAACACGTTTAAAAGGGCTGCCTACAGTAACAAAGACCCGTATTTTAGGAACAAATAAGTGGATAACAGCAGTAAATTATTACGACAGCAAAGAACGTGTTTTAGGCGTTTACAGTAAAAATACTTATTTGGGAACAGTTGATATTGTTAAAAACAATTTAGATTTTGTGGGAAAGGTTAAAGAGAGTACGCATATTCATAAAAAGGGAAATTCAACCTTAACAACCAGAGATAAGTTTGAATATGACCATATGGGCAGACTGCTCACTCATAAACAAAAACTTGGAAATGGCTCAGAAGAAATTATAGCAGAAAACCACTACGATGATTTAGGTCAGTTAATACAAAAAGGCGTAGGAGGTAAGATCAATAAACCCCGTTTACAAACCATCGATTACACCTACAACATACGCGGCTGGATGACGGGTATAAACAATACCAGCAGCTTAGGCAGTGATTTGTTTGCATTTGGAATGTATTACAACAATCCAAAGTATGGAGGCGATGCAGCTTACAACGGTAATATCTGTGAAACCGACTGGAGGACAAAAAATGATAATATACTTCGATATTATAAGTATTCTTATGACGATTTGAATCGTATAACCAAAGCTTTAGACAATTCCGATAAATATAGTTTAAGAAATATTTCTTACGACAAGAACGGAAATATTCTAAACTTAGAACGACGCGGTCATATCAATTCCTCAGGAACGGAATTTGGCTTAATGGACAATTTATCGTATATTTACGATGCAGGGAATAAATTATTGCGAGTAGAAGATAGTGGTAGTAAAAATTTTGGGTTTAAAGAGCCTGAGGTTTCAAATGAACCAATATTATATGGCAGCAGTACTAATTCGTTTCCTTATTATGAGTACGATATTAATGGTAATCTGATAAAGGATTTCACAAAGGATGGAGTAAATATTACTTACAATCATTTGAATCTACCGACCGATGTAAGGAAGTTCAGTAATTATGGAGGAATGAATGTAAAGTACATTTATTCTGCCGATGGCGCAAAACAACGCAAAATAGTAAACGAGGAGGGTAATATAAACACCACCGATTATGCCGGCGGTTATATCTACCGCAACGGAAAGTTGGAGTTTATCCGCACGGCTGAGGGTTATGCAATGCCAAGCGGAGGCGGTTATCGTTATGTATATGAGTACAAA
>PDWI01008454.1_pt1 | contig 12119 bp, 16 predicted proteins | sample 1430891 | NCBI WGS metagenome assembly PDWI01 (sample SAMN01162508, study PRJNA174530) | Oral metagenome, whole genome shotgun sequencing project. | biome: Marine environment; feature: Marine mammal; material: Swab sample of the gingival sulcus; isolation source: swab sample of gingival sulcus...
ATGTTGACAATGCGATCGGCCATCTCTGGGTGATCCACGACGGCAAGATCACATGGGATCAGCTTCAGGCCATCAAGAATGAGGTCTGGGGCTTTGATGTCCGTGCGATCGAAGTCTATCCGGCCGAGGGCAATGTGGTGAATTCGCTGCACTGCCGTCACCTCTGGCGGCTCGGCTCCGCCGACTTTGCACCTGATCTGCTCGGCAATGATCCGGCACAAGACAGTCTGGCCGCGCGCTATATGGGCGCTTGGGCTGAAGCACGGGAGCAAGAATGATGGCGACGCCAGCAGAAATTGCAAACGACTTGGAAGCCCGTGCCCGAATGTTAGAACGCACCCAAATTCAGGATCACGGCCGGGCTATGCGACGAGCAGCTCAGACCATACGGGACTTGCTGGCGCTCAAGAATGAACTCGAAGCTGCGGCTGAAGCAGAAGCGTCCAAGCTGGAGCGGTATCAGGCTGGAGATGATCTTTATGGTTAAGCCGGTCATCCAGTTCTACCCTTACCAGCAGCGTTGGCTGAAGGACGACAGCCGGTTCAAAATCGGCATGTTCTCACGCCAGACGGGCAAGACCTTCACTACCTGCGGCGAGTTGGTGGATGATTGCATCCAGGGGGAGATTGAAGGGCGCAAAGCCCGCTGGGTGATCCTGTCGCGCGGTGAACGACAGGCATCGGAGGCGATGGAAGAGGCAATCAAGCCGATCACAAAGGCGTTTTACGGGGCTTATAACACCCTGTTGAAAGGCGGCGAACCCGAATATCTGGAAAGCGAATTCCGCGCACCGCAGGCCAAAGGAGCCGATGCGGTTTACAAGGCGCTTGAGGTCAAGTTTCCCGGTGGCAGCCGCGTGACGGCTTTGCCTGCGAACCCCGACACGGCGCGCGGTTTTTCTGCCAATGTGGTGCTGGACGAGTTCGCTTTCCACGCCAATAGCCGGGCAATCTGGTCGGCGCTGTTTCCGGTGATCTCGAAGGGCAATCAAAAACTGCGGGTGATCTCCACGCCAAATGGTAAAGGCAACAAGTTCTATGAACTGATGACCGGCGAGGATGAGATCTGGTCCCGCCATCATGTTGATATCTATGAGGCCGTGGCCCAGGGCTGCCCCCGCGACATCGATGCGCTGCGCGCCGGTATGGCCGATGAGGATGCCTGGGCGCAGGAGTATGAGCTGAAATGGCTCGACGCGGCCAGCGCCTGGTTGGATTACGATCTGATCTCATCTTGTGAGGATCCTCACGCTGGCCAGCCGTCCCAGTATCTGGGCGGTATGTGTTTTGTCGGGGTGGACATCGCGGCCCGCAACGACCTCTTTGTTATCTGGGTGCTGGAGCTGGTCGACGGTCAACTCGTCACCCGTGAGATCATCGCTGAAAAGCGCATCACCTTTGCCCGCCAGGACGAGCTGCTCGATGATGTGTTCCGTCGCTACCGCGTGGTGCGCTTGCGCATGGACCAGACCGGCATGGGCGAAAAGCCGGTCGAGGATGCCAAGCGGCGGCATGGCGAGGACCGGGTTGAAGGTGTGATCTTCAGCTCGGCCGCAAAGCTCGACATAGCAACCTCGTTCAAAGAGGCGTTCCAGGATCGACGCGTCCTGGTCCCAGCCGGGGATCCCAAACTGCGCGCGGATCTTCACTCAATCAAATCGGTAGCGGGGCCAACCGGCATACGCCGCCTGGTCTCTGATGGTGAAACCGATGGCCACGCCGACCGCTTCTGGGCCGGTGCTTTGGCCGTCTCCAGCGCCGAGACCGAATATCAACCCTTTGCTTACCGCCCCGTCCCACCTGGTGGGGGCAAAGATGTTCGCCGGCCGATTAAGCAGACGGCCGGGTTCCGGACACAGAAAGGAGTGTGGTGATGGCTGCACAATTATTGGATCAATACGGCCAACCCGTCCGCAGGCAGGTGTTGACCGAACGCATCGCAGAGCCTGGCATCACATCCGTCCGAACAGCTTGGGCGCATTCGGTCGCTTCCGGCCTGACACCATCGCGCCTGGCATCCATCCTGGCAGCGGCCGCAGAGGGCAGTCTGTATGACTACCTGGTATTGGCGGAGGAGATGGAGGAACGCGATGCACATTATGCTTCAGTGTTGGGAGTGCGGAAGCGTGCGGTCTCTGGGGTAGCCCCGATTGTCAAGCCTGCCTCGGACGACGCGCAAGATGTGAAGATCGCCGATGATGTCCGCGCCAACCTGGCCGAACATGACAGCTTTCCCGATCTTATCGAGGATATGCTTGATGCGCTTGGCAAAGGCTTTTCTCAGATTGAGCTGATCTGGGGGCGTGGCAAGCGCACCTGGTGGATTGAGGAGTTCATCCACCGTGATCCGCGCTTTTTCATGTTCGATCGGGACACGGGCCGCGAAGTCCGCCTGATTGATGAGCGCGATATGGTTGATGGTCTGGCGCTTGAGCCGTTCAAGTGGATCAGTCACAAGGCCAAGCTCAAATCCGGGCTGGTCGGCCGGGGTGGTCTGGCGCGCCTCGTGGCCTTTGGCTGGATGTGCAAGAGCTACACCGTGAAGGACTGGATTGCCTTCGTGGAAACCTATGGTCTGCCACTGCGCCTTGGCAGGTATGGGGCCAGCGCCACGGCTGATGATGTCGAGACGCTCTTCACGGCCGTCGCCAATATCGGCACCGATGCCGCTGCCGTTCTGCCTGACAGTATGCGGATCGACTTTGAGCAGGTTGGCGGTGGCCCCGGTAACGATATCTTCGAGAAACTCGCTCGTTGGGTGGATGAGCAGACATCGAAGGCCGTGCTGGGCCAGACAATGACCTCGGACAACGGCTCCTCGATGGCGCAGGCGCAGGTGCACAATGAGGTGCGCCATGACGTGGCGCAATCAGATGCGCGCTCGGTTTCAGGCACGTTGAACCGCGATCTGGTGAAGCCCTATATCGATCTCAACTACGGCGTCCAGGAGCGGTATCCCCGTCTGTCGATCGTCGTTGAGGAAGTCGAAGACACCGACATGATCATGAAGAACGCCTTCCGCATGATCAGCCAGGGTCTACGTGTCAAACAATCGGAACTGCGATCCAAGCTGGGCTTCTCAGAACCGGATGATGACGACGAGGTGATCGGCGGCGCGAAGCCCGCTGCCAAGACGGCCGAGGCCCGCAACCGCGCCGAACCGGACGATCCTTATGCCGACCTTGACGATGTCGAGGGTGATCTCTTTTCCGAATGGGAGGAGGTCATGGGCGATGTGTTGGAGCCTGTGCAGACACTTCTGGAAAGGGCGTCCAGCTATGAGGACGCCAGAAAGATCATCGCAGATGCCCTCCCCCAGCTTGGCGATAAGGCCATGATTGAAGCCCTCGTTAAAGCTGCCGTTAAATCCCGTGCGTCCGGCGAGGCCGATGATGGCTGAATTCACGGATAAGCCGGGCTACGCATTCAACCCCGGTGCGCCACCCGAGGTCGCGTCCTTCTTTCGCAACAAGGGGCTGCGGCCGAGCTTTGACTGGCAGGATGTCGAACCTGAAGAACACGCGGTAGCCTTCTCGGTAGCCAAGGCAATGCAGATCGATGTGTTGGAGGCGATCCAGGGCGCGCTGCAAGAGGCGATCGACGAGGGTATTCCTTATGAGCAGTTTGCCAAGGGGCTGAAGCCACGCCTGCGTCGTCTCGGATGGTGGGGTGTCAAAGAGCAGGTTGATCCGATTACCGGCGAGGTGCAAAAGGTCCGCCTTGGCAGCCCGCGCCGCCTGAAGACAATCTACCGGGCGAACATCCGGTCAGCCCGCGCCGCTGGTCAATGGGATCGCATTCAGCGTACAAAGGACGCGCTTCCCTATCTGGTCTATCTGCTCGGTCCCAGTGAACACCATCGCCCGCACCATGAGGCCAAGGAGGGTCTGGTGTTGCCGGTCGATGATCCCTTCTGGCGGAGCTGGTATCCGCCCAACGGCTGGGGCTGCAAATGCCATGTGCGCCAGATCACAAGGCGCGAGGCCGAGCGACGTGGGATCTCGGATAGCCCGGAGATCCCGATGCGTGAGGTGTTCAACCGGCGAACTGGCGAGATCAAAAGTATTCCTTCAGGTATTGACCTTGGGTGGGAGATGAACCCCGGTCTTTACAGGCAACGGCAGATGGAGCGGTTCCTTACGGAAAAATTGGATGCGGCTGATCCGGCTGTCGCTATCGTTGCCGCGCGGGATATGGCTTCCAGTTGGCGGGTTCGTCGGTTGTTCGAAGGCAGTGCACGGGGCCGTGTTCCAGTAGCAATGCTGCCAGAAGAGTTCGCTGCTGAAATTGGGGCCAAAACGCGAGTGGTGCAAATTGACAGTCGAACCGCCCGAAAGGCCGCGCGACGTCATCCTGATCTGACAGTTGAAGATCTTCTTAAGGTGGATGATTTGTTGCGAAACGGCATTGTACACCGGCAAGATGCTACGCATTTACACGTCCAGTCCCGAGAAGGCTTGCCGTGGGTGATGGCCATCGAAGCTTTGGCCGATGGCGAATATCTCAAGCTCGCAACAATTTTCAAGGCGGATGCAATAAGATGGCGCGGCAAGGATCGGTGGTTTGGAAAACAACTGAGAGGCTGAAGGCGCCTGGGAGGACGTCACTTCCTCCACGAGATCTTGTCACGGTGAGACGGGATACTTGGCTCAGGCGCAACTGATATATAGGGGATAGGCGGCAGGTTTTCAATGAATTTGCAGGGCGGGCTGCTCAGATCCTTCAATGGGTCGCACCGGCCCGCGCAAACTTCGCCGTTAAACACTATTTAAACGGGGCTACAGCGCAGTATTGATTTTTTGCGGCCATCCGCTAGGCTTGGCGTGCACGCCCTTTTCTGGGGCGATTTTCCAACCGTATATTTAGAACACAAATCCGGGCAGGCGTATATGTGCGCCGGTGATGGATGGGGTGTGGCATGGCATCAACGCCCAATGATTGTGAACACTTCCATTCAAACTATCGCGCTGGCGCTGAATTCGTTCGGTGATGCTGTGCCCGACTGGATCCAGCTCACACCGGCAGGCCCTGACATCGAGGGGCGTGATGGCCGCAGGTGGTTTTTAACTAACCCCGAAGAGGTCGTTGCCGCGTTCAAACGCAACGCTGCCGATCTGCCTGTGGACTTCGAGCACGCCACTCAGGTGAAAGGTGCCAAAGGCGAGCCTGCCCCTGCGATTGGCTGGATCAGGGATCTGGAAGTTCGGGGCGGTGCCATCTGGGGCCGGGTCGAATGGAATGAGAGTGGTCGCAATGCAATCGCTTCCAAAGGATACCGTTATGTAAGCCCCGTATTCACATTCAAAAAGGCCGCTGGCGACATCCTCAAGATGATCTCTGCCGGTCTGACCAATCAACCCAACTTGCAACTCGCCGCTCTCAATGCCGAGGGCGATCAGGAGGAACCAGCCATGAACGAGGCGATCCTTGAGGCCCTTGGCCTGTCTGAGGGCGCATCCGAGACGGATGCCCTGACGGCGATCAACAAGCTGAAATCCGACGAGGCCACCGCGCGCAACCGCGCCGACAATCCCGATGCCTCGAAATTCGTGCCGCGTGCTGACCACGATCTGGCGCTGAACAAGATCAAGGCCTTCGAGGAGGCCGAGGTCGAACGCGAAGGCGAGGCAATCAACGCCGCCGTCGATGCCGCTATTGAGGCAGGCAAGATCGCTCCGGCTAGCCGTGACTATCACGTCGCTGCCTGCCGCGATGAAGGTGGCCTCGAGCGTTTCCAGAAAATGGTGGAGGCCAGCCCCGAGATCGCCGCCAAGAGCGGCCTCGATGGCAAAGAAGCCGAGGCCCAGAACAAAACCGCTCTGACCGATGAAGAGCGGGCCACCTGCCGTGCCCTGGGGATGTCCGAAGAGGACTTCATCTCGGCCAAGGCTGACGAGAACAAGGAGTAACCAGACATGATGGTCACAGCCGCATCCCTCACCGCCCTTCAGGTCGGTTTCAAGAAGAACTTCCAGGACGCGTTCACCGCGACCCGACCCGATGCCGACTTCACCCGTGTCGCCACGGTCATCAATTCGACCTCCAAGTCGGAGACCTATGGCTGGCTCGGCAAGTTCCCCAAAATGCGGGAATGGGTCGGTGACCGTGTGATCAAAGACATGAAAGCCAAAGGCTACACGATCACCAACAAGGACTTTGAAGCCACCGTTGGTGTCGATCGCAACGACATCGAGGACGACAACCTTGGTGTCTATGGCCCCTTGATGCAGGAAATGGGTGTCAGCGCCGCGCAACAGCCTGACGATCTGACCTTCGGCCTGATGGCCCAGGGCACGACCGAGACTTGCTATGACGGGCAGTATTTCTTTGACACTGATCACCCCTCGTTCGATGAGAGCGGCGGCGCGATCACCGTGGCGAACGTCGATGCCTCTGGCGCGGCCGGAAACCCCTGGTGGTATCTGCTTGATGTGACCCGGCCGTTGAAGCCGATGGTCTACCAGGAGCGCAAGAAGCCCCAGTTCGTATCCAAAACGGACCCGCAGAACTCCGATCATGTCTTCATGAAAAAGGAATTCCTCTACGGTGTGGATGCGCGCTGCAACGTCGGCTTCGGTCTGTGGCAGATGGCCTACGCTTCGAATGCGGCGCTGGATGGCGACAGCCTGGACGCGGCGATCGAGAAGATGCGCGGGCTGCGCGACAGCAACGGTCGCCCGCTGGGCATCAGGCCGAGCCTGCTGGTCGTTGGTCCCAAGCTGCGCTCCGCCGCCAACAAGACCGTCAAGGTCATGCTGGGCGAAGGCGGTGCGTCGAATGCCAACTACGAGGCGGTCGAGGTTCTCGACACCCCGTGGGTCGCGTGAGGAGCTGAGCTATGACTGGCAAGTTTCTGATCGCCGCCACTGTCGCTGCCGGGTTCTGGCGTTGCGGTCGGCATTTCACCGAAAGCGGGATCGTGGTCGATGAGGCCGAGTTCACCGAAGAGCAATGGGAGCGCCTGAAGTCCGAGGTCAAGTTGCGCATCGAGGAGGCGTCGGACGATGCTGCCGCCGCGATCGAAGAGCGGCTTGAGAAGATCGCGGAAGCGGTTGCCACCTTCTCGGCCGAGGACTTCCAGCGAGATGGCAAGCCCAAGCTCGACAGCTTGAACGCCCTCCTGGGCGACGAGTTGGGCAAGATCTCCGGCGCGGAACGCGATCGCGTCTGGGAGGCCATGAAGGAAAACGGGTTCGAAGCGCCGACTGCTTCGAGCTGACCAATTCCTGAGCGAAAGGAACGATCGCGAGCCAGAGGGATACACGGGCAAGAGAGAGACCCCGCCCCAAGGCGCAGTTCTGAGTAGGCGAGTTCACACGCGAGTTGTGACTGCAACGTCTGAGGTATGGACGCGACGGCCGGGAGAGACCGGCACCTGAATTCAAACCCGGCACGCGCGCGAGCAGGCATCCCCCCAGGTGGCGCGCGCATCGGAACAGCCCGGTCGGTGGAGTGGCAGCACTACTGGCCGGGGAGCCCAAACAGAGGACGATCATGGCCTACGCCACGCAAGACGATATCATCACGCTCTATTCTGAGGACGCGCTCTATGTCGCGGATCGGGATGGTGACGGCGTGGTTGATGCCGATGCTGTGGCCCGTGCCCTGACTTCGGCCTCCGGTGAGATCGACAGCTATATCGGCGTGCGCTACAGCCTGCCGCTTGAGGCCGCACCCGAGCTGCTTAAGCAATTCTGCGTGGACATTGCGATCTACCGTCTGGCGCTGTCCCGCGATGTGCTCTCCGAAGAGCATCGCCGCCGCTATGAAGACACGATCAAGCATCTCGACAAGATCGCTAAGGGCACCGCGTCCTTGAACTTGCCTAGTCCCGTGGATCCCGACACCGGCGAAGCCACCCAAACCTCACCGCGCCCGATTGTGGCCGGTGGCCCTCCGCGTGAGTTCACTCGCGAGAAAATGCGGGGGCTTTGAGCATGGCTGGTTTAACCGCATCCCTGACCACCGAGGGCCTTGATGCCGCAATCAAACGGCTGAGCCGCCTCGAAGGTTTCCAGATGGCCGAGCTGACCGACGCGGCAGGGGCCATTCTGGAAAGCTCCACTCGCGGCCGCTTTGACACCAAGATCGCACCGGATGGCGCAGCTTGGGTGCCGTGGTCCGAAGCCTATGACGACACCCGCGAAGACCACCATTCACTCCTCGTTGAAGAGGGCGACCTGCGCGACAGCATCGCCAGCTATTCGACCGGCGGCGAGGTCCATGTTGGATCGAACCTGATCTACGCGGCGCATCATCACTTTGGTGGCGACGAGATCGGCAGCGGGATCCCCGCGCGTCCCTATCTCGGGATCTCCGATGAAGACGAGATCGACCTGGCTGACCTGGTCACCGGCAAACTGGAGGAGCTTTTGCAATGAGCGAGACGCTGCTTTCAGATCTGCCGCAAACCGTCTGTGACGAGGTCTCTTTCTTCTTGCGCGACCTGAAAGGGTGTAAGCCGCACGCTGGCAAGTTCTCGCTTGAGGAGCTGAAGCGCAAAGGTTTGCCATCGCCTACGGTCCTGGTCTCGATGCTGGGGGCGAAGCAAGACACCACCTATGCCGGGCACGCCACCAGCTTCATGTTGCAGATGGCCGCCTATGTCGTGGTGAAGGATGGGCTGGGTGCGCCACGCGACGTGCGAGCGGCGAATATCTGCCAGCTTCTTTTGTCCTTCATCCCCGGCCGGCGCTGGGGCGAGGATGCGATCGGCGAAGCACGCAACGTCCGGATGCACACGCTGGTCTCTTCCAAGACGAAGGATCATGCTGTCTCGCTCTGGGCCGTCACCTGGGATCAGCCGATCAGTTTCTTCCGGCCTGCGGATACGCCGCTTGGCGCGGAGCTGTATGTGGCTCACGTGCCCGAAGGCGAGACCGGGATCGCAGAAGATTACACTCAAATTGAGAGCACGGTTGATGTCTGAAGCGCTCGCCGAAGCGGATCGCCGCATTGAGAACATCGTCCGCGTGGGCCGTGTCGCCTCTGTCGACCCTGGCGCCGCGACCGCCATCATTGATTTTGGTGACTTCACATCGCCGCCGCTTCCGGTCGGGCAGCTGACCGGCGGCGCAATCCAATTCTGGTGCATGCCAAGCGAAGGCGAGCAGGTCATGGTCTTCTCGGAAAGCGGCGACATCGCCAATGGGACGATTTACGGCTCGATCTACGCGGGCAATGCGCCCAGCAGCGATGGCGCTGTGCCGATGATCAACCTTGCCGGGGGGCGGATGGTGATCAACGGCACACTTGAGGTCACCGTTGATGTGATCGCGGCAGGCGTCAGCCTTGTCCACCACACCCACAAGGGCGTCACGCCCGGACCTTCCAACACAGGGGAACCGAACTGATGAGCGAAAAGCAGGATTATATCGTTAACGCCGATGGCTGGGTCGCGGGCAAGCGTTGCTCCAAAGGCAGCATTGTTTCGCTGACCGCCGATGAGGCGAAATATGAAAACGTCACCCTGAAAAAAGGCGAAAGCTTGGCTGACCAGGCAAAAGCTGAAACCGCCAAACGGAGCCGCGCCAAGAAATGATCGGCATGAACAGGCATACGGGTCGGAAGATCGAGGGGGCTGCGCATCTGGCGCAGTCGATCCACGATATTCTGACGACACCCAAAGGTTCGCTGGTAATGCTGCGAGACTATGGCTCCGATTTGCCTGACGTGATTGACCAGCCGCTCAATGGTGAGACCATGATCGACGCCTATCTGGCGACGGCCGAGGCGCTGGACCTTTGGGAGCCGCGTTTTGATCTGGCCCGGATCGAGCTGGTCGCCAGCCGTGCGGGTTACGCCGAGTTCGAACTGTACGATGCCGATGGCAACGTGATCCCAATGCCCGTCAATCTGAATTCGGAGTTGGCAGCATGAGCGGTTTCACCTCAATCGATCTGAGCAAGCTGCCCGCACCCGGGGTCATCCAGACCGTGGAGTATGAGGTGCTGTTGGCCGAGATGAAGGCAGAGGCTATCCGCCTGATGCCTGATCTCGAAACCTATCTGTCACTCGAAAGCGAGCCTGTTACGCAGCTCCTGCGCGTTTGCGCCTATTACCGGATGCTTGATCGTCTGGAATTCAATGACGGCGCGCGCGCCAATATGCTGGCGCTGTCTACGGGTACAAACCTTGATGGCCTTGCAGCCTTCTGGGGTGTGGAACGCTTGATCGTCCAAGAGGCCGACGCCACGGTCAATCCGCCGATCATCGAGATCAAGGAAAGCGACGAGGCATTCCGCAGCCGCATCCAAATGTCTCTTGAAGGCCATACCACCGCTGGCCCGCGTGGCTCCTACATTTTTTGGGCGCGTTCGGCATCGGGAGAGGTGAAGGACGCCAGCGTTGTCAGCCCGTCCCCCGGCGAGGTGGTGGTCACTGTGCTTTCCCATGACGGTGATGGCACCCCATCCAGCAGCCTTTTGGCCACCGTTAATGCAGTGCTTAACGACGAGGACGTGCGACCGCTGACCGATCATCTGACGGTTCAAGCAGCGACGATCGTCCCGTACCAAGTCGAGGCCAGCCTGATCCTTTATGAAGGCCCGGATGCTGGCGCGGTGGAAGCTGCGGCCGAGGCCGCGCTTGAAAACTATATCGGGAGCCAACACCGTCTGGGCCACGACATCACCCTTTCCGGTCTGCACGCTGCGTTGCACCAGCCGGGTGTCCAAAATGTACGGATCACCCAGCCCGCTACCGACATCGAGGTCGGCCCAGCCGAGGCGGCATTCTGCGCTGCCGACGCGATGGCGGTCTCTGTGGGAGGTCGCGATGTTTGATCTGCCCACCATTCTGAAACCCAACGCCACCGAGCTTGACCGGGCGATTGAGCAGGCGATCTGCAAGGGCAAGCCCGATCTGACGCCGATCGCAACGCTCATGAACCCGGAGACCTGCCCGGCGCATCTGCTGGGCTGGCTGGCGTGGTCTTTTTCGGTCGATATCTGGGACGCCGCCTGGTCGGAGGCGACGAAGCGCGAGGTTATCAAACGCTCGATCACGATCCACCAGATCAAGGGCACAGCCGGGGCTGTGCGTCGAGCGCTCAGCACGATCGGTTTTCGCACCGACATTTCCGAATGGTTCGAACATGGCGGGGGGCCGTACACCTTCCGCATCGATGCCTTCGGTGACGATATCTTCGCAGGTGGTTTCCAGATCAGCGCCGAACTGGTCGACATGGTCACGCTACTGATCGAAAACGTGAAGCCCGTCCGCGCGCATTTCACCCTGCGGATCGGCGAGAAGAAGGGCGGCACCGTCACCCTGCGCACCGGATCGCTCCAGCGCGCTGAGGATCACCGTCACATCACCCCCGCTTTGCCGGTTGATACCCACGCGCCACAGCTCTCGGCCCGCACCGGTCACCGGGGCCGCGCGGTCAGCCGGGCCTACCACTATTTTCATATGGGAGATGCCGCATGAGCGCAGGCACCGACATTTTCACCACGCTGGGCATCCAGAAAATCCGCGACGCCGCAGGTTCAGGGGCGCAGGTCAAGATCAAATACATTGCGCTTGGCGATGGCCGGGGTGCAGCCTATGCACCCAAGGCCAGTCAAACCAGGCTACGGCGGGAGCGCCTACGCACCGAGATCGAGCGTCACTATCCCGTTGGCACCAATGCCTGGCACGTCAAGGCGAGCTTTCCGCCCGAGACCGCCGAAATCACCGTGCGCGAGATGGGCTTCCTTGATGAGGATGGTGATCTGATCGCGCTCTGGGCGGGCATGGATGTTGGCGACACCCGCAAGACCGGCACCATCGAATACCTGATCAACCATGTGATCGCCTTCGACGGGATCGCTGATGGCATCGTGGTCATGGATGCACCTCTTGATGATTATCTCGATCACGCGGTGCTCAAGCTGCGCACCGATGCCCAGATCGTCGACCGCCAACTCGCCCAATGCAAACAACTCCGCGACCTTGAACGCGCGGCCTAAAGGAGGATTGGTCTATGTCTGACCCGATGCAGAATTTGAACAACGCGGCGGATGCCCTCAACCAGGTAGCTGCGCGGGCCGCTGGCTTCTACGACGATGCGGATGCCGAGATCGCCGCACGCCAGGCGGCATATGATGCGCTGGCATCTAACCTGCGGAGTGTAGTCA
>PDWI01008455.1_pt1 | contig 12119 bp, 10 predicted proteins | sample 1430891 | NCBI WGS metagenome assembly PDWI01 (sample SAMN01162508, study PRJNA174530) | Oral metagenome, whole genome shotgun sequencing project. | biome: Marine environment; feature: Marine mammal; material: Swab sample of the gingival sulcus; isolation source: swab sample of gingival sulcus...
GTATTTACCCAATATGGTTTAAAGCCTGCTTTATTCTGTCCAATATAATTGACTATCGACCAGGGATTATAAATATTTTCGGTTTCTCCAAATTTATATCCGTCGTACCATTTTTTCACTTCTTCTTTTTTGTGTTGTAAATTGAAGTAAATCAACATTTTTTCTGTTTCTTCTTTTGTAAATCCAAAACTGTCTGAGAAATATGGAGAGGTAAGACCAAAAACCGAAAAATTATTCCATTCCGAAAAAATGCTTTCTTTGCCAACACGCAATACACCTGTCAAAAGTCCTTTTTCCAAGTAAGGGTTACCTTTGTAGGCTTTGCCAAGAAAGGTTTGCATAAAAGAAATAACCTGTTCGTAATAAGTGCTTTTTTCTTTGTCGCACGATTTTATTGGCGGATTTGTATTGTTAAAAGCGTTGATTATAGGGGCATCGTACTCATCTACAAGGATTATTGTTTTTTGTCCAAAATGATTTGAAAGGTGCATACTCAAAGCCGAAAGCGAATCCTGATATTCAGCTTCGTTGGCTGTTTTGTAAATTATATTTTTAAATATTTGCTTTTCGTTATCCTTTAAACTGTCTGATTCTAATAAAAAATCAAATTTTGAGTACAATTTAGAGACTTCTATTTTAATTTCATTAAAACAACTCTCCCAATTTTTCTTTTTTACATCTTTCAGCGAAATATTTATAACAGGATATTGATTTTGATGTTTTTCGCAAAAATCTTTTTCCTTAGCGATCTTAAAATCGGTAAATAATTGTTTGCTTTCGGGTTTCCGAATATCAAAAAAATGTTCAATCATTGATAAATTCAATGTTTTGCCGAAACGCTTCGGGCGAGGGATTAATAACACATAATTGCTATTATCGTAAAACTCCCTGATTAGCATAGTTTTATCGACTAAATACCCATTATCATCTATAATTGTCTTGAAGTCTGAACTTCCTATTTTTAATATTTTTTTCATATTTTTTTGCTTTTAGCCTCTTGCGTTAGCCTTTGGCTTTTAGTTTTCAGAAAACAATTTCCTCCGAAAGGTTGAAAAAACAATCTTTTTTATTTTCGTTATTTTCTGCGAATATACAATTTTTATTTTATAATCAAAAATACAATTTTATCTTTTTTATTCCAACCACACTAAATTTACAATAGCATCGGAACAATTGTAAAACAATAAATTAGCAAGCCCACAAGATTGTCGCCTCAGAACAAAAAGCCCCAAAGTCAAAAAACTCTGAGGCAAAACAATAATTATAAATTTCTCTGACATCGGTCAGAAAAACAACACCAATCTCCTACTCTTCTATTTTCCGAATTACCTCATCATAAAGAAGTTTCAAGTCAATATTTCCGATAGCCATAGAGTGCATTTGCCCCATAACCCACTTAGGCATATCGTTTTCGTGAGATTTTTTGTTTATTTCTCTAAATTTTTCCATCAAAAATTCTATTGGCGCAAAAAGTTCTTCGCTAGTTCGCTTTTTGAATTTTATAGATTTCAAAACCGATGCTAAATCCATATTCGGGTGTGCATAAATAATCGGTAACATCAATTTTGCAATCGTTGGCTCAATATTATTTTTAACCAAAAATTCAAACATATTATATATTTTAATGTACTCAAAATCGTGATGTTTTGGTATTTTTCCCTCAATATTTTTCACATAATGTCCAAAAAATGAGGTTACAAACTTAGGTTTCAAGCCCAATGCCACAATTTGGTCGATAACATCATTCAAATTATTTCTCAAAATATAGAAATAAGTATCTTTCGGAGCGTTCCATTTTTCGAGTTGAGCATAACGTTCTGCAATATCTACCGGCAAATTGGAATGCAAATTTTCGATATAATCATTCGCGAGCGGAATAGGAGCCGAATCGGTATCGGGATACATTCTATCGGCGCCGGGCAAAACTCGCTCAAAAATAGTAGTTCCGTCTCTGAACGACTTGCGTGTTTCGGGCGGAATACCCTCAAAAGCCATTTGGCACCTTTCTTCGATAGTCTCCAAAGCTGTTTTCACATCATCTTCGGCTGCCCAAAACAGAATTTGAGCATCGCCGACATCGGCATTCAATTTTTGTTGGATTTTTTCCAAATCATCATAAAAATTATCGTACGGCAATTCAAACTCTTCCGAATGCAACAAATTTGGGTGTTCCAAACAAGCAATCACTTTTAGACGACCTTTAATTTCGTCCACAAAAGCATATCCGGGTTGCGTAAAATGCGACAAAGCTCCCGCAAAGTGTGGCAAATTAACAGCAATCAATTTATAATTATCCTTATTTTGTTGGATAGGCTCATATTGCAAATCAAAATCATTGTACGCAAGCTCAATGTGAGAAATTTTCCAATCTTTGGGGCTTTTCACTTTTGCCAAAAGTTTATCCCTCATATTCAACAAAGAAAACTGCCTAAACGCCTCATTGTGAGACAATTCTGGTATATCTTTTATGTACGAAACACCTTTTATTTCAACGCGTGTTCCGCCCTTGCAACTAACATTAACATCTTCGCGACCCGCCCCCGGCCCAATACGAACTTTGCCGGTCGAGCGGTTCAGAAAACGAATGACCTGTGCCGCTTCGGCTAATTCGTGCGGAGTAAACAATTCCGGATAAGTAACTGTTTCGATTAGAGGCATTCCCAAGCGGTCGGTTTTGTAAACACGCTTATGTCCAACGTCCGAAATTTCGCGACAAGCATCTTCTTCAATACTAAGCTGTATCAGTCTTACTTTTTTGTTTTTCAATGGAATTTCGCCCTCAACTCCAAGTATGGCAGTTCGCTGAAAACCGCCCGGAATACTACCGTCCAGATATTGTTTACGTGTGATATGCACTTCGCCCACAATGTTCAATTTTGACAAAAGTGAAATTTCCAACGCTATTTCCAGAGCCTCCTTATTGATTGGAAAAGGCGGAGTATCATCTATTTCGTAAGTACAAGTTGTTTCGTTGTTTACTCTGTAAAAAATAGTTTTTCGGGTCTTAAATTCCATCAAAGCCGTTCCGTCGTATTCGCCGAGTTCGCTAAGCGTAGGGCGCATATGGCGTATCAATTCGGCGTTAAAATCATTATCGTCGTGAAAAACGCCTGCCGGACAGTTACAAAACAACTTTTTTTGAGTTTTCAACTGTTGGTGTACTTCTAAACCGGATTTAAAACCTATTCTCTCGTAAGTTTTATTATCTGCTTTATTCAGAGCCACATAACCAATTTCATTTTTAGTCTGGTCATAATTTTTTTTTGCATCAATTTTTTCTTTCATAACACTTTGTTTAGATAATACTAAACTGCCGTCAAGTACGGTCGTAGTTTTTTGGGGAAACCAAAAATTTAGTTTTGTTTACTGCTAATTTTCAACACACAACTAAACTTCGCTTCCCTTAGAACCTCGCCTGACAACGGTTTGGTTTTATGTTAGTATATTTAGTGTTTGGCAAAAAACGGCTATTTTATACAATTACAAAATACTTTTTCTGCCGGAAACTATTTATTTCTTAATCATTTTTTATTTTTACCAAAAACAGGTTTCAACGTATAACCCTCTTTTCGCAAAAGCGCAATAACGCCGACTTTGCCCGGCAAATGCGCCGCTCCAACGGCTATAAACGAAGATTTTTTAGACGTAATTGCTTTTATTTTCGCAATCCAATCGCGATTTCTGTTTACCAAAAATTTTTCATAAAAATCATCATTATCCTGATTTTCCTGTTCCAAACTTGCAATGCCCGATAAATCTTGTTTTTTATACGACTGCAAAGTTTTTTCGTATTCTTTTTTTATGTTGGTTTGAACCGGTTTTTCGGCATCGAACAAAAACAATTTTATTTGTTCGGGGATAGGTATTTCCTCCACCAAACCAAACTGAAATTCAAGTTCTTCGAGCTTTGTGATATACATTTTATTTTTCTTTGCTTTTTTTGATAAATACTGCTCGTAAATTACTTTTTTGCTCGGCAAAACGTCGTTAATAATCATCGAATACGCAAAAAACGGCTTGTAACTCATACAAACATTGTGTGTAATTGAGCTAACTTCAAGACTATCTGTCAGATACGCATCAAAAGCTTTAAATTCTTCGGGCGACATAAAATCCTTAATTTTTTTGCCCTCAGGTAGCTCCATTTTGGGAACTAACGCAAGTTGTTCGCTTATACTCAAATCAATATCCGTTTCCAAAACCAACACCTCGCATTCTTCGAGTTTTTCGAGCCAATTATCGTAAAAAAAGAACTCTTTTTTCGGTATCAAATGTATTGTTCCAAACAAATATGACGGTTTAGATAGCCCATTGCCGGAAATCTCCCACAACAAACAATTCGCCTCTTGCTGGGCTGTCAAATTATTTAGGAACAAAAAAGTTAATAAAAATACAATATATTTCTTCATCTGTTTATTTTTTTTGATTTTAGTCCAACTCTCAAACAACCTTTATCCGGTTTGTTTTATTTTTTTTAACAAAAAAGTTTAATATTAGCATTTTTTAATCATAAAACACTAATAATCAATCCTTTAAATCTTCTGTAATAAAAACAGAATTGTATTCGTTTTGCAATTTATTTCGCAATTTTTCTGCATCTAATTTAAAATCGCAATCGCCCACTTTTACTTTGAAATAAGGTTCTTCAAAAACCAAAAAAGCCGGAATTGTCGGGTATTTTTGTTCAAATTTTCGTTTAACACCTTGCGCCCTGTAACGCGCTTCGCGTCCGATACCGAAAAATATTTGCACCCTGTAAACTTTATCCGGTTTTAGGCGATACGCTTCGGCAAAATTTCCCATCAAATCGTGCAGTTTTGTATCGTGATAAACCGTTACGTTTCCGCCACTTTTACCAACTTCCAACGAATCGTGCATATATTTCAGCTCCGTAAAATCGGTTTCGATATATTGCGAAAATAAATTTACCGAAATTAAAAGCATAATTATGATAAAAACAAATCTTTTCATTTTAAAATAATAATTTAGTTATTAAAAAAACTTAGTCGCGCACCGTACTGAACGACAAACGCTTAGTTTCATTTATTTTAATTTCTTTTTTTGCAAAACAACATTTTCCGACAAGCGTACCCTCAAATTTGAATACAGCTTCTTGTGATTTTAATATTTTCAAAGCATTCGGCACATTAGTTATAAAATCGACCATTTTTATTTTTACCGGCAATTCTATTACCGAATTTTTTTGTGCTTTTATTTTAATTTTGTTGTCGGTTGTCAAATTTCCTATATACTTGTTATTCATATAAATATCAATGTTACTTTCAGCAATATTTATCCGAAATGAGTTCGGATTATATATTTTTACAAAAAAAGTAAAAACTCCGTCAAAGTTTTCTATCCCAACATTTACCGATTCTATTTCTACAAATTCTACATTTTTGATACAACTTGTTGAACTAAATGTTAGAAAGATTAATAATATAGTTAAATTTGCAACGTTTTTCATTAAAAAAATAATTTTTACAAAAATAAAAAAATAAAACAATGAGCGAAAATAAAAATAAATTAACACAATTATCCGAACTTGGTGAATTTTTATTGATTGAAAAATTGACCAAAGACAAAAAATGCGTAAACGCCTCAACCATCAAAGGAATTGGCGACGATGCTGCCGTAATAAATCAAACTGCCGACGAAAAAACGGTTGTTACGAACGACGTTTTGGTGGAGGGAATTCATTTTGACCTTGCTTATTCGCCATTGAAATATGTTGGTTATAAGGCTGTTGTTGTTAATTTGTCTGACATTTACGCAATGAACGCCAAGCCCGAACAGATTGTTGTTTCGTTTGCGGTTTCGAGCCGTTTTCCGTACGAAGCTCTCGAAGAATTGTACAAAGGAATTTACGAGGCTTGCGAGGCGTACGGCGTTGATTTGGTGGGGGGCGACACCACATCGTCTAAGCTGGGTATGTTCCTCAGTATCACTGCAATAGGAAAAGCACCGATAGAAAAAATCACCTACCGCGATTCCGCCAATATCAACGATTTGATTTGTGTTAGTGGCGATTTGGGTGCGGCTTATTTGGGCTTGCAAGTGCTTGAACGTGAGAAAAAAATAACAAAAGAAACTAATATGCCACCAAACTGGGACGGCAAAGAGTATTTGTTGCAACGACAACTCCGCCCCGAAGCGCGCAAGGATATTATTGAAATATTAGATGAATTAAAAATTGTTCCGACTTCGATGATAGACATTTCGGACGGTTTGTCTTCGGAAATTTTGCACATTTGCAAGATGTCGGAAACCGGAGCAAAAATTTACGAAGAACGGTTGCCAATTAGCGAAGACGTGCGAAATACCGCCAACGAAATGAATTTAATTCCAACTACGGCTGCTATGAACGGTGGCGAAGATTACGAACTGCTGTTTACAATTCCGGTTACCGAGAACGAAAAAATTAAAGATATTGACGAAATTACCGTAATAGGACACATTACCGAAAAAGATCAAGGCGTAAACGTAATTGCTATCGACCAAACACCTGTGCCAATTGAGGCGCAAGGCTGGAATGCTCTTTCTTAATTAAAGTTAAAAATTAAAAAACGAAATATAAAACACTGATTATCAGAATATTATAAAAAACATTTATTAACAAATAAGTACCTGATTATCAGTTCATAAAAAAACGAACTATTGTTAATACATTATTAAATAATATTAATACCAATTTGGGAATTATATTAACACTTTAAAGTTCTTATAATCAAAATATTAAAACCTCTTTGTTAAACAATTAAATTAAATAAAAAAATATATGGAACAACTAAAAGAATACAGAAAATTAGTAATAGAAAATCTAAATAATATTTTTTCGGGCTACAAAGCCGAAGTGGCAAGCCTCTACGCCCCTGTTGATTACGCATTGGAGGGCGGGAAAAAAATACGTCCGGTTTCGGTTCTTATGTCGGCTGATGTTTTTGACGGCGACCTGTCGGAAGCATTAACGGCTGCTTTTGCCGTCGAAATGTTTCACAATTTTACACTTTTGCACGACGACGTTATGGACAAATCGGTTGTAAGACGCAATCGACCAACAGTTCACAGCAAATGGGACGTAAACCAAGCTATTTTGTCGGGCGACGCAATGATGATTCTGGTTTATCAAAAATTATTATCATTATCGGACAAAAAAATTAAACCAATAATGGAATTGATGAACAAAACAGCGCTGGAAGTATGTGAAGGTCAGCAACTTGACATGGAATTTGAAACAACGCTCGACGTATCGATTGAAAAATATTTACTGATGATAAAATTGAAAACAGCAGTTTTGTTAGCCTGTTCGTTGTCTGCCGGCGCAATCATTGCCGACGCCACCCCACAAGACATTGACGCTTTGTATCAATTCGGCCTCAATATCGGACTGGCGTTTCAGTTGCAAGACGACTATTTTGACACTTTTGCCGACTTTGAAGTTTTTGGAAAAAAAATTGGCAACGACATTATTACAAATAAAAAAACATTTTTGCTGATAAATGCCCTTCAAAAAGCCAAAGACACACAAAAATCACGCTTAGAAGAGCTTTTTTCGCAACCCACAACCAACGAGCAAGCAAAAATTGACGAAGTCAAAAACATTTACAACGAACTGAAAATTCCTGAAATTACGCAAAAAGAAATAAATAATTACTACGAACAAGCAATAAATTGTTTGGACAAAATACAAAACGCAAATCCACAAAAGAAACAACTCTTGTACGATTATGCCGAATATATTTTGAAACGAAAAAAATAAAAATAATTTTGTTTTTTTGATATAAAAATTACTATTTTTGCAAAGATAAACAACCAAATAAAAAAGAAATGGCCATATCAAGCGGAGAAATAGCTCAAATAATAGGTCCTGTTGTTGATGTTAATTTTGAAAACGCAACAGCATTGCCCCAAATATATGATGCACTCGAAATAGAACGTCCAAACGGCGAAAAACTTATAATAGAAGTACAACAACACATAGGCGAAAAAACTATCAGAGCCGTAGCAATGGATTCGACCGACGGATTGCAAAGAGGTATGAAAGTTATACCAACCGGAAACCCTATATCTATGCCGGTTGGCGAACAAATACGGGGACGATTGATGAACGTTATCGGCGAAGCTATCGACGGAATATCGACCCTCGACAAAACTCGCTCGTACCCAATCCACACCGAAGCTCCAAGCTACGAAGAACTTTCGACCGATTCGGAAGTGCTTTTTACCGGTATAAAAGTTATCGACCTTATAGAACCTTACGCCAAAGGTGGTAAAATCGGGCTTTTTGGAGGCGCCGGTGTAGGTAAAACCGTGCTAATTCAAGAACTAATAAATAATATCGCCAAAGCATACAGCGGATTTTCCGTTTTTGCAGGAGTTGGCGAAAGAACTCGCGAGGGCAACGACCTTTTGCGAGAAATGCTCGAATCGGGCTTGGTTAAATACGGCGACGATTTTATGAAATCAATGGAAGAAGGCGGTTGGGATTTGTCGAAAGTTGATAAAAAGAAACTTTTAGAATCGCAACTAACAATGGTTTTCGGACAAATGAACGAACCTCCCGGAGCACGCGCAAGGGTTGCCTTGTCGGCACTTGCAGTTGCGGAGTATTTTAGAGACGGCGAAAAAGGCGAAGGTAACGATATTCTTTTGTTTATCGATAATATTTTCCGGTTTACACAAGCCGGTTCGGAGGTCTCGGCTTTGCTGGGACGTATGCCTTCGGCAGTAGGTTATCAGCCCACGCTTTCGTCCGAAATGGGCGAATTGCAAGAACGTATCACGTCCACAAAAAACGGATCAATCACCTCAGTACAAGCAATTTACGTGCCTGCCGACGACTTAACTGACCCGGCTCCGGCAACTACTTTTGCTCACTTGGACGCCAAAACTGTTCTTAGTCGTAAAATTTCGGAACTTGGTATTTATCCGGCGGTAGATCCGTTGGATTCGACTTCCCGAATTTTGACACCTGAAATTGTTGGCGAAGACCACTACAAATGTGCGCAAGACGTACAGCAAATCCTTCAAAGATACAAAGAATTGCAAGATATTATCGCAATTTTGGGTATGGAGGAACTATCAGAAGAGGATAAACTTGTGGTTCACCGAGCCAGACGCGTTCAAAAATTCTTGTCGCAACCGTTCCACGTGGCCGAAGCGTTTACCGGAATGCCCGGAGTTCTTGTTTCTATCGAGGATACCATAAAAGGGTTTAATATGATACTTAGCGGCGAACTTGATAATTATCCCGAAGATGCTTTCTATATGGTTGGTACAATCGAAGAAGCAATAGCAAAAGGCGATAAAATGATTGAAGAGGCTAAAAAATAAAAGACCAAAAACATAATTTTATGCAATTAGAAATAATTTCTCCAACAGAAACCTTATTTTCGGGCGAAATATACTTGATTCAGGTACCCGGCACAAAAGGCAGTTTTGAAGTATTAAAAAATCACGAACCGATAGTATCGTCGTTGGAAGCGGGAAAAATTAAAATTATAACTCCCGAAGGCAAAGAAAAGTTTTTTGATATAAAAGACGGCTTGATTGAGGTTAAAAAAAATGTGATAAATGTTTTGGTTAGGGAATAAAACAATTGTGTAGAGACAAGGCAAGCCTTGTCTCTATACAATTTTAATTACGTGTTCCCAAATAATTCTCTTCCGTAATAGTTTCAACCGATTTTATTTCCACCACATCAACAATTCCGTCGTATTGTTCGCTGAAACCTTCTTGTTTGCTTTCGCTTATTTTCACCACCAATTGAGCAATCAGCGGAGTGTAAGGAGTTGAATTTTCTCCAATTTTTTCTTCGTACATTTCATTCAATTTTCCGTCAGGCAAATCATTCAACCAGTAAACTTTTGACGAACCACAAGGGGCAAACGTCGAAACTTCGTGTCCGAATGTAACGTAACCTTCGATTGGAGCATCGGTAAAAGTAAGCTCTTCGTCCGACAATCTGGTCAATTTGTACGATTCGGCCAATTCCGAAGAAATTTCTCTTCCGTTTGAGTTTTGCATAATCAATTTATTTTCACCAACCGCATAAATTGTAGTTCCGTTGTCCGACGATAATATTACATTTTCGCCATCTTCACTAAAACTGAAAGTACCTTCGTCGTCATAACTCCCATATTCACCAGATTCTAAAAACAAATCGTAAACTCTGTATGTTTTGTCATCGTTCAAAGTTACGGTGGTCAAAATACCCGGACAGTCGGAACAAGGCAAAAGGCCTCTGTAAACACCGTTCCAATCCAACGAGATTTCAGACGTGTGGCTATCAACTACCTCCGTTGAAGCGCTATCTACTTTTTCTTGGTCTGTTTTTTGGGGACTTTCTTTGCAACCCAATAAAGCAAACATTACTAATAATACTAAAAAATGTGTTTTTCTCATAATATTTATATAAATTAATGTGTTTTTGTAATATAAGGCTTTTTCATAGAAAAATTTAGTCCGAAGTCGGAAGTCCGAAGTTAGTTGCTCACTTCGGACTTTAAACCTTTTGAACATATATAAAAATTCGTCAATAGTAACATTTTCGAATAGATATTTGTTTTTATGAATAAGCCTTGTTTTGTAATATTTTTTTTGCAATAGACTTATAATCAGCGCATTAACTCCCAATTCTCAATTCTCAATTCTCAATTCAAAAAATAGTTCATTTTAAGTTTTACGTTTTTTCTTTTCGGCAGCCGGAAACAATATGTTGTTCAAAATTAGTCTGTACTCGGCAGAATTTGGGTGCAATTCCAGTTCCGTAGGTTTGTCGCCCACAAAGTGGCGGTAGTCGGCGGGGTCGTGTCCGCCGTAAAAAGTCCACGTTCCCTGTCCGTGTTCGCCGTGAATGTAGCGTGCTTCGTTGGCAACTTTCAATTCGCCCATAATAACAGTACTTGGTTTTATTACATTTTTGTTAAAAGCAGTAGTTTGCCCCATAAATCCCTTCAAAACCCTTGTATGACATTGAGTTAGCATAGTTGGCACCGGGTCCCATTTGGCCGAAAAATCGAACAAAGTAAAAAAATCGTCCTCTTCGCGCCTAATTGGTCGAGTTCGAGTAGCGTCGATGTCCGAAAATTCATATTCGGCAGGATTCATTGAAATTCTGAAATTGGTAAAAGCCAAGCACTTAGAATAATCGAGCTTAGTTTGCGCCTTAGCATCCATAGCATCGCCATCGAACATAGGCGCACAAATATCTACACCTTCGGCAGCCAGCGCAATATCGTAAGAGTCTGTGCCTGAACACATTGCGAACAAAAAACCACCGTTAAAAATGTACTGTTTTATTGTTTTGGCAACAGCCAATTTGAGGAGCGAAACCTTATTAAAACCAAGTTTTTGCGCTCTGGCTTCGGAATCTTTTACCTGCTGAACATACCAAGACGCATTTCGATACGCACCCCAAAATTTTCCGTATTGTCCCGTAAAATCCTCGTGATGCAGGTGCAACCAATCGAATTTACTCAAATCGCCTTTCAGCACCTCTTCGTCGTACACCACCGTGTAGGGAATTTCGGCGTACGTCAAAACCATCATAACAGCATCGTCCCACGGCTGATAAGTTTTTGGCGCGTAAACCGCTATTCGTGGGGCTTTTTGGAGTTTTATTTTGTCCATATTTACGTCCGGTCGAGAAATTTGCGAAAAAATTGTATTTACGCTTGCGTCCGAAATTATTTCGTATTTTACATTAAAAATTAAACATTTTTCTTCAATTTCGGGACGTGTCGGCAACAAAAAACTACCGCCTCTGTAATTCAACAACCAGTCGCACTCCAACGTATTTTCCAACACCCAATACGTTACGCCATAGGCTTTTAGGTGGTCTGTTTGTGTTTCGTCCATTGGTATCAATATTTTTGATGCCTCAGCCGACCAACAAATTATCAATAATGTGATACTAAAAAATATTTTCTTCATAATTACGCTGTATTAATAATGCAAAATTAGCATAAAAAATCATTAATGCATTGATAACATTATTTTTTTATAAAATTTTAATTATCTTAAATCGTACATACATACAACGTTTTATAATAAATCTCAAAAGACTTTTAATTTCCCTCCTCGTTTTTTATAACAATCTAATAATCAACGCCTTACAA
>PDWI01008456.1_pt1 | contig 12118 bp, 10 predicted proteins | sample 1430891 | NCBI WGS metagenome assembly PDWI01 (sample SAMN01162508, study PRJNA174530) | Oral metagenome, whole genome shotgun sequencing project. | biome: Marine environment; feature: Marine mammal; material: Swab sample of the gingival sulcus; isolation source: swab sample of gingival sulcus...
ATAGCATAATTATTTTGTTTGTGTATCTCACTTTAATCTTTTTGCTGTTGTAAAACAATTATAGCAATATTATTACGCTATAAAACAAAGGTATAACTAAAAATAAAATAATTAAAATTTATTTTACTTAATATGCTCATAACCTAAAATCCGCATTATTTTTCTTTAGGGTTCTCGTTAATTTCGATTTTATGTTTTATGATAGTTTTGTCTTTTACTAATTTGTTTAGCCCAAATTTAATTGCAAGAATTAAAATAATCATTGAGGCTATTAAATATATATATGGTTTAATGTATTGAAAAAAAGATGTTTTGTTTTTACTTTCTTCGTATTCAATTTTATTAATAATTTCTTGGCTTAGATTGTTTATATAATTGTTTGGCGTTTTAAAATTATTTTCTTTTGGTATGTTATCTAAGCTGTGCATATAAAGTAACTTTTTTGTAAAGTTAAAAACTTTTTCTAATCTATTTCTTGATTTATATATTTTTCTATTTTTTTGATGGTATTAGAGTATGTGTTTTCAATTTTTTCTATGGGTATATTTAATATTTTTGATATTTCGTTGGATTTAAGGTCTTCGTAATATTTTAAATTAAATATTATTCTTTGTTTTGTGGGAAGTTGAAGTATTGCTTTTTGTAATTCTTTTTGTATTTTGTTACCAGTAAAATATGTGTCTGTTTCGATTTTATCGGATAATAAATCTTCGTACTTAATTACGGTGAAAGTATGTTTTCTTTTTTTTGTTTTTATAAATTCTGTGTATGTTCTAATAGTAATTTTTAATAGCCAATTTAATGTTTCTTGTTGGCTGTTAAGTTTATCGAAGTCTTTCCAAGCATTTATAAAGGTTTTATGCAATATTTTATTTGCATCTTCGTGGTCGATTACTATTCTTCGTATGTGAAAATATATTCTTGAGCTGTAATTATCGACAATAATTTTAAATTTTTCTTCTTTTGTTTTGTCAAGCATTTGCTTTGAGTTTATATTTACAATCTCGTTGGTATTTTAGGTAGTGTCAGAAAGAACCGTAGTGAAACGAAGCTCAGCAAAGTTAGAACTTTACAAAAAGTAAAAACTTTATTCCCAATAATTCATTTCATAAAATTAGACAGTTCTTTTGCAGACACTATTTATTATTTCTTCGTTTTATAACTTTATTTACAGCTTCGCAGATGTTTTCGTTTGTAAGTCCATATTTTTTCATTAGTTGTTCGGGAGTTCCGCTTTCGCCAAATGTATCTCTTACAGCAACAGCTTCCATTGGTACCGGATTATTAAGTACTACGCATTGAGCTACGGTATCAAACAGACCGCCATTAAGCATGTGTTCTTCTGCTACTACTACTGCTTTTGTTTTATTTATCGAATCTATTACTGTTTTAGCGTCAAAGGGCTTAATTGTGTGTATATTAAGCAGTTCTGCGTTTATCCCTTTTTGTTTAAGTTGTTCTACTGCTTGTATTGCTTCCCAAACTAGATGTCCTGTTGCTATTATGGTTACATCTTTTCCGTCATATAGTTTTTGAGCTTTTCCTATTTCAAATTTTTGGTTAGGGGCTGTAAAGTTTGGTACTTTGGGACGACCAAATCTAAGATATACCGGCCCTTTGTATTTTGCTATTTCTTTGGTTGCTTCTTTTGTTTGGTTGTAGTCGCAAGGACAAATAACTGTCATGTTAGGTAACATTTTCATTAGTCCTATATCTTCGAGTATTTGATGTGTTGCTCCGTCCTCGCCAAGGGTTAAACCTGCATGAGAGGCACATATTTTTACGTTTTTGTTAGAGTATGCAACACTTTGTCTAATTTGGTCATATACTCGTCCTGTTGCAAAACCTGCAAATGTTCCTGCAAATGGTATTTTACCGCCTATTGTAAGTCCTGCAGCAGTGCCTATCATATTGGCTTCGGCAATACCTGCTTGAAAAAAACGTTCGGGAAATTTGTTTTTAAATTCGTTCATTTTTAAAGAACCTGTTAGGTCGGCACAAAGTGCAACAACGTTGCTGTCTGTTTGTCCTGCTTCTAATAGTCCGGCTCCAAATCCTGAACGGGTGTCTTTCTTTTCTGTAAACGTATATTTCATTTGTTTATGTATTTTTATTATAAATTTTCAATTCTAAAGTCGCCTGATTTTATCCTAAATTTAGTTTCACTTGTATTTAAAGATTGTTTTTTGTCTTTTTCGCGATATACAATTCTGTAGTACCCGGGTTGCAGACGAAATTTATAGTGAGTTTTATCCGGTTTGAAATCGTATAAGTTTGTTAAAATATCGCCATATTCGTGAAGTAATGTTCCGTATGACGGCTTTTTAAAGTTTATTATAACTTCGCCAGGTTCAGCAATTGTAATAGTATGTGTTTGGTCTTGTTTTATCTCTACGGCATCAAAATATAGTCGTGGAAGAGTTAGTACTTCTATGTTGTATAGTCCAGTTATAAGTTTTTGTTTTTTGTCTGCATCTAAAACATACATAGTTTCGGGAATTCCCGATTTACGGATAATACATTTTATATTTGAATTTATAGATGTGTCGCCTATTACATTCACAAAAAGAGTGCCTTGTGGTGTTGGTAATTCTATAATATTTAAAATACCTTCTTTTAATTTTATACTGTCTTTGTATCTTGGCGGAACGGTGTGTACTTTAAGGTCGTATATAGATAATAAATCAAGATAAATTGTGTCGGGTTGTCCTTGTGGATTCATGGTGTGCATGTATGTATATCTAATATCGCCCGATAAATTATCGTGGAAAGACATTGCTACGTTTGTCTCTAGGGGCTTACCTCTTTCGTCTAATAGATTTACTTGGACTGTAGTTAGGTTTGTTACTTGGGCTACAATAGTATTTATTGCTTGTTTAAATTCTTTTTCGTTTGCAGCATCAAAGTAGTTTCCCATACAATCGAGAACATTTTTAAGATTTATGTCTATGTCAACACCAATTATATATGGTTTTAAAACTACACCTTTTTTTTGCAGAGCTATACTTACTTCGCAAGGGTCGCCTTGACACATTTCTATACCGTCTGTTATTAGTATTATAATATTTCGGCATTCGTCACAAGGAGGAAAATCGTTTTCTGCTTGTCCTATAGAGTAGGCAATGGGAGTAGTGCCTTTTGGAACAATACTGTTGAGTTTTTCTTTTATCAGTCCTATTGTATTTTCTCCAAACGATACTTCGAGTTTTGAGTCTAGGCAGTCGGGTGGGGGAGCAGGACTTTGGTGTCCATATACTCTTAAAGCAAGCTCAATGTTTTCGGCTTTTTGAATGTCTTGTAGAGAGTCTAAAAGCTCAAATATTAGTTCTTTTGCTTTATTAAATTTTTGTTCTCCTTCCCATTTCTCTACCATACTTGTTGACGCATCAAATATAAATAATATTCGAGTAAGGGGCTTTTCTATAGTTTCGATATTACTTACTTGTGCATTTAAAAATAATACAAAAAATATGTTGACTAGTATGAGTATCGTTTTTTTCAAAATATATAATTTTTAATAATCTCCTATTGTTTCTTCTAGTTGAGATAGAGCATTTTTTAATTGTTCGTCATTAGGTGCTACTCCGTGCCATTTGTGTGTTCCTTCCATAAAATCTACACCTTTACCCATTTCTGTTTTCATTATAATCATAATTGGTTTTTTGTTTTTTGTTTTAGATTTGGCAACATTTATGGTTTCAATTAGTTCTGTCATTATATTTCCATTACATTCTAAAACTTCCCAACCAAAAGCGTTCCATTTTTCCGAGATGTTATTAAGTTTCATTACTTCGTTTGTTGTTCCGTCTATTTGTTGACCGTTGAAGTCTATAAAAGCTATTAGGTTATCGATGTTACGTGCCTGAGCAAAAAGAGCTGCTTCCCACACTTGTCCTTCTTCTATTTCTCCGTCTCCAAGTAGGCAATATACTAATTTATCATCATTGTTTAATTTTTTTGCTAATGCTGCCCCACAAGCAACTGACAAGCCTTGTCCGAGCGAACCTGATGCAACTCTAATTCCGGGTAACTCCTCGGCTGTAGTTGGATGTCCTTGTAAGCGAGAGTCTATAGCTCTAAAACTGCCAAGCTCTTGTACCGGAAAATAACCCGAACGTGCTAAAACAGAATACCATGCTGCCGATGTGTGTCCGTTTGATAAAAAGAATAAATCTTGATTTTTACCATTTATATTAAAATTCTCAGGTGTATGTTCCATTATTTCAAAATACAAACAGGTAAGTAAATCGGTTACTCCAAGTGAACCTCCCGGATGCCCCGAATTTCTCGCATGTACCATTCTAAGTATATCTCTTCTTACTTGTGTTGCAATCTTTTCTAGCTTTTGTATGTTTTCCATATAGTATTTTTTTATACTACAAAATTATTATTTTAAATAATACTACAAAGATTAAATTTTAATATATCCATTTTTTTATATATTTTTACATAAAAAAATTATGAAGAAAATAATCTCCTTATTATTTGTAATAATATTAGGCATAAACCTTTATTCTCAACAAGTAAATTATACAACAGCTTTTAATGTTGCACAAAATACAATTAATGAAAGTTTCTCAATTATTGATGACGAATATTTTAAAATTGTATCGTATCACACCGAGAATATAGGTTTGGTAACAGTATATTATGTGTTTGATTTAAAACCGAGAGGTTTTATCATTGTTTCGGCAGATAAGTCAGCAACACCTATTTTGGCATTTTCTTCGGAGTCGAATTACAGTATTGACGATAATAATCCGGCGGTTAGTTTTTGGTTGAATAATTACAAAAAACAAATAAATTACAATATTCTTAACAATATAAAACCCGATAAAAAAACGGAACAAGCTTGGTCGCATTTAGAGGTAGAACCGGCTAAGTTTATATGTAAAAAAAATAATAGAGTAGTAAATAAGTTATTAACAACAACTTGGGATCAAGGATTGTATTATAATTCTGATTGTCCCGAAGATAACGATGGTCCTGATGGACATGTTGTTGTTGGTTGTGTTGCGACTGCCTTGGGACAACTTATGAACTATTTTAGGCACCCCTTGACCGGTACAGGTTCTTATGGTTACAATCACGATGATTACGGTTGGATAGAAGTAGATTTTTCGGAGCAAACTTATGATTATGATTATATGCCTGTAGAACCTAACGATTACAACGATAATATTGCAAGGTTGCTATATAATATCGGTGCTTCGGTTGATATGAATTACGGCCCTGATGGTAGTGGTATGTGGAACCATAAAGGAGCATATACTTTACGCACTTATTTTGGGTACAATGATACTACTAATTATCTTTTTAAAGATAGTTTGCCCGAAGATTTTGACTGGAATGGAACTCTTATAAATCATTTGAACCAAAAAATTCCGCTTTATTATGCAGGTTGGGGGGATTATGAATTTATAAGTGGTCATGCTTTTATATTAGATGGCTATTCAGACTCTACACATTATCATATTAATTGGGGTTGGGGAGGTTCGCAAGATGGTTATTTTGTTATTGATGACCTTACTCCCGGAGGTGCAAATTTTACACTATTACACGAAGTTATTGTTAATGCGACTCCTTTTAATCAGACTTTAAATTGCTCAGAGAATAAGATAATAAACTCTTACGAAGGAATTATCGAAGATGGTAGCGGGCCTTTAAATAATTATCAGAATAATACCGAGTGTAGTTGGTTAATAGCTCCAAACGATTCGGCAAGAGGTATAGAGTTCGAAGTCTTAAAGTTGTATATGGACGATGAAGATTACATTATTGTATTTGATGGTGAAAACGACCAAGCTCCTGTAATTGAAACAATAACCGGAAGCAGTACGGTAGAGAGTTTTGAAAGTACTTCGGATAAAGTTTTAATAAAATTTATTACAAATTCCGATTCGGTTAATGATGGTTGGCTTATTTCTTACAAGGGGATTAAACCAAAATATTGTAATCTTACCGAGACAATTACCACACCAACCGGAACTGTAACAGATGGAAGTTCATCTTATCTTTATCAGAATAGAACATTTTGTAATTGGTATATAGAACCCGAAGAAGCAGAAAATATAAAAATTACTTTTACAGAATTCGACTTAGAGCCTATCCGTGATTATATTAAGATATATGATAGTAGCAATCGTATTGTTGCAGATTTATCCGGTAATCAAATACCTGACCCAATTTTAGTGCACGACAATAAAATTACAATATCTTTTAAGACAAATTACTCTAAAAGAGCTCAAGGTTTTAGTTTAAACTATGAAACTAATGTAGATAATGTAGATAATATAGTTGTTGACAATATAAAAATATATCCTAACCCCGTTTCTGATTACTTAAATATTGTATCTGACAATATAGAAGATATAGAGTTTATTAAAATTTACTCTTATGACGGTAAACTAATATATTCTGATATTAAAAATAACAATAAAATAGATTGCCGTAGCCTTAAAAATGGGGTGTATTTTATAGAAATAACAACCGAAAATAATACTTCTCGAAAAAGATTTATTAAAACTTTTTAGTTTGAGAACTTTATAGCATTTGGGATTTTTATAACGAAAAACCTTGCGGATTTTAGGTTATACCCTTGAGTATTTTATGTCTAAAACAATTATTCTTGTTTAAAATAAGAAAGAGTGGTTGATATTGGGTCTAAATTATAGAATTGTAAAAAAACTACTTCGGTATCATTATTGACAATTCCATAAACTCTATCTATATCCCATTCGTATAAGTTGCCTTCGTCGTCTAACGAACCTGCTGTATTTTGATGTAGATATGTTGTAAATGATGTTGTTTCTCCATTATTATCTTCTACTTCGTATCTTGCTAATATTGGCTCTTGTTTAAGACTGTCTAATTTATGTTTTTGTAGTTCGTCTTTTATAAATGCTTCGAAACTAAGATATTTTATTCTTCCTATGTAATCTTTGATTTTAAGACTATCTACATTAAAACCAACTACCTGATTATCAATATTTTTTAGTTCGTATCTATTGTTTTTGTTTTTTTCTATGATAAAGCCCTCTTCAGGATTTTTAGAATACTCAATTTTAACTCTGGCAATATCATTAAAATTATAATTAAATATTGTTTTATCTCTCCATTCTTTTAAGTCGGGCAGGTATCTAACAGTTAAGTATCCCGTAAAACCGGGTATATGAGTAACAAAAGGAAGTTCAGAATTTTCCATTATCATATAAGTTCCTGTATTGTCGGGAGTTACACCTCCTACATAGTATGTTTTTGTTAATTTTTGGTTTTGATATATTTGTGTTTTTATACCTTTTACCGATAAACTTTTTAGGACTTTATCGAGTTTTGCTTCGGATACCGGTGAACTTACTTCAATTTCGTACATTGTGCTTAAAAGTAGGTTTACCAAATCTTTACGAGCTTTATATTCTTTGTTTAATAACCATGTGTTATCATCTTGTCTTTCTAATAATACCGATGTATTTCTATTGGCTAGAAATATTTTATCTACACTTGCTGTATCTTGTATAGCAAAGTCTTTATATACTGCATCTTTTTTATTGTCTTTACCAAAATATACAATTAGTGATACAATTAAAATAATTACTATTGTTATCAATAACCATAAATTTGTTTTTTTCATATTTTTTTATTTTATATATTTTTATTGTACTTAAATTTTCTAGATAATACTAATAACATTCCTATAATAATTATTATCAATACCGGTATTATAGAGTTTATATAAACCCACATAATATTTTTTTGTTTAAGTTTTGTTTTATTTAATGTGCGTACTTTTATTTCTCTCATTCTTAGAGATATAAGGTCTTCGTCAGCACATAGATAGTTTACACAATTTGTTATAAATTGAGTATTTCCGGGTGTAAATTGTTGGGAGTAATATTTGTCGTATCCTAAAGGATATGGTTGTTTTTTATCTCCTAGATTTTTTACTTCGTTGCGAATAAAGTCTCCGTCTGATATAACAATCATTTTTGTTGGTTTACTTTTTTCTAAAAATTTAAAATCTTTGTTTTGTGAGAACTCGGGAGCTAATCTATTTACAAAGTTAGAAGTAAACTCTCCTTCCAGTAATACGGCAATAGGCATATTTGGAGTGTTAAATGTTTGCATTTCGGGTTCTTCTCTAATAATTTCGAGGCTTACTTCTACCGGATGAATTAAAGATTTTGAGTATTGCGATGTACGTAAAAGAATAGTTTTCTTTATATTGGAATCCATTCCTACAGTATCTATTGAGCTTACAAAATTGGTTCTCATAGGTTCGAGATTTCTCAATAATTGATGCTTTAGTAGGGTGTCTGGTACTATTACTGGAAAGTAATACCACGGTTTAGGCTCAAACTGGGGCTGTCCGTCAACAGTGTTAACATATACAGGTATGTTTAAACATCTAAGATCTTGTATTAGGTCAGGGTTTATTCTAACTCCGTATCTAAATAATTGGTCGTCTAAGTTGATGTCGTTTATCATTGCCATCTGAAATGGTTTATTACTTAAACTATCCATGCTTATATTCATCCATTCTACCAGCCAAATTACTTTTCCACCGTTCATTATATACTGGTCGATTATAAATTTATCTCGTTCCGAAAAACGCTTTTGGGGCTTGGCGATGATAACCACAGAATATTCGTCTAAACTATTTAAAGTTTCATTCATCTTAACTCTATCTATTTGATAGTATTTTGATAATGAGACCATTATGTCGTAAGATTGATAGTCGTCTAGTTCGTCATGGTCTTCGATAAATGCTACTCTTTGTAGTTGTTTTTTTGACAGTATCCATATTGCATGTATAAAATCGCGTTCTAATTCGGTTTCCGAAAATCCATTAAAATCTTTTCCGGAATTTATATTATTGTTGATTAAATTTACAGGAAATTCTTTTTCCCCGTATTTAACTATTGCCCCAACAAATATCATCTTTTCTGATGTGCCTCCCTCTTTTGATTGACTGATATAGGTGGGATTTAAACCTTTGTTATATAGTTGCCAATATACGTCTTCGTTGTGTTTGGGGTTGTTTTCTTTAAAAGGATTTTTAAATACTACATCTATTTTGTCGGAGTAATCTTTAAAATTGTCAAGAAATTCTTTTACAACTTTACGATAACGTATTAGTTCTACAGGAAGGTCATCGCTTTCGAGATATACTTCAATATATACTTTGTCGTCCAGAGTTTTTAATATGTTTTTTGATATAGGTGTTATTGTAAAACGTTTTTCTTTTGTAAGGTCAAAACGAAAAAACAACATTGACGACAGCCAATTAAATACTACAATTAGCAATAAAATCAAAACAGCTTGAATTATGTTTTGTTTTTTTAGAATAAGGCGTGTTTTTTTCTTTTGTTCTTTCATATCATATTACCATTTACGACTTTCTAATCTAAGTTTTGTCAAAAATATAAACACACTAATAATGCTTAAAAAATATACTATATCTCGGCTATCTACAACTCCTCGGCTAATAGAACGGTAGTGGTCGTTAATACCCAAAGAGATTATCATATCTGCTATTTTTCCCGAGAAACCAATAAAAGCAAGGTTCTCAAATCCGAGAAAAAATACATAACATAATAAAACGCTTAATAAGAATGATATTATTACATTTTTTGAAAGGCTACTTGCAAAAACTCCTATTGCAGAATATACTGCTGCCAGAAAAAACAATCCAATATAAGACCCGAATATTGCTCCAAAATCAACATTTCCTACAGGGTCTGCAAGAGAGTTAATAGAAAACAAATAAAATAGAGTTGGAACAAGTGCTATAATCACTAAAACAACTGCCGATAACCATTTTGAAGAAACTACTTGAAACTCTGTTAACGGACGAGTAAGCAATAGTTCCATTGTTCCACTTTTAAGTTCTCCGGCAAACATTCCCATTGTTATTGCAGGTACTAAAAATAAAAATACCCAAGGCGATATTATAAACAATGTGTCGATATTAGCAATCCCAATGTCAAATACATTAAAATCACCTTTAAATATCCACATAAACATTGAGTTGATTAATAAAAATATGATAACAACAAGGTAACCGGTTATCGAAGAAAAAAACTCTTTTATCTCTTTTAAAAATAATGCAAACATTTTATAAAGATATTTTATATAATTAAATGCAAAATTAAATTTTTTTCTATTAACACAAAATTCAAAGAAATTTCGTTTTTATGAATAGTTGATGAGTCGAAAGTTAAAAGGTACAAGTGGCAAGGTACAAGTTTGATAGTACGCGACTTTTAACTTTTTCCTACAGGTTTTGGTGTTATTACAAGTTAGTTTTGTCATGATTTTTGTGCCAACCTATTTCAGGACAAGACACAAGACACTTGTACCTTTTACCTTTTCCCTTGTACCTTTAACAACCAACAAGCATTTGAGCTTTTCATAACGAAAATACAAAAAGAAATGTAGGGATTATAAAAAATTTAAACTATATTTGTTCAAAATGAATTTCAAATGAATAGTTTTGGTAGAATATTTACTGTTAGTATTTATGGAGAGTCGCATGGGACACAAATAGGCGTTGTCATAGATGGTTGTCCTCCCGGAATTTCTATAAAAGAAACGGACTTTATACACGATATAGAAAGACGAAAGCCTAAAAAGAAAGGTACAACAAAAAGAAAAGAATCCGATAAAGTTATTATAAGTAGTGGCGTTTATAATAATTTCTCTTCAGGAAGCCCTATACATATTTCATTTTTGAACGAAAATCATAAATCCGAAGACTATAACACAAACAAATTTCGTCCGGGACACGCAGATTTTACCTCCTCAAAGAAATACAACAATTACAATAATCTACTTGGTGGCGGACACCTTTCGGGAAGATTAACACTAGCTTTATTAGCTGCCGGAGTAATAGCAAAAAAGATTGTTCCAAAAGTTAAAATAAATGCCTATATTACCCAAGCAGGAGGCGAACAAAACATCGATTTAGCGGTAGAAAAAGCAATCGAAGGAAAAGACTCTATCGGAGCTGTTGTAAAATGCGAAATAATAGGATTAGAAACAGGATTTGGAGAACCATTTTTTGATTCCTTAGAAAGTTTAATTGCTCATGCAGCTTTTTCAATACCGGGATTAAAAGCTATTGAATTTGGTAACGGGATAAAATCGGCAAGTCAAAAAGGCTCCGAATTTAATGACCTATATATTGATACTAACGGCAAAACAAAAACAAATAATGCAGGAGGTATAAATGGCGGAATATCTAATGGTAACGACATATATTTTAATCTATACTTTAAACCTACACCAAGCATTGCAAAACCGCAGAAAACAATAAATTTTGAAAGTGGCGAAATCGAAGAATTAACAGTAAAAGGACGACACGATGTGTGCTATGCACTAAGAGTACCGGCAGTTGTTGAAGCAATTACAGCAATAGTAGTTGCCGACCTATTCTTAATAAATAAAAGCATTTATAAATGAAAAGTTTCTTAACAGAAATAGCAGAATATATTTTAAAAAATTATAAAGACCTCCGAAACCTTAATATTATTGTTCCTAATAGACGAACAGAACTGTTTCTGAAAAAAAATATTAGCGAATTAACCGACAAAACAATTTGGCTTCCTAAAATAACACCTATACAAGAAATATTTTATCAAAATAGCGACTTAAAAACTACCGAAGAACTTATCCTAATACACAGACTTTATAAATCGTTTATAAAATATTCCGATATTAACGAAAGTTTTGACGACTTCTACTACTGGGGCGAAATAATATTATCTGACTTTGACGATATTGATAAATATCTTGTAGATGTTAGCAAATTGTTTTCTACAGTTGTTGATATTAAAGAAATTGACAAAACATTTGACGGTTACGAAAAAGAAGCTATAGAAATTATAAAAAAATTCTGGTTTAACGTAAATCCAACAGAAATAACCGAACATAAAAAGAAGTTTCTCAACTTATGGAAAGCAATGTTTGATATATACAGCGATTTTAAAGAACAACTAAAACAAGAAAATATCGCATATCAAGGTATGATTTACAGAGAGGTTGCCGAAAAACTTAGTTTCAAAAATTTTAACACTAACGAAAATTATATAATTGTAGGATTTAATGCTTTAAACAAGTG
>PDWI01008457.1_pt1 | contig 12118 bp, 9 predicted proteins | sample 1430891 | NCBI WGS metagenome assembly PDWI01 (sample SAMN01162508, study PRJNA174530) | Oral metagenome, whole genome shotgun sequencing project. | biome: Marine environment; feature: Marine mammal; material: Swab sample of the gingival sulcus; isolation source: swab sample of gingival sulcus...
TGAATGCTTTATTCACTTCAGCTATATTTAGAACCTTGGGAATGGATACAGTTATTTACACACCTAAGGCTCTTGGAAACTTCTGCAAGGTATATAATCTAGACGATGTAAATAGGAGTTTTGCCGAAGGAAAGGTAGTCTTCTTTGCAGGGGGCTTGGGTCATCCATATCTTTCAACTGATACTACTTGTGCAATGCGAGCGGTTGAGATAGGGGCAGATGCCATACTTTTAGCCAAGAATATAGACGGTGTTTATGACAAGGATCCAAAGGTATATCCTGATGCGAAGAAGTACGATAGCATTTCGCTTAAAGAGATAGTTGATAAGAGGTTAGGAGTTATTGATATGACTGCCTCAATAATGTGTCTTGAAAACAATATGCCGCTTTCTATTTTTCATTTAAATGATGAAAATAGCATAGTGCGAGCAATCAATAATAATGAAAATAACGGAACGATAGTTACTGTAAATTAGGAGGAAATATGTACGACGAATTAAAAAAATATGAAGAAAAAATGAATGTTACACTTGAAATGTTAAAGAAAGATTTTGCTTCAATTAGAGCTGGTAGAGCTAATCCACACGTTCTTGATAAGGTTACAGTTGAGTATTATGGACAGCAAACACCAATAGCACAGGTAGGTAATATTTCTGTTCCAGAGGCGAGAGTTCTTATGATTCAGCCATGGGATGCTTCTATAATGAAAGAATTAGAGAGAGCAATACTCGGTTCAGACATAGGCATTACTCCGAATAGTGACGGAAAAGTTATAAGACTCGTTTTCCCTGAACTTACAGAAGAAAGACGTAAAAAATTAACTAAAGATATTAAGCACAAGGGTGAGGATGCTAAGGTTGCTATTAGAAATATCCGTAGAGATGCTAACGACCATTTCAAGAAGTTTGAAAAGGCTGGAGATATTACAGAGGATGACCTTAGAGATTTAGAAAAGCAAGCTCAAGAAATTACTGATAGCCACGTTAAGAGCATAGATAAATTAGTAGACAGCAAGAGTAAGGAAATTCTTTCTGTATAATAATATGGATTTAAAATACGATTACTCAGATTTAAAAATACCACAGCACATTGGCATCATAATGGATGGAAATGGTAGGTGGGCTAATAAACTAGGTAAGAATAGGACGTTTGGTCATAAAAAAGGAGCGAATACATTAAAAGAAGTAACATCTATGCTTGATGGCATAGGTGTTGCGGAATTTACTGTATACGCTTTTTCTACTGAAAATTGGAAAAGACCTAAGTCCGAGGTGGACTATTTGATGGGTCTGCTTAGTGATTATCTAAAGGAAAGCAAGAAGAATGCTAAAAAGAACAATGCGGTTGTAAGAGTTGTGGGGGATAAAAGTGGCTTAGACCCTAATATTGTTAAGCAGATAGATGAACTTGAAGAAACTAGCAAAAACAATTCTGGAATTAAGTTAAATATAGCATTAAATTATGGTGGACGTGACGAGATTGTACGAGCTGTAAATAAGTATTTTACAGCAAATGATGCTCCGATTACTGAGGAAGAACTTAGTTCTTTTTTAGATACTAAGGGCAGTCCAGATCCAGAATTAATAATAAGGTCTAGTGGAGAGCAGAGGATTAGTAACTTTTTGCTGTGGCAGATTGCATACAGTGAGTTTTATTTTACTCAGACACTTTGGCCTGATTTTGGCGAAGATGATATTTATGATGCACTAAAGTTCTTTACGTCTAAGGAAAGGAGATTTGGTGGTCTAAAATGAAAAAAAGAGTTTTGTCTGCTGTAGTTTTACTTCCAATAGTTTTTTATGCTGTATATACAGGAGGCTTACTGTTTTTAGCAGTACTTAGTCTAGCTAGTTTAATAGCTGTTTTTGAGTTTTATAGGGCATTTAAAATAGATAGTAAGGCTATTAAAATAATTAATTACATAGAGGTGATAATTGCTTTTTCAAGTTTGGCTATACTAGATAAATTTGAAGATGTAGCAGCTTTGATTCCTACTATAATGTTGGCATTTATGCTTATTGTGATGCTAGTTTATGTATTTACATATCCAAAATTAGAGATAGCTAAACTCGGCTTTGTATTTTTAGCTCAGCTTTATATTTTATTACCATTATTTGGATTTGGGGTAATAGGAACAGTTTTTGGAGAACATAGTTTTTATAGGTGGATGATTATAGTGATAGCCTTCGGTGCAGATACGACTGCAATGTTTTCTGGAATTTTATTTGGTAAGAAGAAATTAGTTCCTAAACTCAGTCCTGCTAAGACTGTGGCTGGGGCTGTAGGTTCAATTATTTGTACTGGAATAATAGTATTGGTGTTTGCCTTAATTTTTGATTATTTTGGTATAAAAGTAATAGATGGAAAGATAATAAACATGATAATAATGGTACTAATAGGTATGCTAGGTTCTGTTTTTGCACAATTAGGTGACCTTACTGGTTCAGCTTTTAAAAGACAGACAGGTATTAAGGACTTTGGAAACATTATTCCAGGTCATGGAGGCATACTTGATAGACTTGATAGCATATTATTTGTTTCAGTATATGTTTATATAATTATTTTCTTCCAGTTTGTTTTGTAGGATTGTACTAGCTTTTATAAAATTAATTTTGTAAAACTTTAATTTTATAAAGGCTATCTTTTTAGGAGATTTTAATGAAAAATATAGTAATTTTGGGTTCGACAGGCTCCATTGGAACTCAAACCTTGGAAGTTTGTAGAGAACAAAGTACGGGTGAAAATAAATTAAATGTGTTAGCAATAAGTGCTAATAGCAACGTTAAGCTAATACTTGAGCAGTATAAAGAACACAGGCCTAAGTTCATAGCTATGATGGATAAAAATGCTGCCTTAGAGCTTAAGGGTTTATTAAAAGATGAAGATGTTACGGTGCTTGCTGGAATGGAAGGATTTAGAACGATTTCAACTCTAGATGAGGCAGACATAGTTTTAACTTCTGTAGTAGGTATGGTAGGTTTACTTCCTACGGTAGATGCTATTAAAGCAGGCAAAGACATAGCTCTTGCAAATAAGGAAACCTTAGTAGTGGCAGGTGATATTATTATGCCACTTGCGAAGGAATACGGAGTTAAAATACTGCCGGTTGATAGCGAACACAGTGCTATTTTTCAGGCTTTAAATGGTGAGGATTACTCTAAGATAAAAAGGATAATTTTAACGGCTTCTGGTGGTGCATTTAGAAATAAAACACTAGATTATTTGAAAAATGTTAGGGTTGAAGATGCCCTAAAACATCCGAATTGGGATATGGGAGCTAAGATTACAATAGATTCTTCTACTTTGGTAAATAAGGGGCTAGAACTTATTGAGGCTAGTCATCTCTTTAATGTAGATGCAAAGAATATTGACGTCGTAGTTCACAAAGAGAGTATAATTCATTCACTTGTAGAGTTTGTAGATAGTTCTGTGATAGCACAGTTAGGTCATCCTACGATGAAACTACCTATATCTTATGCTCTTAACTATCCGCATAGAAGCAGTACAGACTATAAGAGTCTTGATTTATGGGAGCTAGGAAGCCTCCACTTTGAAAAGCCTGATACCAAGACATTTAGAGCCCTTCCACTAGCATATGAGGCCATTAAGGCAGGTGGAACTATGCCAACTGTTTACAATATGGCAAATGAAATTGCGGTAGCAAAATTTTTAAGAAAAGAAATAAAATATTTACAAATTGTTGATATAATAGAGTCTTGTATGATGAAGCATAATAATGAAGCCATTAAGGATACCCGTCAGATACTAGAGGTGGCTTCTTGGACTGAAAAATATATAGAAGGAATTTTATGAGTATAATAATAAGTATATTAATTTTTAGTATAATAGTAGTTTTTCATGAGTATGGTCATTTTACCTTTGCTAGAAGAGCTGGAATATATGTAGAAGAGTTTGCCTTAGGTATGGGACCTAAACTATTTGGCAAAAAAATTGGTGAAACAATGTTTAGTGTTAGGGCAATTCCCTTTGGTGGATACTGTAAGATGTTAGGTGAAGATGACCCGACTTTAAAAGACGATAGAGCCTTTGCAGCAAAGACTGTTTGGGAAAGATTTTTAGTAGTAATAGGGGGTCCTTTATTTAACTTTATTATGGCATTTGTATTTGCCATTATTTTACTTTCTATAAGTGGGGTTTCAACTACAAAGGTTGCGAAAGTAATGGATGATATGCCAGCTAAAGCAGCGGGTATTATGGAAGGCGACAAAATAGTTAGCTATAATGATAGGTCAATTATCAAGAATTCAGAACTTCAAAATTATCTTCACATTGAAAGGACTGAGGAAGTAAAGATAGGTGTTATTAGGAACGGTGAAAAACTTATTATTCCTATAAAACCTAAGGTTACTGAAAATGGTAGGGTGCTAATTGGAGTAGTCTTTGACAGCATTGAAAATGCCAATGTATTTGATATTATAAAGCATAGTTTTATAGAGCTTGCATACATGGTTAGATTGGTGTTCTATTCATTAGGGAAACTCCTTACTGGTGCTGTTTCAGTTAAGCAGATGATGGGACCGGTTGGTTTGGTTTCTGCAATAAGTACTGGATATAAATCAGCTTCAAATTACGGAGTTAAAAGTGTTATAGCTGTACTATCATATTTTATAGTACTACTCAGTGCTAACTTAGGTGTTATGAATTTGTTGCCGTTTCCAGCCTTAGATGGTGGTAGACTGGTATTTATAATTTATGAAGGAATTGCCAAGAAGCCGCTTAATCCTAAGTATGAAGGAACTATACACTTAGTAGGCTTTGTTTTACTGATGATACTTATGGTTGTTATTTTATACAATGATATTATTAGGCTTTTTACAGGGAACTAGGCTATGAATAATAGAAAAACAAGAGAAGTTAAGATTGGTGATGTCACTATAGGTGGAGGAAATGATATTGCTATCCAGTCTATGACTAATACCAAAACTGCTGATGTAGTTGCCACTGTAGCTCAGATTAAGGAGCTCGAGGAGGCTGGTTGTGATATAGTTAGAGTCACTGCCAACGATGAAGAGGCAGCTAGGGCGATAAAAGAGATAAAAAAACAAATAAATATTCCGATAGTTGCGGATATTCACTTTGACTATAAACTTGCTCTTTTGGCAGTGGAGGCAGGTGCGGATAAAATTAGAATCAATCCTGGTAATATCGGTGATGAAAAAAGAGTCAAGGAAGTCGTAGATGCTTGTAAAAAGGCAGGTATACCTATTAGAGTTGGAGTAAATTCAGGTTCGCTTAAACGTTCCGTTGTGGATAAATACGGTGGTGCGACTGCAGATGCCCTTGTTGAGAGTGCTTGTGAGCAGGTTCAGATGCTAGAAAGATTTGATTTTTATAATATGGTAGTTGCGATCAAGTCTTCTAATGTTATGACCAGTGTAGAGGCTTTTAAGAAGTTTGGAGAGCTTTATGATTACCCGCTACATATTGGTATAACAGAGTCGGGGACACTATTTTCTGGTACGATAAAATCGTCTGTGGGACTTGGTATTTTGTTGTATCAAGGTTATGGTGACACGATTAGAGTTTCTTTAACTGCTGATCCAGTAGAGGAAATCAAGGTGGCTAAGGAATTATTAAAGTCGCTTGGGCTTAGAACTGGTGGTGTAAACATAGTTTCTTGCCCAACTTGCGGTAGAACTGAAATTGACCTTATCGGCATAGCAAATGAGGTTGTTGAAAAGACAAAACACCTAAATAAAGACATAACCATTGCCGTTATGGGCTGCATAGTAAATGGCCCTGGTGAGGCTAGAGAGGCTGATATAGGCATTGCAGGTGGAGATGGATTTGGTATAATTTTTAAAAAGGGAAAATTATTTAAAAAGGTAAAAGAAGAGGATTTGGTTGAAAGTTTGATTTATGAGGTGACAAATGGATAGTGTAAGTACTTTATTGGAAGCATTTCCGAAGATTGAATTAACAGAAGAATTAAATGATTATTTCGCAAGTAGCAAGGTAGAAAAAGTTAAATTTTATGATAAGCCCAACAGACTAGAACTTGGGCTTATTTTGACTCAAATTGTAAGCAATGATGCCCTAGAGCAGCTTGCGACAAGGATAAAATACAGTATTAGGCAGTTGGTGGAAGAAGTAATTATTAATGAGAGGTATGAGCTTGACAGAGAGTATAATAACAAGCGACTTTTCTTTATGTACAAGGCTTGTTTATATGGAAAATTCAAGCGAGAACACCCTTATCTTATTAGAAACATACAAGATTTAGAACCGAAATTTGAAGAAAACTATGTTGTGTTTATGGTTAATCATATAGTTTTTGATTATGTAAATGACAATAAAGTAGCTAATAAGATGAATGAGCTTTTGAAAGAAAAGTTTAATCAAGATATTAAGATAGCTTTTATTAAAGATGTCAAAGACGGCAGTATTGAGTCTATAAAAGAGAATTTAGATAATCTTAAAAAAGAGATAGAAATACAAGAAAATAAAACTATAAAGTCATCATTTGAGAAAAAAGAAAAGAAAAAAGTTGAAAGAGATGATGACGGAGAATTGTTTAAATATGGTCGTTTAAAGAAAGACTCAGAGTTAATTAAAATTAAGAATATAGTTAGTGAGATGAATGATGCATACTTTGAGGGTGAGATAATAAAGACAGATGTAATAGTAACTAAGAAAAAAGCTGTTATTATGAAGATTACTCTTACTGATTATACGGACAGTATAGTTGCGACTATTTATAAAGGAACAGAGGACGAAGCGGAGGACTTCATTAAGAATATTAAAAAGGGTATGTGCTGCGAAGTATATGGAAATCTCGCTTATGATTCTTATATGAATGAAGATACTGTTAAGATAAGATATATTAAAATTAGCGACAGAGGGGCATTTAGAAAGCTAGAAGATAATGAACAGCATAAGAGAGTGGAGCTTAATTTACACACTAAGATGAGTGATATGGATGGTATCGTGTCAGCTAAAGATGCGGTTAAGGCAGCTATTGCGATGGGTCATAAAGGACTTGCAATTACTGATTATGCCGTTGCTCAGGCTTTTCATGAGGCTTGTCATGCTCTCCCAAAGGATAGTGACTTCAAGATAATCTACGGTTGCGAAATGTATATGGTAGATGACCTTAAGAAGATTGTTAAGCATTCAAAGAATGAAGAACTTAGCGATAGCTTTGTCGTATTTGACCTTGAGACAACTGGTTTTTATGCTAGAAAAGATAGAATAACAGAGATTGGTGCTGTAAAGATAAAAAACGGTATGGAAATAGATAGTTTTTCCACCTTTGTTAATCCTAAAATGCCTATACCAGAAGAGGTTACGAAGGTAACTAATATCACTAATGAGATGGTTAGAGAGGCACCAGTTATAGAGGATGTTTTTGATGATTTTCTTGACTTTGTAGGCGATAGTGTCTTAGTTGCGCACAACTCCGATTTTGATATGTCTTTTATCTATAAGGTTGCTAAGGATATGGGCAAGAAGGTTGATAATACAGTGCTTGATACTTTAGAGCTTGCAAGGGTTTTCTATACTGAAATGAAAAATTATCAGTTAAAGACCTTGTGTAAGGAATTTAATGTACCTTTAGTAGGGGCTCACAGGGCTGTAAACGATGCTGCAGCTACTGCTAAGGTCTTTATTAAGATGATAGATGAAATCAAGGAAAAAGGCCTAAATACAACGGATGATATTAATGATTATGCACTTGAAAATACAAGGGCAAGCAAGAAAATTAGGCCAAGAAATGTTACTGTTTTGGTTAAAAACCAAAAAGGTTTGGAGCAGTTATACGAGCTTATAAGTAAGTCTCATTTAGATTATTATTATAGAATGCCTAAGATTCCTAGAACTGAACTTATGAAGTATAGGGAAAATTTAGTCATTATGAGTGGTAACTATAATGGTGAGATTTTTAATATGTTACTTAATGACAGGGCTGAGGAAGATATAATCGAAAAGGCTAAGTTCTACGATTATATAGAAGTTCAACCACCGACAAATAATATAGACTTGGTAGAGGATGGAGTTCTTTCTTCTATGAGCGAGCTTGAAGACCTTAATAAAAAGATAATGGAGATTGCAAACTACGTTGGCAAGGATGTTGTCGCTACTGGTAATGTTCATTTTCTATACGAGGAAGATAGGTTTAGCAGGGATGTAATTCTCTTTGGTAGGAACTTTCTAGGAAATACTAAGAGTGGTGATTTTTACTTTAGAAATACGAAGCAGATGCTCGATGAATTTAATTTCTTAGATGAGGAAAAAGCTAAAGAAATAGTTATCACAAATACTAATAAGGTTTACGATGAAATAGACTTTGTAAATCCAGTTAATCCAGATAAGTGTCCGCCTAAGATAGAGGGTTCGGATGAGAATTTGAGGAAGATGTGCTATGAAAAGGCTAAGAGTATATACGGAGAGAACTTGCCAGAAATAGTTAAGAGCAGATTAGATAAGGAACTAAATTCCATAATCAGCAATGGTTATTCTGTTATGTACATTATTGCTTATGAGCTCGTTAATAAGAGTGAAGAGGATGGATATTTAGTAGGTTCTAGGGGTTCTGTTGGTTCTTCTTTTGCTGCGACTATGTCCAGTATTACTGAGGTTAATCCACTTCCACCACACTACTATTGTAAAAAGTGTAAGTATAGCGATTTTGATTCTGACGTTGTTAAATCTTATAAGGGTAGGTCTGGTTTTGAACTTCCTATTTCTAAGTGTCCGAATTGTGGTGAGAAGCTTTGCAGAGACGGGCAAGACATACCATTTGAAACTTTCTTAGGATTTAATGGTGACAAGGAGCCTGATATTGACCTTAACTTCTCAGGTGAGTATCAAAGTAATGCTCATAAGTATACGGAAGAACTCTTCGGTAGAGAAAATATTTTCAGAGCGGGTACAATAGGTACGGTTGCAGAAAAAACTGCGATTGGAATTTTAAATAAATATTTGCTTGAAAAGGGACTTGAAAAGAGGAGTGGTGAAAAGTTTAGAATAGCAAGCGATATGATAGGTGTCAGAAGAACTACTGGGCAGCACCCAGGTGGTATAGTTGTACTTCCAAAGGGTGATAGTATTTATAGATTTACACCTGTTCAAAAACCAGCAAACAAGATGGATATTGATACTATTACTACACATTTTGACTATCACTCAATAGATAAAAACTTGCTTAAATTAGACATACTAGGTCATGATGACCCTACTATCATTAGGATACTTCAAGATATTACTGGGGTTGACCCTAAGAGCATACCTTTTGATGATGAAAAAGTCTTGTCGCTCTTTGCTGGTACTAAGGAACTTGGAATTGAGCCAGAGCAAATTAATGGAACTAGGCTAGGTTGTCTTGGTGTTCCAGAGTTTGGTACGGATTTCGTTATAGCCATGGTTGAAGAGACTAAGCCAAAGGGATTTTCTGACCTCGTTAGGATTTCAGGACTTTCTCATGGTACCGATGTTTGGGTAAACAATGCTCAAGAGCTTATAAAAAAAGGTTCGGCAGGTATTTCTGAAATTATCAGCACTCGTGATGATATAATGGTTTATTTAATTGGTATGGGTGTTGACAAAAGTCTTGCATTTAAAATAATGGAAAAAGTTCGTAAAGGGAATGGTTTAGACCCAGATATGGAAGAGGCTATGAAGGCCGCAAATGTACCAGATTGGTATATTTGGTCTTGTAAGCAGATTAAGTACATGTTCCCTAAGGCACATGCTGTTGCCTACGTTATGATGGCTTTTAGGATAGCTTATTTTAAGGTTTATTATAAGGAAGCATACTATACAGCCTTTTTCTCGATAAGAGCTAGTAGTTTTGATTACGAGATGATGGCAAATGGTTTAGAACATCTTAGAATGAGACGTGCTGAAATACTAGAAAAGGCTAAGACTGAGAAGATGTCTAAAAAGGATCAAGACATCTTAAAGGATATGAAAATAGTAGAGGAAATGTATGCGAGAGGAGTGGAGTTTACTCCAATAGATATAGATAAGGTTCAGGCGAAATACTTCCAGATAGTTGATGGTAAAATAATGCCTTCGCTAACTTCTGTAGCTGGACTAGGTGAGAGTGTTGCCTTAAACTTTGTTGAAAAAAGAGATGAAAAACCTTTTGTATCAATAGAGGACATCAAAAAGCGTGGTAAGATAAATAACACTACCATAAATGTAATGAAAGAATGTGGAATTTTAAAAGGTATAAGAGAGAGTAATCAGTTATCGCTGTTTGATTTGTAGACGAATGAAAATAAAAGAATGAAATCCGACATTTTCAGCACATAAGAAAATCTAAGACAATAGACTATATATTAACTGTAGGGAATGTCGGATTTCTAAGAATTCGACTTCCGTTCTGCCTATTTATTAGAGGAATAGACACTAGTCTTGCGATATTCTACAACTCGAATTAGAACGGAAGTCGATTATCATCTTAAATAAATTATTAGTAAAAACTAACTTGAAATATTTGCAAAAACTGATATAATAGTCTCAGATTTGCTCCTATGGCTCAGCAGGTTAGAGCGTGGCCATGGTAAGGCCAAGACCGTCGGTTCGAATCCGACTAGGAGCTTAAAAAATCCAGCTAAGTCGTTTTGACTTGCTGGATTTTGCTTTTTCTAGATATTTAATTTTCTATTTACTATTCTAAATAGGAAGAATCCTTCAATTAATATGAATATAATTCCAATTACCGCCGTTACACTTAAACTAGAGTACATAAATTGTGGGAATCCGTTTATTTTGTCTGCCGCAAACCTAGGAACACTTATTCCCATATATGAAATCAAAATTATACTTGATATTATACTTTCAGCTATTCCCATTCCTATATAAGCAAGGAAAGAAAATATTTTTTTGTTTTTATTTGCCATATGGCCGATAGCAAGGGCAAGATATATTTTTATTATACTGCTTATCATTCCTATAAAAAGCATTATTGCATAAAAAGTAAATATCCATGAAACTGAAATTTGACCGAATTCAGATGGTATTTGAGAATTCATAATTTCATCGGCAAGGGCTCTAAATCCAATACTATTACTACCAAGTAATGTTTTAAGTAGTAATGATATAAAACCTATTCCTATTAAGGCACTAAATATATTTAATAGAAAAACATTTATTATCCTCGCCAAAATCACCTTGTTTCTACTTATGCCGAGTTTAAAGTTTATGTAAGCACTATTTGAAAAAGTTGTTTTGTACAAATAGTATACTATGAAGCCAAAAGTTATAAAGCTAAATGCCAATAGTAGAAAGTAAAATGACATTATACTTAGAGGAACTCCAATTTCGAAATTTTCTGGTATTAAGTTAATACTTAAAATGTTTATTAGGACAAGTGCTGTCATAATAAGGTAAGCAAGTCCAAATTTCTTGTAAGCTATTATATCGTTTTTCATTATTTTAAGCATCATACACCTCCAAATATAAATTGCTAACAGACATAGCCTTCTCATCTCTTATTGTTTCGCAACTATCGTCTAATATCACTTTACCATTTTGCAAAAAGATTACTCTATCTAAAACATTTTCTATTTCTCCAATTAAGTGAGTAGAAATAAGCAGGCAAGCATTTTTATTATAGTTATCGAGGATTGATTCGATTACAGTTTTTCTAGCGATTAAGTCTATGCCACCTAGTGGTTCATCCAAAAAGTAAAAGCTTGCATTTCTCGAAATACAAAGTGCGATTTGAACCTTTTTGTACATTCCTTTTGAAAGACTTTTAAGGTTTTTATTCATTGGCACATCAAAGTCCGTAATCATTTTTTCAAACTTTTCGCTGTCAAAGTTAGGGAAGAAGTCCGAATAAAATTTTGAAAGTTTGGTGCAAGTCATATCACCTTGTAAAAAGTCTACATCTGGTAGGTAGGAAATTTCCAAGTCATCTGTATAGCTTATTTCCTTATCATCAATTAATATCTTACCAGAATTTACTGGAATCATCTTATTTATGGCTTTTAAGAAGGTCGTTTTTCCGGAGCCATTTGGGCCGAGCAGGCCAATAATTTCACCAGATTTAAGTGTTAAATTTACTCTATCAAGTGCTAAAAAATTACCATATTTTTTTTCTAAATCAATAGTTTTTAGTATCATAATTTTTCCTTTCTACATTCAT
>PDWI01008458.1_pt1 | contig 12118 bp, 14 predicted proteins | sample 1430891 | NCBI WGS metagenome assembly PDWI01 (sample SAMN01162508, study PRJNA174530) | Oral metagenome, whole genome shotgun sequencing project. | biome: Marine environment; feature: Marine mammal; material: Swab sample of the gingival sulcus; isolation source: swab sample of gingival sulcus...
ATCAGCTAAGGGAAGAATTACTGGATACCGGCAATGCCATGATTGACGGTAAATATATCTTCGCCGGTTTTGAGGAAAACACCAAGCCGTTTGTGCCAAACCAGAACTATGACCCTAAATTTTGGGATGCGGACAACCCTAATACCTGGCCGTATCTATATAAGGGAGATGCCAATCCAACCAAACTTGAGATTACTCCCGGGGAAATGCTGGAGGTAAACCTGACCGGCAACGACTTTTTTTTCGGTATCGCCAATGAAACCATAGCCGCCGGAGTGCCGACCCAGCCGCCGCTGACTGGCATCCAGCATGGCACCGCCATGAATCCAGCCGCAGGTTCATTTACTGTTGACGGGGGCAGCGGCCCGATCACCATCAACACCGCCAGCACTTCAAATAACTATGCCCAGCAGATTGCCAATCAGCTTGACAGCAAAATCTCGGGCAATGATACCGGCCTGTCGGTGAAGGTAAATGCAAGCCGCACCGAAGATTCTGGTAAATTCGTCCCCACTTCGGGGCCTTATTCACTGACGGTAAATGGAGCGGCCATTGCCTCGAATCCAGCACCAAGTGCCGGGCAGCTTGATTCCCAGATTGATGATTTTATTCAAAAACAAATTGAATCCGACCCGGCCGCAGCCGGCGGCTCCATTGCCGGCGGCGATGCCTGGTTTAAGGATGCCGGCGGCAATACCATCGAAATAAGCGGCTCGGCCAGGCAGGGAAATTTATCATTCAGGGCGGCAAACGGGGCGAATATTACCGTTAGCGAAACAGTAAACCCGGGCGAGGGTTTTACTGGTGCGGCATATCATAATTCCTCCAGCACCGCCTACGGCACCATTGATATCGGCACCAATTCCACCGATCCGGTCAGCCTGGCCGGAGCAGGTCTTACCAATGTTGGTTTGTCAGCGGCAACCCTGGATGCTGCCGACCAGTATCCTCCCGATTCAGGGCGGCTTGATTTATTTAGTGCCATGACCAGAATGGCCGAATCACTGGAAGCTGGTAATATTGATGACCCGGACGGCCCGGGCGGCGGAGTAAGCCAGAGCATCGAAAACCTTGAACTCGGGGCAGATCAGGAAAGACGGGTCAGGAGCAGGCTGGGTAATCGTGCCGCCAGAGTGGAAACGGCCATACGGCATCAGGAAGGAGTGAAGGTTGACCTGAAACAAATACTTTCAAGGTATCAGGATGCCGATGCTATCGAGGTCTTTAATGAAATAATCAAGCAGGAAACAGCTTATCAGTCCGCCTTGAATGTTACTGCCAGGGTCTCTAAAATATCAATTCTTGATTATTTCTAGCCAGATGGTTATCTTCCGGCATAATTTACAGATATTCAAAAAGATTATATTATCTTAAAATCAGGAAAGGCTGGAGTATAATATGCTGGTTTTGACCAGAAAATCAGGCGAAGGTATTGCCATTGGCGATGATATTACCATCAAGATTGTCGAACTTAAGGGCGGCACCGTCCGCATTGGTATTGATGCCCCGAAAAACAGGAAGATTTATCGGCAGGAAGTATATAACCAGATCAGTCAGGAAAACAAGGCCGCACTGAACTGGAATATTTCCGATCTTGATGCTCTTACTGCAAATCTCTCCACGGCTAAGGAAAAAAATGAAAACAATACAAACCAGATTCGGTGAAATTAATTACAGCCCTGAAAACATTCTGCATTTTCCGGCCGGTATGATCGGTTTTCCAGATCTTCATAACTTTATTGTTATGCCCAATCAGAAGGAAGGCCCCCTGTTCTGGATTCAAAGTGTTGATGACCCTGAAATTGCCTTTGTTTTGACCGATCCCAGCAATTTTTTCCTGGATTACCGGGTGATACCAGATGAGGGGGAAAGAGATATTTTGCAGATCGGCCCGGAAGCCCCCTGCTATGTGCTGACTGTGGTAACGGTGCCGCCGGATCAACAAATCACCATCAATCTGGCGGCCCCTATCTTATTCTCTCCGGTAACCAATCGGGCTATGCAGATAATTCTGGAAAATAGCAAATACCAGACTAAAACCCCGCTTCCTGAAATATTCAGCGGGGAAAAGTAGAGCTTAATCCTCATACTCAAAGTCTCCATGACCGCATAAAGAACACCGCAGCACGGGATCTTCCTTGTCAAAGATATACTCCCACTTTTTATCTATAATTTCCTGCTCCCTTTCACGCCCGCAGTGGACGCATACCCACTTATCCCCTTCTTCGGTTTCAAACAAGTGCATTTCATCCCCCATTTGGCTGGTTAGCTGTTTCAGGCAGCCATAGTTACATATTATAGTTGTTAAAGCCACCCTTTTTCATTATGGTCAAGAATCACAAAAAATGTTCAACCTAAAACCATTTCCAGCCAATGCAACTGAAAAGACCACCGCTCCTGTTATACTCTTACCTGGCCAGTGAAATGCTTGCCCCCTTTTTCGCAAGTTTTATCATTATGAACTGCGTCTTTTTTCTGGTTAAACTTATTCCTTTTCTGGATTTTGTTCTGGAACTTGAAATAAGTTTCATGGATTTTATCAGAATTTTCTCCTATCTGTTCCCCAACATATTTCTTTATACCATCCCCATGTCGGCCATGCTCGGCGTAACCATTGCCTTTTCCAGGCTTTCAAACGATAATGAAATCCTTGCCTTCAAGGCTGGCGGTATCAGTATATACCAAATGCTGCCGCCGGTAATCGTAGTAACACTTGCGATGGGGCTTTTAACCGCATATTTTTCCATCAAACTGATTCCGGTAAGCGAAATAAATATGGAAAAATTCACCAAACAGCTATTCAAGGAAAAAGTAGACAAGGGGATTAAAGAAAAGAAATTTACGGAAGCCCTGGGCGATATTGTTGTTTATGTGAGCAAGGTGGATAAGAAGACCAATCACTGGCGGGAAGTCTGGGTCTCCGATATGCGCGGTCAAGAAACTCCTACCATAATCATGGCAGAACAAGGAAGAATGGATGCCAGGCTTGACCAGCTTCATATCACCATCACCCTTGAAAACGGCAGCCTGCACCATCCTGACCAGACAGATGCCCAGATTGTTTCATTTAACCGTTATAAAATCAACATTCCCATCAAAAGCCCGGTCTCCAAAAAGAAGAAAATAAACCACAAAAACCTTGATATGCAGCAGCTTATTACCAAGGCCGATCTGTTCGGCAGGGAGACCAAAATCGGTAAAAAACTAATTTTGGAATTTCATAAAAGGATGGTGCTGCCTGCAGGCTGCATCATCCTCGCCTTAATCGGCCTGCCGCTTGGTCTCCAGGCAGGCCCGGGCAAAAGAGGGATCGGCATTCCCTTGGGCCTAGCGGTATTTATATCCTACTATGTTCTGTTTACCCTTGGCAAGATGCTCTCGACCGACACCGATACCCCCATCGCTCTTGCCATGTGGATGCCCAATCTATTTTATCTGGTTTTTACCGGCATCCTGATCTGGCGTACGGCCAACGAACAGCCGATTTTCCCCAAAGATCTAACTAACATTTATCTGAAATTAAAAGAAAAAATAACTATCCTTTTCAAATCAGCAAAATTGAAGACCCATAAGAGAGTTACCTCATACGACAAGATAACTGTACATTTTTTCAGGAAAAAAAGCGTGATAAAGGCAAACGCCCAGAACCGGACCTTTCATTTACCGGAATGCGAATCATATAATTGCAAAAACTGCTCCATCGAATTCAAAAATATTGAGGTTGCCCTGGCGGCAAACTTTTCACCCTGTGAATTCTGCAAGACCATTATGCCGGACAAAATTTACAAACAAGATGATTTGGTTTAACAACTCGTTTCTATTGCACTAGTTTTTTTCATGCTGTAGGATGATCAGCAAAGTTCTTTTTATCATCATAACCTTATCACAGGAGGACATATGCAACTGCCTAATTCTGCAGAGATGAAAACTCTTGAGCAAAGTGCCATTAACGAGTTCGGCATACCCGGTATTGTATTGATGGAGAATGCCGGAGCAGGCACCGTCAACATGATGGAAAAAGAGCTTGGTTCGCCGGACAAAACCTTCAGCATCATTCTGATCGGGCCTGGCAATAATGGCGGAGACGGGCTGGTCATTGGCCGTCATCTGCACCAGCGGGGCTGTCAGCCGATTTTTTTCTTTATGATCAATCCAGATAAATTAAAGGGCGATGCCGCTCTTAATCTTGAAATTATCAGAAAGTTAAGACTGCAGTTTCATATCATTGATAATGACAGCCGGGTCAAGACCATTCCGGTTCTTTTCAAGCAAATCGAGGCAAGGGGGCTGCCCTGTTATGCCATAGTTGACGCCATTTTCGGCATAGGACTTAACAAGGAAATAACCGGTCATTACGCCGATGCTATTGATTTACTAAATAATCACCCTAATTTCAAAAAGATACCCATTATAGCTGCCGATACTCCATCAGGCATGAACTCCGATACCGGCAGAATCTATAAAAAATGTCTAAAGGCAACCCATACTGCGGCTTATGGATGTGCCAAGGTAGGACAGGTTATTCACGGCGACACCAGTCTGGTTGGCAAACTGCATGTGATTGATATTGGCATTCCCCATGAAGCAGTAGTGGAAGCAAAAATTAAGACTTCACTTTGCACGGATTGTTATACCGCTAGAATGATGCTGCCCCTGAAAAGAAAGCTGCAGTCCCATAAGGGAATGCACGGCCATTGTCTGCTGATTGCAGGCTCGGCTGGTAAAACTGGTGCTGCCATCCTGGCTGCCAAAGGGGCCGTTAGAAGCGGGGCTGGGCTGGTCAGTTTATGTGTACCTTACGATCTTAATACCATTTTTGAGACAGCGTTGACCGAGGTGATGACCATCCCTCTGCCGACCTCATCATCTCGAATAAATATCAGTGATTATAAACATATAATACAAAATTTAGGCAAAAAAAATGCCGTTTTACTAGGCCCCGGTATTGGTACGGATTCGCGTACGGCGGAACTGGTTGTCAGGCTTTATCAGACCGTACCGCTGCCCATGGTGGTGGATGCTGATGCCATCACCATTCTCGCCAAATATAAAAAACAGCTTAAGGCTCCGGCCGGACCAAGAATTTTTACCCCTCATGCCGGAGAATTATCCAGAATCATTGATATTCCAGCTAAAAAAATCAATGACAACCGGGTAGAAAATGCCTTGGCCGGCTGTCAGGAATTCAAAAATGAGGAACACGAAATCATTATGATTCTGAAAGGGGCAGGTACGGTTATCGCTTCAAGCGACGGCAGTACCGTAATCAATACCACCGGCAACCCGGGGATGGCCGCTGCCGGCATGGGAGATGTACTGGGCGGAATTATCACCGCCTTTATTGCCCAAGGGATGTCTTGTCATGCTGCCGCCTGTTGTGCCGCTTATCTGCACGGTCAGGCAGGAAACATGCTGTACGAGGAAAAGGGGCAGGGTTTTACGCCGACCGAACTGGCAGAACTGATACCATCGTGTATAAAATACTATCTGCAAAAGGAACAAAAAAGGCAATGTAACTAAAATCAGTTTGTGGAAGACTTAGGTGGAGAAGTCCCAAACTAGTCCTGCTTCTTCATAAATAATTCTAACACCTTACTTAATTTTTCGGCAATTTGTCCAAAGGCCCTGGCCGCCTGGCTGGCTGGATTATATTCACAAATCGGCATAAAATTTTTGGCCGCCTCAATAACCGCCGAATCGTCCGGTATCTCGCCAAGATTGGGCAGGGAAATACCCAGGTATTTGCTGGTCATGGACTGTAGCTTCATCTGGTTCAACCTGCTGTTTTTGCTGATTTTATTGGTGATAAGCAGGGGATTAAAATATTTCAGGGCTTCCTGAGCCTTGATTCTGGCTCCGGCCTCAGTTGCTTCCGCCAGATCCAGCACCTCTTTTAACGAAGAAAATTTATTTCGTTTCAATGAGTTGCTTACCTCGCTATGCGACATAAAACTGCTTAATGCCTTGCGGATGGTGGCAAGCTGCAGGAAATTATAAAAATCCATAATCGCCGCCGGTTCCGGCAGGGCAGCACAAATCTGGATGTCTGAATACATAAAGAAATCAAGCACATGGTAGCTAGTTCCCGCCCCCACATCCAGCAAGAGAATCTCGGCATCTATTTTGCTCAACCCACTAAAGAGCCGCTGTTTTTCCTGATAGGTCATATTGGCGGTCTGCAGGGTATCGCCGGTGCCGGGCAGGATGGATACCCCCGGATGCAGATCAATTGTTCTGGCAATCCCGTTAATATCATTGGTTTTTTTTGATAAAAAATCGGTCAGAGTGAGTTTCGGGTCAAAGATGCCGTAGAGGGTATGAACATCCGGCCCGCCAATATCAAGATCGGCAATGCATACCGTCTTGCCGGTTTTGGCAAGCAAAATCGCAAGGTTGGTCAAAATGGTGCTTTTGCCCACACCCCCCTTGCCGGAACCAATGGAAATCTTAACTGTCATTTGGCACCATATATCAAGCTATTTTTTCACCCGTTTGCTGCGAATAGCCAAAATCCGGTCAGCCCGCTTCATTATCTGTTCCATGGAGACCTTTTCCTGGTCAGAACCGCTCCAGAGCAGCCACCCCTCCGGCGATCTCAGCATCAACTGATGGTTTTCGCAGCTTAAAGTCGCCTGCATCAAACTGTCCGGTAAAAAATCACGGCCAGCCTGCGGCTTCGGCCTTACCTCATTTTTCTTTCGGCAGGAATAGCAAAGCTCCTCATCGGGAAACTCCAAAAGGTTAAGTACCACGCCGCAATCTTTGCAAAATTGCATGTAAATTCCTCAAGTTACCATGACAGCAACCAGAATCAGTAAGCAAAAAAAATCAGGTCAGTAACTTTTTCGTCCGATGCCGCAGTAAACTTAACCATAATTTTGCCGAAACCTTAATGTTGTTCGGGCAACAGAGGATTACAATTTTTGATAGTTACCCGTCCCTGCAGAATATTACCCTTGGAGTATTCCGAAAAAATGCAGGTGTTGGTGGCCGGATCATAGTTTTCAATCCAGAGATTATCATCCTTCCAGGTGGCACCAAGATGGTGCTGGCCGGCCGGAGTATTGATACTCATTACGCCCCCGTATCTTTTGACAAAGACCTGCTGCAGCCTGAAATAATAGGTGCCGCCGCCAATCAGCAGGATGGCCGCAGCAAAAATGGCTGCTACCCGCCAGTTATCAAACTTTTTTCCGGCGATAAAAACCGCCGCTCCGGCCAGCACGAAAACTCCCAGCCAATAAAGATAGGTAATCATAAAAACCTCCATCTGGTTATGGTTACTAAAATCATCCCCTTATACCGACTTGAAAAACGGGGAACATTACCCGGCAAAAACAGCTAATCGCCGCCGAAAAGCAGCATTTTTTTGGCCGCCAGCGAAGCGGCTACGGCCTTTCTGGTTTCACTGGTAATATCCATTTCGCCGGTTATGGATATGGGTTTCTGGTGATAGGCTTCCTGTACGATGGCCTCAAATTTTTCCCGCAATCGGGCAAAGGATTGTTCAATTTCTGGATATTCGCCATCCTCTCTGAACGGCAGGCGGAGATGCTCCCTCAGGGTGCCTCTGGTGAAATGCGGCACACTTATCCAGTGAAAATCTGCCGGCTGCCAGCCTTCTACCCGTTCGTATTCATCGGGCAGACAATAGTTTAGGTGGCTGCCGTCTATCATCGGGATAGTGGATTTTATATTTACTGTCTGGACGGCCAGATCCTTTTCAAACTGCTCCAGTTCAATGGTATAGGTAAGGGAAGGCCGATAATTGCCCCTTTTTTTCTCGATGTTCCAGGTAATCTTCATGGGCCTAAGTCAAGGTTTATAATTTCGCCAAATGGCGGCAAGATCTTGCCGCTGCCGGATTTAACCCATAAGACCGGATAGCAAGGCTCATGCGGCGGATAGCTTTTACATTCCAGATCAGTAAGATAAATAAGACATGACGGGCTTATCTCCTGCTCTTCCACATATTGAAAGACCGGACGGTAATCGGTGCCGCCGCCACCATGCGGCTCCAGTTTGATGGGTAGTTCGCATCTAGCCGCCTGCACCGCCTTTTGCACCCGATTATCGCAGTAAAGGACATGAACCACCGCCGGATACTGACCGAAAATTTCGGAAATCTCCGCCCCAAAACGCTCAAGCTCTGCCTCAGTAACCGAACCGGAAGTGTCCACCCCGATCACTACCTGGTCAAGCTCGCAGTTCCTGAGGGAAGGCAAGTAAATATCTCGGTGAATATACCGCCGGTTCGGGGTGATCCAGATATAATCAGACCGGGCATTTCGGGCCAGAAAGCGGTTTAGCAGCTCCCGCCAGTCAAGCTCCGGCTCTATGCGGCGGCTAATCATGCGTTCAAGTGCCGCAGGTAATTTGCCCAGGCCCCTTGCATTGATGGCGGCCTGAATTACCGCATCGGTCCAGTCAATATTTTCTTCACTTCCTTCACCGCCGCCGCCCTCGCCTTCTCCATCCCTGATCTCGCCGGATTTGCCCGGATCCCCAGATTCCTGATCACCTTCATCCTGCTGGTCATGGCTGCTTTCGGTCTCGGCACCCTGCTCTTCCGACTGGCTATTATCCTGTTCCTCCTCGCTGGTAATCGGCTCCTCGTCTGCATTTTCATCCTGTTCCTTTTCTCTTTCCAGAATTTCGTAGATGGCCTCGGCACTTCTGTCGCTGTATTCCTCGCGGAAAAGATAACCGTCCGGCAGGGTGAAACCGGCATCAAGCAGGATGCCGTTAATGGCGTAATCGCAGGCGATATTCCAGTTTTTCTGATCCCGATTGCCGCGTCTTAAATGATGGCGGCAGGCCGGATGCATAACGATATGGGCGGCCATGCCGGTCAGCTTCTCGCTGGACAGCATCTTGATATAATGGGGATTGTAGGCAAAGATGCAGCCATCCGTCCAGGCGGTATGGCAGGAATAATCTTCCTGAACCTTCAGCCTGAGGGCCAGACTGGCAAAAAAAGGATGCTGGAGAATAAGTGCCGTGCGGGCCTTTTTGATCTTTTTCAGAGCCTCGGCATCCTGAATCATGGCCTACACCAGTAGTTCGGCATTGACTGATGCCCATTTGGAAAAACTGTCAAGAGTGGAAATTTCATTGCAGTTCCGCACCGCTTCCCGCACCAGCAAAACCCCAAATTCCTCGGGAAGCCGTCCGGCGAAAATAAGAATATTTTCTGCCGACTTTAGGGTCGCCCGCCTGCCCGCCATTTCACAGGCGGCAAATAATACCGCCGGATCGGTGGGCAGCTCTACAGCCATGGGGTTATGCAGAATATCTTCTATATTGGGCAGATGATGGTAAATCTTGATAAAACCCATATATTCAGCAGCGGCACCCTTGCCCACCGTACCTTCCAGCAGTTCCCGCAGCAGTTCGCCCTGAATGCCGTCCCGAATCAGTCTGGAAGCAAACTCCCATGACCTTGGCGAAGGAAAGGCACGGTTATTTTTTTCGGGATGAAAATCATGCAGAAGAGCTGGTCTAAATTTAAGAAATTCCACAATTTCTTCGGCAATTTGATTTGCTTTTGCCCAGCTTAGCCATTCCTGAAAATCCACCGAAAAATCAATATGGACAAAACGGTTAGCCAGAGCAGAGGGCATTTTATGGGTTACAGCCCGGTCTTTTTCACGGTTGCCGGCAGCAATTACTGACCAGCCGTCCGGCAGGGAATATTCACCAATTTTTCTATCCAGAATAAGCTGGTAACAGGCGGCCTGCACCAGCGGCGGAGCGGCATTTAGTTCGTCCAGAAACAGGATGCCATCGCCCTTTTGGGGTAGGAAACTCGGCGGACACCATCTGGCAAGCCCGCTATCGGTGATACTGGGAATGCCCCGCAGATCAACCGGATCGAGCAGAACCGCCCGAACATCCAGAATCTCCAGCTTCATTTGTTCACCGGTTTGCTGCACCACCTGGCTTTTGCCGATCCCCGGCGGCCCCCAGATAAAAACCGGCTGCCGGGAGCCAATCAGGGTTTTCAGGGCTTCAATGATTTGGCTTGCTTTCATGCTCTACCTTCCATCATTTATAGCTAATCAAAACGATGCCGCCGCTAAATTTGCGGATAACGGGCAGGCTAGCCAGTAAGGAAACCAGACGAACAAACCCTCGCGGAAAAATAACCGGTACATGCTCAATGGTAACGGCTCTTCCCAGCCACTTGCTAAAAGTTTCCTTTACATGCTTGCGGTAAATTCCCCAAGGCATATCAGGAGCACGATAATGTCTGGTTTTCATCCAGCCCTTTTTAGTGATGGTCTTGTTTGACATCCAGACGGGCATGTAATCAAACATTAACCAGACCGTATCAAACCGCTGACCAATTTCGTTCATTAAGGTTTGCACTTGTTTTTCCGTAAAATACATAAACAGACCTTGGGCGGTTATAAACACAGGCCGGTTTTGAGGGACAGCATCAAACCATGCACTATCCAGGGCACTGGCGGATAGGTGAAGATGAAATTCATCCGGCTTGATAAAGTGCTCCCGCAGGGCAATGGCTTCATGCAGATCAACGCTTATCCATAAGGTATTTTCCGTATTTACCCGAAACCGCTGGGTCTCCAATCCTTCGCCCAGGTTGACAATCACTCCATCGGGATATTGAGCCAGAAAATCAGCTATCTTATTGTCAAATATTACCGAACGGGTAGCATGTGAGCCATCGGGTTTTCCAAATGATCTGGTATAATCATAATCAATTGCCTTATAAATTTTTTCGCATTCCGGGTCATTGATAATGCCGTCAGAACGCAGCGATTCACTGGCACGATTATGCAGGGTCCATAACAGGGTTTCAGGGACTCCCAAAAGTTCCGGCTTGATCCCTACTTCGGTTTGTCCTACAGTTTTTTCTGATTTCATGATGTCCTCGTGAAAAATTTGTTTTTGGATGTTTCTCACTGCGTAACTTGCTGAAATTATTAAAAACAAAATTTAGGTCTTGACTTTTTGCTAGCCCATCAATTTCATACAATAATATAAAAGCCCGGCGGCCCCCAGATAAAAACCGGCTGCCGGAAACCGAACAGAGTTTTCAGGGCTTCAATGATTTGGCTTGCTTTCATGCTCTACCTTATAAATTTCAAATCCGATTATTTTCTGAATTAAAGTAAAATGACTATCAAGTGAATAAATTGCAGAATTATTCTGCTGAGCATTCTGAGCAATAATTAAATCAGGAATGCCAACTCCATTTATACCCTGTTTCAAACACCTGTGTTGAAAGTCGATTATTTCATCCCAAATTATATTTATCTCATTTTTTCTAATTAAATTTAGTAGATTAACAAGTTTTATCTGATTTCTCAATTTTAGAAAAGGTACTAATTCAGAAAGAATCAGATAATTTGTAACAGGCAGGTTCTCATCTATAATAAATTCTATTTCTTGCGAAAAAAGACCATTTCTAAAATATTCTATCCAGACAGAGCTATCAACTAGAACAGACATCTCCTGCCCCTGACACTGTCTAAATCTATATCCAGATCAATTTTTCCTCCATAACTTTTAATCTCCCTGATTTTATACTGTCTAATCAAATCTTCAAGAGCCGTAGTAATAACCTTTGTTTTAGTTTGGATTTTTGTAAGTTCCATAGCCTCAAAAATAAGCTCTTCCGGTAAATCAATTGTTGTCCGCATAACATATGCTCTTTTATGTAAATAAATTACGGTCAATACTGAAATCCACCATCAATATCAACACGGAAAGTGCTGATCCCCATATCGTTATCAGGGTGACTTTCCGGGTAAGTATGAACCGTTACATGGCTTTTATCCAGGTGAGCAACCACGGTTTCCGGCATGGGGCCGGGTTCTTCCGTGGTGGTATCGTGATCGGGTGCCACGGGGTGTTCTGCAATCAACATGGTGACGTTGCGTCCAACAACTTCCGTTGATGTGTAGCCAAAAAGGGATTCCGCGCCCCCCGTAAATTTCATTATAACCCCCGATTGATCAAATGCAATAACGCTTGACGTTGGCATTTTGGCGACCAAATCGTTAATTTCATCGTCTATATCTCCTCGAAATTTACCACTTTCAAGATACATTGTGATGTGTGGATTACTTTCTTTTATTTCTTCTGGAAT
>PDWI01012191.1_pt1 | contig 12118 bp, 12 predicted proteins | sample 1430891 | NCBI WGS metagenome assembly PDWI01 (sample SAMN01162508, study PRJNA174530) | Oral metagenome, whole genome shotgun sequencing project. | biome: Marine environment; feature: Marine mammal; material: Swab sample of the gingival sulcus; isolation source: swab sample of gingival sulcus...
CGGCATTGCCTGTGATGCCGTACGCAAAGGCTGGATACAGCCTGCGCCTTCTGCACATGCTGAAAAAGTAATTACTGCCCGTATGCAGCAGTGGCAGGCATTATCGGCCCCGGTTGAAATGCTGGATAAAGCTTCGCTGAAAGAGCGCTTAGGCACAGCCTGGTATCGGGCTGCGTGGTTAGACCGGCGCGGTGGTTCGGTCAATCCATTGGCTTATACCAGAGGGCTGGCGGCAGCGTCGATGCAGGCTGGCGTATCGTTATTTACGCAAACACCTGTAACCGGCTATCGGCAAAATAGCAGCGGTGAATGGCAGGTCAGCACGCCGTACGGTAGCGTTATCGCCAATCAATTGGTGCTTGCCAGCAATGCTTATATCGGGCAGCTTAATCATTCGCTGTGTAAAACCCTGGTGCCTGTTCGCACCGCGCAGATTGCCAGTGTACCGCTTGCCGATGAATATTGGCAGTCTATTTTGCCGCAGGGTGAAGCGGCTTCCGATGCCTCACATTTATTAACTTCGTTTCGCATAACCCCGGACAAACGTTTGGTTATGGGGGGTGCTTATGCAACCGGTGGTGATGAAAGTATGGCTTTGTTTAACGCCCTTAAATGTGCTGCCCAGCGGCGTTTTCCGCAGTTGTCGGCAGTCAGCTGGCCTTATCAATGGAGCGGTTATCTGGCCATCACGCCCCCGCACTTGCCGCAAATTTATCAGTTGGCCGAGCGTTGTTATGCCCCCATCGGTTGCAATGGCCGGGGTATTGCTATGTCCACCATGACCGGCAAACAGTTAGCCGGGCTGTTAACCCAAGGCGAACCTGCCGCCTGCGCCATCCCCGTTGTGCAGCCGCAACCGCGTATCCTTTATCCTTTACGACATATCGGCATCAGCACGCAGGTTATTTGGGCCAGTATTAAAGATAAGTTCAAAGTATAGGAAGCCTTGCAAAACCGCATTAGTGTTTTCACTTGCTCGAATTAATACACAACAGCATGTTTTTTTTGTAAAATAGAGAAACGATTACCCACCCGCTACGGAGAAACGAAACATGAAATTATCAATCGGATTTTTTTTATTACTGCCGGCTATTTGCTGGGCGGATGATGTCCCTAAAACAGCAGGGAAAGTTGATTTTCCAACCATTCCTGCCATTATGATTCCCTCGGTACCCGGCGTTGAGGGTGTACAGGCGACACTGGAAAAAGACCTTGGCGATATGCTTAAACCGATAAGTGGTATCAGCATCAGACCGGCTCGCTGTAATCAATCGGGCGAACTGATTGATGAGTATAGTATTACCTCGGTGGGCGATGACGGGAAATTTTTGCGCATTTCCGATAGCGGTGTTTTTGCAATTAATAAAGACGGCTCGGGTAGCGCCACGGTGAATGGTGTGGTTTATGAATCCGAAGGCAACGGTATCGGCTCAATTGTGACGCCAAAAGCAACGTTTGCAAATAAGGGTGATGGTGAGGGTTCATACACCGGGCAGTACGGTGTTATCGAATTAGACGGCAAAGGCGGCGGCAGCTGGACGGGGGATGATATTGGCGTGATTGAAATCAACGCCGATGGCTCCGGCTCATGGACAGGAAGCGAACAGGGTGTGATTGAAATTCATGCCGACGGCTCGGGTTCCTGGGTGGGCGGCAGCTTGGGTATGGTCAAAAATAACGGCGATGGCACAGGGACAATTAACGGAAAAACGGTTGATATGTCGCCTGTTCCGCCCGTGCAGCCTGCCGGTAAATTCCCACCCATTCAAGCTTTTAACCCGCCTAAAATTAATTGTGGTTATGTCATTACCTTAAGCGACAATATTTTATTCGACTTTGATAAATCGGAGTTACGGGAAACGGTAAAACCCTATCTGCAAGTACTCAGCAAGGCGATTAATAACACCCAACTCAGCAGCATAGAAATTCGGGGGCATACCGATGCCAAAGGCAGTGATGATTATAATCAAAAACTGTCGGAACAACGGGCAATAGCGGTCAAAACCGCATTGGTCAATCTGGGCGTATCCGCCCGTGCGCTTGCGGCAGGATTTGGTGAACGCAAGCCCGTTGCCCCCAATACACTGAATGGCAAAGATAACCCTGCCGGCAGACAATTAAACCGCCGCGTAGAAATTTTTATGCGCAAATAACCTCAGCACTGCTTAAACAAAAACCCGGAAACACCGGGCTTTTGTTTAAAACTTTATGAAACCTTTGCACGATAACAACACTTAACCGTTGCGCTCCTTATCAATTCTTTGCAACATGTTATACATTTCGTCTTTTAAATGCAGTTTTTCACGTTTTTTTTGCTCGATTTCATCATGGCTATGAGCGCCAACCACCGGATTATTTTCTAAATTTTTAATCTCTTGATCTAAATCGTTGTGCTTGTCAAATAAACGGGAAAAATGGGCATCGTTTTGTTTTAATTCAGTAATTAAATCGCGATATTCGTGAAACATAAATGACCTCTTACTTAGGGTTAATAGTGACTTCTTCTGATAAGAATTGTAACAAAAAAGCCGAGCGTTTGCCCGGCTTTTTCCTATAGTACGATTAAACCTGACGCTCGGCCATTTTAAGTTTTATCTCAGCAATGGCTTTGGCCGGGTTCAAGCCTTTCGGGCAGGCTTGGGCGCAGTTCATAATCGTGTGACAGCGATAGACCTTAAACGGGTCTTCCAAATCATCCAAACGCTCGCCGGTGGCATCGTCGCGAGAATCGACAATCCAGCGGTGCGCTTGCAATAGCGCCGAAGGGCCAAGATAGCGATCGCTGTTCCACCAGTAAGACGGACAAGACGTCGAACAGCAAGCACATAAGATACACTCGTATAAACCGTCCAGCTTGGCGCGGTCTTCCGGCGATTGCAGGCGTTCCTTATCCGGTTGTGCCGGCGTGTCTGAGTGCAGCCACGGCTTAATCGAGGCGTATTGCGCGTAAAAATGGGTTAAATCGGTGACCAAATCCTTAACTACTGACATATGCGGCAGCGGATTAATGGCGATTTCGCCTTTGTACTCGTCAATCGCACGCGTACAAGCCAGCGTGTTTTCACCACCGATATTCATCGCACAAGAGCCGCAAATGCCTTCGCGGCACGAACGGCGCAACGACACCGTAGAATCCACTTCATTTTTAATTTTTAACAGCGCATCCAAAATCATTGGGCCACAATCGTCCATATCAAGCTCAAAGGTATCGTAACGCGGGTTTTCGCCGCTATCAGGATCCCAGCGATAGATTTTGAATCTTCGGGTATTGGTTGCTCCTTCGGGGGCGGGGTGAAAATTGCCATTTTTTTTGATAATCGAATTGGCGGGTAATTTAAATTCTGCCATAGTAGTATCCTCCTGCCTTAGTAAACACGTTTTTTCGGTTTGATATACTCAACTTCGTCGGTCAAGGTATAGTCATGTACCGGGCGATAATCGATAGTCACTTCCCCATTTTCTGATTCGGTATCCAACCATGTCAGTGTATGCTTCATCCACTCGGCATCGTTGCGATCGGGATAGTCATCGCGAGCGTGGCCGCCGCGAGATTCCGGTCGGTTAGCAGCGGCTTTAATTGACACCATGGCACACTCAAGCAAGTTTTGCAGCTCCAAGGTTTCAATCAAATCGGTATTCCAAATCAAACCGCGGTCAGTGACTTTGACATCGGCAAAACTTTTAAAGGTTTTTTCCAACTTGGCAATACCTTCGTCCATACTTTCCTGAGTGCGGAAAACAGCAGCGTGTTTTTGCATCATATGTTGCATTTCAAGGCGAATCTCTGCCGTTGGGCGCGAACCGTTGGCCATGCGAATTTTATCAAAGCGCGCCAAGGCCTTATCGATGGAGGACTGCGGCGCTTTCAGCGTTGGCGTTTCCTTATCAACCGTCTCAGCAGCGCGAATAGCAGCGGCACGGCCGAAGACAACAATATCAAGTAACGAATTTGACCCTAAACGGTTGGCACCGTGCACGGATACACAAGCCGCCTCACCAATGGCCATTAGCCCGGGAACGATTTTATCGGGATTGCCGTCCTTCAAGGTCACCACTTCACCGTGGTAATTGGTTTGAATGCCGCCCATATTGTAGTGAACGGTCGGCAAAATCGGGCTGGGTTCTTTAGTGACATCGACACCGGCGAAAATTTTCGCGGTCTCGGCAATACCCGGCAAACGTTTATTAATAACATCGGCGCCCAAGTGCTCAAGGTGGAGATAAATATGATCCTTTTTGGGACCAACGCCGCGGCCTTCTAAAATTTCCATGGTCATGGCCCGCGAGACCACGTCACGAGAGGCCAGGTCTTTAGCCGTTGGCGCATAGCGCTCCATAAAACGCTCACCTTCACTGTTGGTCAGATAACCGCCTTCACCGCGACAACCTTCGGTCATCAAACAGCCGGAGCCATAAATACCGGAGGGGTGAAACTGGGTAAATTCCATATCTTGCAACGGCAATCCGGCGCGCAGCACCATCGCGTTGCCATCACCGGTACAAGTGTGTGCTGAAGTCGCCGAAAACCATGCACGACCATAACCACCGGTGGCCAAAACAACCGTTTTAGCGTGGAAAACGTGCATAATACCGGCGGACATATCCAGTGCCATTACCCCTTGGCAAGTCTCACCATCTTCGCTCATCAGCAAATCGGTGGCAAAATACTCAATGTAAAACTCGGCATCGTGTTTTAGCGACTGTTGATACAGGGTGTGCAAGATGGCGTGCCCGGTTCTGTCAGCGGCGGCACAGGTGCGCTCTGCTTGGCCTTCACCGTAGTTGGTACTCATGCCACCAAACGGACGCTGATAAATTTTGCCCTCTTCGGTACGTGAAAACGGCACCCCTTGATGCTCTAACTCGATGACTGCCGGTACGGCTTCGCGACACATGTATTCGATGGCATCTTGATCTCCCAACCAGTCAGAACCCTTGACGGTGTCATACATATGCCACTTCCAGTGGTCTTCGCCCATATTGCCCAGTGATGCCGCCATACCACCCTGAGCCGCAACCGTGTGTGACCGGGTGGGGAAGACTTTGGTGATACAGGCGGTTTTTAAGCCCTTTTCAGCCATGCCAAAGGTCGCGCGCAAGCCCGCACCACCGGCACCGACCACCACAACATCGTAACTGTGTTCAATGATTTCGTATTGGTTTTCCATGATAAATTCCTAAGTTTTATACTTGTTTTTAATGCGTAAAAGCGATAAACAGTACCGATAACACGCCCATTATCGCCAAAAACCCGGCTGCCAAACGTAAAGCCGTTAATAACAACATTTTGGGCATTTCTTCATGGATATAATCTTCGATGATAACCTGCATACCCAGTGCCCCGTGGTAAAAACCCACCAAAATAAAAGCGATTAAGACTGTCGCCCAAAACGGATTGCTGACTTGTGCGACGATATCATCGTAACTGCCCGCCGTCACCATACGCAGCAAAAAGTACATAAACAAAAAAACCAGTGGAATTAAAGCCATGGCCGAGACACGCTGATTGATAAAATGTCCGGTGCCGGCTTTAGCCGCGCCTAGTCCTTTGACATTTTTTAATGGCGCTCTAAATCGTGTATTTTTCATCTTAACCTCCTTAAAACGCAACAAAGACCCATGTTAATAATGTCAGTACCACCGCACCCATCAACACCCATTTGGCGGTTTTTTCTGCGGTTGGTACGTCAAATCCTTTTCCGGCATCCCAGGCCAAGTGGCGGATACCGTTGCATAAATGATAATAAACCATTAGTGACCAGACAAACCAAAACAAGTTGGCAAACTTGCCGGAAGCTGCAAAACCGTCGTGTCCTCCGCCGGCAAACAGTGCCAGTTTAATGACTAAAACAAACATACCCAGCGACACCACCACACCGGTTAAACGGTGCAAAGTGGAGGTCAGCATGGTAATACGCCAACGATAAATGTCTAAATGCGGCGACATCGGCCGATTATTGCTTGCCATAAGTGTGCTCCTAATAAATAAGTAAAGTCCGTTATTAAAATGTTGCAATTATCCTGTGGACGCAGTCTACCAAAATTTTATCAGCTAAAAAACCACTGAAAATAGTCACAAATTTATGAATGATAGGCATTATCAGCAAAAAACTTGGCGCTCAGTTTGACTGATGACCACGGCAGGCATAAAAACTAATAATTTTTTAGTTAAGATTTTGTTTTTATATTGATTAAATTGTTGTGTGTTTTTTTTAAGAGGCAGTTAGCCATTTGAGACGATATTTCATTATCGCGAGCGACGACGAAATAGGGCAAGAAAAAATAATTTGACATAAAAGCCTTAGCCACACCGCAAGCACTAATTATGCTGTAAGGTGTGTTAGTTTGACGCGTAAATGGTCGCGACTAACTTACCCATCGCTTGCCCGGATAGGTTTGCAAAGCCCTAGCTATAAGCATTAACCGGGCATTTGTTTAATATAAATATCGTGCTTACTGTAGGGAATTTCTATACCCAGTCGATTAAATTCATTATAGATGGTCATATAAACCTCGTGGGCAATACGTCCGCGCAACACCGGCTGAGGAATCCATATTAACAGTTCAAAATCAATGCTGGATGCGCCAAAACCGCGCATGCGCACTCTGGGCTCGGGGTCTTTGACGATGTCTGCGTGAGACAGAGCAATGTTTTGTAAGACCTCGCATACTTGCTCTAAGTTAGAGCCATAGGCAACGCCGACTTTGATTCTGATGCGACATTTTTCCCACTGACCACCGCTTTCATTGACGGTTTTGGTGTTGCCGATAACATTATTGGGCACCGTAATCTGCACGTCATCACGGGTTAGCAACCGGGTTGAGCGCAGGCCGATATGGGTGACTTCCCCTCGCTCACCACTGTCGAGATTGATATAGTCTCCCACCTTATAGGGTGAATCAACCAAAATAAAAAAGCCGGAAAACAAATTGGCCAAAGTATCCTTGGCGGCAAAACCGACGGCAATACCGATAACCCCTGCTGATGCCAACCACGCAGTGGGATTGATACCCCACAGTATTAATAAAATATACGAGCCAATGACGATAATTAAAACCTTGCCGATAATTTCAAACAGCGGAACGGTTTTGGGCTGGACGGCATCAGCCTTGCCCTTTATCTGCGCCAAGCTCTTAAGCGATAGCGCCAGAATGGTAAAACTGCGCATTGCCCAGACCAGTATAACAATAGAGACCAAAACTCTCAGTAAATTAATCTCAGTAGCGGAAGAAATCGGCAGCGTTTTCACCCCCAACCCGATAAAAAAGAAAAACAGGGTTAAAAACAACGGTTTTTTTACCAGTTGGATAAGCTGATCGTCGTACTGATTTTTAGTACTTTTACCTATTTTCCCAAACCCTTTTGAAAAAATGGCGGTCAATAGTTTGGCCACCACATAGCCCAACACCAACAAGACAAAAAATCCCAAAAACGGAATGCTTTGTAGGTCGTGCCAGTAGGGCTGCCAAGCCGCCGGCAGATAATTTTCAAAATTAAATTGACTTAAGGTGTCGGAGATTTTTTTAGCAGTTTCAACCGACTCAGTCGGTTCGGGTGTTTCCTTCATAGTGAATGGTTTATGGCTGACGTAATGACCGGACGGTCTATTTTGCTATGTTTTAGTCTTTTTCTCAAGTGGCGCTTTCTAAAATAGATGGTTCGCCTCCCCTGACAGTGGTTCTCTGTTGAAGCCGCTATCGTTATCGGATAATAATGATAATTATTATCTTTAAAATTGACCTGCTAACTGTTATGATTGGCTGACTGTTAAATTATCCTAAGTATCATGCCACAGCTTATACAAACGCTTTCAAACAAACTCAAAGCTCATGCACAACAAGGGTTGGTCAGTGCTGAAACAGCAAAGACGCATTGGCAAAAATGCGCTGATATCTATTACTTGCTAGATACGGTTAAAATCAGCTATAACGCTGATTTTGGCAATGTAACTCTGGAAAATATGCACTTTGAAGAAATAACCGATTGCATTCACTCGTTAACGACCCTGCAAAAGGGCAGGGTGCAATCCCCGCTGACGATAACCGTTTGCGGTGTGACCTGGGATGTATTAACACTACCTGAGCAAGATATGCAGCATCGTGTTCGCGCCATCCCCAAAGCAGCGGGGTTACGCTATTTTGCTGATAATTGCATCAGCAGTGACGCTTATTTTTACCAAGCCAGTCAGTTGGCCTTAGACGCGGTGCCCAGTGATTATTTCAGCGATCGAAAGATAGGAGAAGCTAAAGCCGTAAGTGCATTGACGCTAAAGCAGTTTCTCCATAAGTTGCAACAAAATAATCAACAGTTTCTTCAACAATACGGTAAGCCTTTACACTTGCACAAAGCCAACTTTGAAGAGCCGATGACCGAGCACGAGCAAGGTGTGCTCGAGCATTTTTTCAATCAAGCGACGCGCTAATCATTTTTTCAATGCAGTGAAACAGGGATATTACATCTATTCCCACCGCCTGCTGCGTTAGTTATTCGGCGTCGGCTATTTATTTTACTTTTCAATATTTTTCAGAGCTTTCTTTATTAGAAAACCCTTCTAGTAGTGTGTATTATTTAAAAGCAAATCATTGTTTAGTAAAATAAATAATCCTTTATTAAATCGAAAAATTAATTACACAGCATAAGCATAAAGCGCTATAATGTAAAAGGTCTTAATCTAAATAAAAATAATTTTTACTTAGATTTACATTTAAACTGTAAGGTTATTAATGTTAACGTTAGTCGAGAGAGGTAATTACTATGAGCATGATTGTTGGAATTCGCAATTTACTATTAAGAATGTTTTATAAAGGCGTAATGAAGCCCTTAATTTTCTTAATGAAACCTGAAAAAGCCCACGATGTCTTTAAAGCGGTGGGTGTGAAGTTAGGTTCAAATCCATTGACCTTGGGTTTGACGAGCCTGTTATTTAACTATAAGCACAGCAGTTTGAAAACCACTGTGGATGGCGTTTCTTACGAAAGCCCCATCGGTTTATCGGCCGGTTTTGACAAGGATGGCGAGCTGACCAAAATTTATCCGCGTTTGGGTATGGGTTTGGCCGAGTTGGGTTCTTTTACCGGTGAAGTTTGTCCGGGTAATCCCGGTGCCGGTAATCGGTTGTTCCGTTTAAAAAAATCAAAATCCATTTTAGTTTGGTACGGCCTTAACAACCAGGGTGCTGAGAAAATTGCCAAACGCTTGAAAAATGCTGACTTTGGCAAATTGCGCGTCGGTATTAGTGCGGCGAAATCTAATATTACCCCGTGTTTTGTCTTAAAACACTCGGTTGCCGATTACGTTAAAACCATGCAGGCATTCAAAGATATCGGCGATTATGCGTTGAAGGCAAGCCAATCTATGTGAAACTGGCGGCTGATATGACTATGGAAGAAATCAATGTTATCGTCGATGGCTGCATGGAACACGGTATAGACGGCGTGGTATTGACTAACTTGGCAAAACCCAAGTATAACCAAGAATACATTAAAGAGGAGTTGACTTTCCACAAAGGTGCGCTTTCCGGTATGCCGCTGCAACGCATTTCCACCGACGTTATTCGCCATGTTTACCGCCGCACCCGGGGTAAGTTGACGATTATCGGCGTCGGCGGCATTTTCACGGCGCAAGACGCTTATGAGAAAATCACCTCGGGTGCCAGCTTGTGCCAGTTGATTACGACGATGATTTTTGATGGCCCGCAAAATATCTCTGAAATCAACCGTGGTTTGGTTAAGCTTTTGAAAAAAGATGGCTTTAACTCGATTTCTGAGGCTGTTGGCACCCGTAATCCGCTACCTACAGAAGAAGAGATACGTGAGCAAGAAGAAGTCATGAAAGCTTTCGAAAAAGGTAGAGCTGAAACCATTTAAGGGTTTTATCAAGATAACCGTAGTATTTGTAAAGGCCACCTCCTTGTTCCATTGAATAGGGGGATTTTTTGCAAAGCCTTCTGATGCACTATGGAATTGCTTGAGGTTTTCGTCATTGTCCTGTTGATGCTGGGGGCGCTTTTACACGGCGTCACCGGCTTGGGTTTTCCGATGGTTTCAACCATGTCGGTAGCGATTTTGTTTCCGTTGCCAATGGCCGTGGCTTTGGTGGCTTTGCCCAACATCTTTATCAATATCATGGTGCTGCTGCCATCGAAATCATCGCCTAACTCGGTTGTTCTTGGCCAATGTGTCAAACAATATGCCGCGTTAATTATTAGTAGTCTCATCGGCTGTGTTCTCGGCGTGCTGTTATTGAAGCAGTTGTCCCTCAGCTGGTTGTATTTATTGCTGGGCTTGGCGACGCTGTTTTATATTTTTTACACGCTGTTTGGCCATACAACAGTAACACCAAAAAGCGCCGGTGCTTCACGGCAGCACTTGAAAATGGCGTTTTTTGGCACTTTGGCAGGCGTCGTTGGAGGGGCGACCAATGCCATGTCGTCGATTTTGATGATGTATTTATTATCGGCCAGTGAAAACAAAAGCGAAATTGTCAAAACCAGCAATTTTTGATTTTTTGCTCGCCAAAATCGTCCAGCTTTTGTTGCTGAGAGATGAACTGGCAGGGTTTGATGTGCATCTATTCTCAACGCTTGCCATCGTTACAGTGCTCTGCATAGGTACTTTGCTGGTCGGGGTGCGCATTCGCGATAACATCTCCGTTCAATTGTTTAAGCGTATTGTTTTGGCAATGTTATTTGTCTTATCGCTGCGGGCATTGTGGCAAGCGATAGTGCCGGGATAAGGGATATAGATTTTATGTCTAAACAACTGACCACCCTGTCTGCGGTTTTTTTGTACTTTGTCCTCTACGCCCCACAGCCATTGCTGCCGGTCTTTGCCGAGGCCTATAACACCAGTATTTCCGAAGCCGGGGCGTTGATGACCGCGACCTTGATTCCGCTGGCGCTGGCACCGCTATTCTACGGTTATCTATTGTCAGCCTTATCACCGTCAAAGCTATTGAAGTATTCGGTGTTTTGCATGGGGCTGAGTTGCTTGGCCTTTGCCCACAGTGATACTTATCAGTTATCCTTTGCCGTGCGCTTTTTACAAGGCTTGTTGCTGCCCGCGGCGCTGACGGCAATTACCACTTATATCGGTACCCACAGCGGCCCTCGTGAGCTACAAAAAAATATGTCGCTGTTTGTTACCGGGACGATTTTGGGGGGATTGTTTGGGCGCGTGCTGGCCGGGCTGTTTGCCACTGTCTGGACGTGGCAGGCGTTTTATTACGGGCTAGCTGGCATTTTATTCGCTATCGCCTATATTATCCCCAAAGAAAACGGCGAAGCCAAAACACAGTACGTGCATTTAAAATTAAATGCCATCGTCCGCGCTTTCACCACGCCGGGCGTTGCGACGGTTTACGTCAGCGTTTTTTGCCTGTTTTTCAGTTTTGTGGCGCTGCTCAATTACCTGCCGTTTATTTTGACAGCGCTGTTCGATAACCCCGATGAACTGATGCTGGGTTTGATGTACTGTGGTTTTGTTATGGGCGCGGTAGCCTCACTTAACGCCCATCGTTTAGTGGTCAAATTTGGCAGTACCAAGCGGGTGATGCTGCTCGCTTATGCTGGCTTTTTGCTCGCCACCGGATTGGCCTTTATCCCGAAAATTGCGGTGATTTTTACCGTGCTTTTTTTCTTTTGCGGCGCCATGTTTTTAGTCCATTCGGTTGCGGTTGCCGAGGTCAATAAGCGTAGCAGCGATAACAAAGGCATTTTAAACGCCCTGTACGTCACTTTTTATTACAGCGGCGGTGTGCTGGGCTCTTACCTGCCCGGGATTTTGTATCAGAACTACGGCAATATGGCGCTATTGGCGAGTTTGTTAGTGGTTTCCGGCCTGGGTTTTTTGGTGTTGTGGAGATTACCCTACCTAGATCATATCCGCTAATCGCGTCTCTCCCAGTGATTGTAAAAAGGCTTCACTGGCCACCGCCAGATGGTCTTGCAAATCACACTGGCCCTTGATTTTACAGCTTTGGCAATCGGCCGGGTTTAAGCTGGGTTCAAAGTCTTCGATCACTTGGCGCACCGAAATGTCCGCGCTGGCTTTGGCCAGTTCTATGCCGCCGTTGCGGCCGCGATAGGTGTTAATATAACCGAGTAAACTGAGTTTGTGG
>PDWI01008459.1_pt1 | contig 12117 bp, 11 predicted proteins | sample 1430891 | NCBI WGS metagenome assembly PDWI01 (sample SAMN01162508, study PRJNA174530) | Oral metagenome, whole genome shotgun sequencing project. | biome: Marine environment; feature: Marine mammal; material: Swab sample of the gingival sulcus; isolation source: swab sample of gingival sulcus...
ATTAAGGAATTATCTTATCTTCCCAATGAAAATTTACCAATTACCATAGGAGACAGAAAAGCTATTTTTGATATTTATTGTACCAATGAAAAGGGAGAAAAGTTTATTGTGGAAATGCAAAAAGTAGAGCAAAAATATTTTAAAGACAGAACTGTCTTTTATTCTACTTTCCCCATTCAAGAGCAGGCTAAAAATAAAGGCACCGAGTGGAATTTTCGCTTAAAATCAGTTTATACTATAGGCATTTTGGATTTTGTATTTGAAGAAAGCGATAAAGATAAATATAAACATGAGGTAAAATTAACAGAACAAGAAACAAAAAATGTCTTTTATGATAAATTAACCTATATTTATTTAGAAATGCCAAAGTTTACAAAAACAATTGATGAATTGGAAACTCGATTTGACAAATGGCTTTATGTCATCAAAAACTTAAGTGATTTAGATAAAATTCCCGATAAAATAAAAGAAAAAATATTTTTACAATTCTTTAAAACAGCAGAAATTGCCAAACTCTCAAGAGAAGAGTACAAAAAATATCAAGTCAGTTTAAATATCTTTAGAGACCTCAAAAACTCTTTAGACAGAGCGGTAGAAAAAATAAAAATTAAAATAGCGAGAAACTTACTTGATGTTTTAGATGTTGAGACAATAGCCAAAAAAACCGGTCTTACAATTTCCGAAATCGAAAATTTAAAAGAGGAAGAGCAGGCATGAAGTTTAATCAAGAGATAAAAGATAAGATACAAGCAAAAGAAGATTTATTTTTTGATGAATCTTCAAAGAGATATAATGATATGAGTGTTTTTGATGAACTCTTTGAGATTTTGTCTGAACCTGATTTTAAAAATAATTTTCCCGAACAGCATTTTGAAGAATTAAAAAGGATACGTGATTTAAAGAACTGCATAGATACAGCAAGAGAGGAAGGAAGAAAAAAAGGAAAAAGAATTACTATTGAAATAGCGAAAAATCTTTTAAAAAAGAGAATGGATTTAGAATTTATCTCTGAGGTTACCGGTCTTACAATCTCTGAAATAGAAGAATTGAAAAAAGAGGAGGAGCAGGCATGAAGTTTAATCAAGAGATAAAAGATAAGATACAAGCAAAAGAAGATTTATTTTTTGATAAATCTTCAAAAAGATATAATGATATGAGTGTTTTTGATGAGCTTTTTGAGATTTTGTCTGAACCTGATTTTAAAAATAATTTTCCCAAACAACATTTTGCGGAATTAAACAGAATACGTGATTTAAAAAACTGCATAGATACGGCAAGAGAAAGAGGAGAAAAAAAAGCAAAAACAATAACTATCAAAATTGCAAAAAATATGTTAAATGATAAAGTCCCTATTGAGATGATTTCTAAAATAACCGGTCTTACAATTTCTGAAATAGAAAAATTAAAATCAGAGAAAGATGAAGAAAAAAATTAAAAATTAATTAAAATATTTTTTCTGTTATAATACTCAAATGCTGAAAATAAAAAACTTTCAATACTACATAGGTGAAAGATACCTTTTTAAAGATAGTTCTTTTTCCATAAACCAAGGAGAAAGAATTGCACTCATAGGCGCAAACGGCACAGGCAAAAGCACACTGTTTAAAATCATTGCAGGAAAAAAAGATTTTGACTACCCTATAGAGAGCAAGAAAAATATAAAAATAGGATACCTCCCTCAAGAATACAATGATGAAAGCAATTGCTCACTTCTTCAAACTGCCTTAAAAGGAAGAGAAGATTTGAATAATTTAGAAAACAAATTAAAAGAACTAAACTCTTTATTAAATAAAAACCCTCAAGATGAAAAAATCTTAAAAGAAGTGGAAAAAATAGAGCAACTTTATTGGGCAAGCGGCGGATATGATATCCAAGCTCAAGCTACTATAATTTTAAAAGGATTAGGATTTAAAAAAGAAGAACTTAATAAACCTTTAATGCAATTTAGTGGAGGTTGGAGAATGAGAGCTTTACTTGCCTCACTATTACTCCAAAATAACGACTTGCTACTACTTGATGAACCAAGCAACCACCTTGATATACCGGCAATGGAATGGCTAGAACAATTCTTACTAAATTGTCAATCATCCATAGTAATAATCTCTCATGACAAATATTTCTTAAAAAAAATATGTAATGTTTATTATGAAATAAATAATTGCCAATTATTCAGATATAAAGGAAATTACGATAAATACATAATTGAGAAAAACAATAAAAAAATTATAGAAGAAAAAAGATAAAAAAAGATAAAAGCAGAAAATGAAAAAATCTTAAACTTTGCTCAAAAGTTTAGAGCACAAGCCACAAAAGCCTCACAAGTACAAAGTAGATTAAAACAATTAAAATCTGAAGAACCTTTATATTTAGAAGAACAAAACTCCCCTTTTAATTTACAGATAACCCCTTCATGCACGAGTTACAAAGATGTATTAAAGATAGATAATTTAACTTTCAGATATCCAAATTCCGACAAAGATGTTTTTAATAATCTTAATTTCCAAATAGAAAGAGGAGATAAAGTTGCACTTATAGGCTCTAACGGAGCAGGCAAAACTACCTTAACCAAATTAATATGCCAAGAACTTCTTTCTAAAGAAGATAATATTGTTTTAGGAAAGAACGTAGAAATATCATACTTTGCTCAACACCATGCTGAAAGCTTGGATCATAAGAGAACTTTATATGAAAATATAAGCGATTCTGCCCCTATGGATAAACAATCTGAAATAAGAGATTTGCTAGGAATGATGAGATTTAAGGCAAACCAAATAAACACCAAAGTTCAAGATTTATCAGGAGGAGAAAAAACAAGAGCTGCACTTTGTAAAATATTACTTTCCAAAGGTAATTTTTTAATAATGGACGAACCTACAAATCATCTTGATACAGCCTCAATAGAAACATTGGAAAAAGCTCTTAAGAATTATACAGGAACTTTAATTATTATTTCTCATGATAGAAGCTTTCTTAACAATATTGTCAATAAAATTTTGGCTTTTGACGAAAATGGAGAATTAATTGAATATAAAGGAAATTACTCACAATACGCAGAATGGAGAAAAAAAACAAAAGATAATAAAGCAGTTCATGGCTTAAAAGATACAAAAAATCAAAATAAAATCACTTCCAAAAAAGAAGAAAAAAGAATTGAGGCTCAAAAAAGACAAGCAATAAGTAAAGAGAGAAACAATATACAAGATAAAATCAATGATTACGAAAATAAAATCAATATACTGGAAAAAGAAAAAGAAGAATTGGAAAAAAATCTCATGGACAGCACAACATATCAAGACAGCCAAAAAATAATAGAAACACAAAAAAGATATCATCTTATCCAAGAAGAATTAGACATCTTAATGCAAAAATGGGAAGAAGAACAAGAAAATTTGGAAGAATTACTAAACAGAATAAAATAATGCATTACCCAATCAAAATTTATAAAAAAAAATAACTATAATCCCCCCACTTAAATAGTTGTTATTTATTTATACTTGTTTTATATTATTATCAATTATGAAAAAAAGCAAAAAGATAAGAGAGGAAGTAAAAGTTATACCATGTGTATTTTTTACACAAAAACAATAAGATAAAAAAACAATCATAAGCTCATAACCCTTTGTTATAGGTCGTTTTAAGATATAAAGAAATTTGGCATAAATAATGCTTTAATACAAGAGAGAGGTGAAAAAATGCATAAAAAAAGAGGTTTTACTGTTGTTGAGTTATTAATTACAACTTCAGTTATAGTTATTATTGCGAGTATGACCATATCATTAAGTCGTAGTGTAACTTCTAGAGAAAGATTAGATGGACTTCTCAGAACTTTAAAGAGTGACATCAAATATGCACGACAACTGGCAATCAATCAAAACAGATACGTTATTATTGATTTTAATGATCAAGGCACGGGGTATAGTATTGTCGCACAAAAGGTAGCAAAAAAAATAACAACAACCCCCCCCGCAGATAACTGGGTAAAAGTCAGGGGCAAGACAGAAGTTAGACCTTGCAAATCAATTTTCTTTGACGGGGAAAACATGAAAGACATATCATTTAATCCTTCAGGAGAAAGTGTGGGTTGTGAAGCACAAACGCAAATAAACGGAGAAAATGTTAGCGTAACGGCAACTTTCCCGCCCGGTGGTCCCCTAAAAGTTAAAAACGATATATTTATACCTGAGAAGCAAGAAGAAAGTGACCCTAGTTGCAACAAAGACTATGAAAGGATACTTATAGTAGTTCCTTATGGAGGTATCAAAATTGAAAAAAAGAACTAAACAAGACGGTATGACTTTAGTAGAAGTCTTATGTGCCATGCTTATTTTAAGTTTTGTTATGGTAACGGTAGTGTATGCTTTGGTTTATAGAATACATAGTTTTAAGAAAACCAGAGAAAAAACAACGGCAATAGTAATAGCGCAAAGTGCCATAGAGGAAATAAATAAATATCCATCCACTGCAATACCCTCAGCTCAAAAATATTATGTAGCTAAAAACGGAGAAAATTTAATTCGTAGCGAAAGCAAACCAAAAGATTTTACTGAACTTTACGAAGTTAATGCAACTAATACTACAAATTCCAGTTCTTTTGGTATGTTGTATGATATCAATGTGACAGTTAAATATGCTTATATGCGTGGTTCAGGTGGATTCCTGGGTAATATTGTCTTAAATACACAAAGGGGGAGGTAATGAAAAAAAGAAAAAATATACAAGGTGTAACCTTAATAGAATTAATGGTTTCCCTATTGATTACTTCTGTTGTCTTTCTTGGAGTTATCTCTTTGATGACAGAAATAACAAGTGGTAGCAGGACTCAAGACTCCAGAACAGAACAAACTCAGGAAGCAAGATTTGTATTATCTGTAATGTCAACCGACTTCAAAAATGCCGGCTCGGTAATATCCTTGTCTCATACAGGAAGTTTTTTGGCAAACACTCCTTTGTTTAGCGGTATAGTTCCCCTAAACAGTACAACAAGCTCCGACGGAGTAATATTGGCAGCAGGAGATCCTAACTTCCTAACCAAAACATTTACGGAATTTAACCCCAAATCTGATACGGAAATAAATGTAGATAAGACCTCATTGGACGAAGCTAACGAAGGAGACAATGCCAAGCCATGGGAAGTGGGAGATAAAGTTATGATTATATCAACCAAAGGCTACTACATAGCATCAATATCCGAAGTACCCGCAGGAGGAACATCATTAAAGCTAAGAAAAGAACCCGTTTATTATTCAAAACTTCTAAAAGGAGGCGGATATGAAGATAAAATCTTAATGCCCGATGGAAACTCACCAGATGAAGACGGCAAAGCTATTACATATCCCTCAAGAAGTCCGGTAATAAGATTAAATAATTTCAGTATTTATCTAGTTAATGATAAGCACGAATTATTCAGAGTAACAGACACAAAAGGCAATGCCGATATAACAGCCAAGAAAGCTGATATCGTGGGAGGTGCCATAGCCGAAAATATCATGGACATGCAAATTGTTTATAAAGCTTATAACGACTTCCCAAATCCTACCGATATTGACCGCTTCTATTCTATTCAAAAAGTGGAAGGTGGGATTCAAAATAAACCGGATGATCAAGTTAATAACACTTTACTTTTCAACGATATTCGTAACAAATTAATGAAAGAAATTAATATTAGTTTTGTGGTAAAAACCGGTGATTATGACGGAAAAGAAAAACTGAAAACAAAAATACCCTCATTAGGAGACAGACCGGCAAGAGAAATAGACGAAAGATATACCACAAGGGTTTATAGCTTGGATGTAGAATTAAAAAATTATTCTATCATCTTGTAATAAAAAAAAAGGTAGGTAAAAAATGAAAAAAGAAGAACAAGGCTCTATTTTAATAGTAGTGATAATTGTTTCTTTGCTCCTCAGCATAGCTATTATGACCGGGCTAAGCATGAGTAATGATGAAATGAAAGCAACTGATCAATACTATATCAAAAAAGCGACATTTTATAATACAAATGCAGGATTGGAAGATGTGAGGAGCGAAATTTATCGTGACCCCTCACTCAATGCAGTGCAAGGTATCACAAGAGAAAAAAACGGAACTATTGACGGCAATGAAAATAAAGGAAAAACCATCTCTATAACCGGCACATTGGAAGATTTAGACAAGTATTTAAATGGGAGCGGTGCTGTATCACATGTAAAACCTTTTAATGGTTTTGTAGCCCCCCCCATGCCCGGTATGAGTTTGGGTACAGGCACTACAGTTACCCCGGTCATATGGAATGTAACAATAAGCTCAGTAACAAAAAAAGCCAAAAGACAAGCTTTTTGCGAAATTAATGCAGGCGTTTATTCTCTTATGACAACAGGGTATTAAGGAGAAAAAATGAAGAAAATATTAATTACAACTTTTATTATATTAATAAGCGCCCTGTTTATGAGGGCGGACGACACAGAATTGTTTATGAAAGAGCAATCTGCAAGCAATGTGTCAGTCAAACCAAATATCATGATTCTATTGGACAGTTCAGGATCAATGAACACTGTTATCCAACATCCGAATTACAATCCTAAAAATACTTATAAAGACCTAAACAATCTTTTGAAGTTGAATGATAATTTCGTTAAAGAAAGAATATGGATGGAAGCTATTTTCGTATGGAAAGATCAATATGGCAATAAATATGGTTATTACTCCAGTGGAAAGAAAAAAATAAGAGCAGTATCGGGTAATAACTTAACACTTACTAGTGATTTAAATGGTCCAGGATATATCGTCCAATTATGGCCAACTGTTGCAACAGCTAAATATGAAAAAAATAGTTATGCAAAAATTACAATTTCAAATGTTAGAGGAACCTTTGAAGTAGGTTCAAAAATTTATTATAGAAAAAGCAAAAGCGGGTCATATTTTTACGAATATGAACCTAGGGGTGTTTGGCTTTACGGAGGATATGACGGTTCATATAAGACATGGTATGAAGATAATTATGTCAGATGGGTTTGTTTTTATGCCACTTATGAAGAATTGGATCAAGTAAACCACTTTGCCACACACGGCACTTTTGATATCACTGACCCTAATGTTTACCCAGAAAGATTTATTAGAATGAAGGTAGCCAGATCAGTTGTTAAAAAATTTGCAGAAAATGCCCAAAATAAAGCAAGAATAGGTTTGTATAAATTTGCTCCTGGAGCTCATGGAGGAGAAAAAACAATAAAAATAAAAGATTTGTCCAACTCCACAAATTTAAAAAATTTCAAAGATACGGTTAGCAATATAAGAGGAAGCGGATCAACTCCTCTCGGAGAGTCTCTGGCTGATATATGGAAAGAATTTAAGCCAAAAAAAACCTATTGGCCCTCAGACTATGAGATAAGAAACGGTGTCAATCATACTTCCGGCTTAAAGCCTGATAAATCCTTATACCCCATACAATGGGAATGTCAAAAAAACTATGTGATTTTAGTAACTGACGGAGCCTCTACTTCAGATGATGTAACAAATGGACTAATTGAGCCAAAATACAGGAATTCTATTTTTACAGAAAAACCTGTTAAGCGTACAGAGCCATGGACAGACTGGAACGACGGATGGGGAGATTTTGATGATAATGAGGCAAATTCTGGTTGGCCTGGAGATTATAATGTCAATAACCCGTCTTATCCTTATTGTCCTAATAATACATGTTGGGGATATCCCAGTGGAATTTCCGGAACGGACTATCTTGACGATATAGCCTATATGATAGCACATAGTGACCTTTATCCCGATGAAAAAAAAGTCAAGGGAGGCTACAAATATTGGCCGGGAGAGCAGAATATCAATACCTTTGTTATAGGTTTTAGCACCAATAACGACATGTTGGATGCAACGGCCACAAACGGAGGCGGTAAATACTATACTGCAAGCAACTATGACGATTTATTAAAATCTTTTGATGATATTTTAAATAATATTAATATGAGAGAATATGCTTTGGCAGCTATCACAGCACCAAGAAAGACCAGCTCTAGCGGAAGCACCACCAAATCATACTTAGGATATTTCATTCCCACTGCCGAATCTATTTTTTGGGAAGGTCATGTAGTTTCTTATAAATTAATAGATAGATACGGATATGACGAAGACCATAGCGGAAAGGTAGAAGAAGACGAATATATATATGATGATGAATATAAATGTAAAGCAGCAAATGGCGGAAAAGAATGTAAAAGACAATTAAAATTCGACGACACTCCTGTTTGGGACGCAAGAGATGTGATGAGCTCGCCAGCAGGCAAGAATAGAAAATTATATTTTAACGAAAGCCCTACTTCCACTACCTTAAAGAAATTTGATTTAGCAAACGTAGCCCAAATAAAGGATTTAATTACAGATGTTGATGATACCCAGACAAAAAAAATCATAACAGAAATAAGTAAACCAAGATTAGCAGACATTTTCCATTCAGATGTTTTATTTGTGGGTGAACCACCTCAGGGTAAAGCTTTTCTTACTCAATATAAATTATTTGATAAAGATGCTCAAAAATTTTCCGACTTCTATGACAAGAATAAAGGGAGAAATGTAGCCATTTATACAGGTTCAAATGGTGGTATGTTACATATGTTTGATGATACTGGTAAAGAACAATGGGGCTTTATTCCAGATGAAGTAATGCCTAAGTTTAAAGAAATGGTAATCCCCGAAAAGCCTAAACATCAATATACTGTGGACGGAAGACTAACAGTTGAAGATATTGCTTATAAATCAGGTGCAGATTTTAATTGGCATACAATATTAACCTTTGGCTTAAGAGACGGAGGAAAAGCTTACTATACTCTGGATATTACCAAACCGGGTGATAAACCTAAATTTATGTGGAAATTTAAAAATGAAACACACAGTGCCAATAGTTGGGGTAAACCTGCCATAGGTAAAATAAAACTACAAAAAGACGGTAAATTTATTGAGAAATATGTTGTTATACTCAGCGGCGGCTTAAAGTATAATCACGCAAACATCGACGATCCTCAAGGAAAAGCTTTATTTATAGTTGACGCTGCTACCGGTAAAAATATATGGACATTTGCATACGACAATGCAGCAGGCGCAGAGGATAACTCAGGAACCCCTGTTCTTGACACAAATGAGGGAACCTCAACTGATGGTATATTAAGATTAACAAAAGACGAATCAATGAATTATTCCTCACCGGCAGACCCTATCGCCATTGACAAAGATAACGATGGATACATTGACTATGTATATTTTGGTAATCTTGGAGGAAATCTCTTTAAATGCGATATCAGTGCCAACAACACAGAGAATTGGAAACCTTACTTATTGTTTAAAAATACTGTGAAAGAACTAGGTCAAACGACAGCAGTAGCAATAGATTCCAAGAAAAAAATCATGACAGTATCGGATGGTTCATTATTAAAGAAAGGATATACACTAACAGGTCTTACTTCAAAAGCTATGGGCTATATAGTTGACATTGACAAAAAAGATAAAAAAAAGTTATCAATAAAAATGTTGGAAGGTACTTTTAAAAACGGGGAAAATCTCTCATTCAAAAATTTCAATCCCATATTTTTACAACCTACAATTGCTTACGATCAATGCTCCAGACTATGGGTATTCTGGGGTACAGGAGACAGAGACAGACCTCACAGCAATCCAAATAAAGGTAAATTCTATGCAATTAGAGACAATGGTCAATACAACAATGATGAAAGTAAACTTAAACAATTAGAATGGAAGATTGATCCGGCAACTAATCAATACAAATTGAATAAAGTCAAAACCTCAGGAAACGGAGGTTGGTTCTTTGAATTTCCGGTATTAGGCGAAAAATTATTTGACCCTGTTCCTGTAGTGGTAAGTACTTCAGAAGGTATTCCTGTTATTCTCTTTAACACCTATAATCCCAAATTAGAAGACAATGTAGAAGCAGACGCAAACCCCTGTCAGATAAGTACAGGAGGCATGAAAATATACCAAATGAAATTATTAAGTTGCACAGGAAACGAAGAAGTGGAAGGAACAAGCAGTGACGGAAGAATAGCAGGAGGCGGAGTATATGGAAATAAAGAGTATATTCCTTTCATAGATAAGAGCGGAGAAGCCGGAGGTAAATCTGACACAGAACTAGATGATAACTTTAAGTTTAAATATAATGGCGGAATTATTTACTGGCAAGAAAGGAAAAGATAGTATATAATAAAAAAATGAGATTAGAAAAATTATTATTTATAGCGTTATTACTTTTGGGATTGATGTTTTATATCCAATATAAGAGTAATAAGAAAGATGATGTTGCCCCTGTGGCAACATCATCTGCAAAAGTAAAAAAAAGTAAAGTTGCTCCTACTTCTTCAAGAATAATGAAATCTATAGAATTAAGTCCGAAAAAAATCGGGCCTGACTCTACAATTACTGTCAATGTAAAGTTCAACAAAAAGCTTGAAGAAGATCCTGAATTGGAATATTACTTTATAGTAAACGGTAAAATGGTAGAAAAAAACAGAGAAGGGAAACTTCCTCCGGGATTTATTAAGGGAAACACTAGCATTTATTGTCAAGTGAAATTATTAAAAGACAATAAATTAGTGGAAACAATGTTTAGCCCTATCTCTACTGTTGTTATTAGTCCTGCGCCCACAATCAGCAAAATCAATTTTCCAAAGATAAATGCTTATGGCACTTATCAGATAACTTGCGATGTTGAGAATAAAAGCAAAGAAGAATTAAAATTCTCTTTACAATGCCCCAAGGAATTAGAAGATATTCTATCCATAGACAGTAAAACAGGAACTGTTTCTCTTGAGTTAGAGAAAGGGAAAAAACTCCCTAATCAGATTAAGTGGACTATAAAAGTAGAAAACAAAAAAGGTTCTTATAGCAGCAAAGAAGCCTCAATCAGTTTAGGTATGAAAGAAATAATAGTAGAGAAAAAGAAAGAAGAGAAGAAAGATAAAAAAGATAAAGAAGAAGTAAAGAAAGAAAATGAAAACAAACAAGAATAAAATAATCTTACTAATGCCAATTATTATATTGGCATTAGTTGTAGCTTGCGGTAAAAAGAAAGATAAAAAACAGCCTTATGTATCAAATCATACAGAATGTAAAATCAAAAGAATATACTTTGACGATAATGTAATAAACAATGCCGACAGTTTTTATAGAATAAATGTAGAATTTCTAGGCGATTGTCGATTTAGACAAAACTTAAAATACCAATGGTTCATTAACAATAAAATTGATAAAGAAGAAAAAACAAAACTTCTGACCAAAGGGAAATATAAAAAAGGCGATAAAATCAAAGTCAAAGTCAGCATAAATTACAATGGTGAACTAATTGAAAGAACAAGTAAAGAAATAATTGTGGGAAATATAAAACCCGAGATAAATGGCAATGATTTACCCAATGATTCATTAAGCTTACCTAGAACTTTGAAATTCAATGTTTTTGTTAAAGATAAAGATAATGATGAATGCACAATTAAATGTCTTGATCCGATTTTTAAACTTAGCATAGATTCCAAAAGTAATTTAATAACTTGGGATTTACAGAACTATTTAGAGATAATCAAAAAAACAAATCAGAAAAAAAATAAAGCTAATGTCCTTCAAAATACAGGAGAAAATCTTCCTCCTCAGAATGTTGCTAAAGAAATACCTGATAGTAAAAGCAAAAAAATAAATACAAAACATAATGAAAAATATTATTTTTCATTGCCTCTTGAAATTTCTGACGGAACAGATAAAGTAAAAACAGCAATAGACTTTGAAATTATTCAAAAAGACAATCAATATTACATAAAAAAAGTCATCCCCTTACCCAAATAAGCTAAAAATCTAACTCCCCTCTCCTCTCTCTACTCTACCTATAAGTTAAAATTAATATTTCAACTTATAGGTGTTTTGATTTCGCTCTTCAAATATTAGAGTGTAGAGATTGTTATGAAAGGTGTGGTGTTAAGTTATAAGAGTTTTTATGTAGTGGTTGTGGTTTCTTGACTACCTAGCACTAAAGATATAGCTTTTCAAATCTTAATGTAAAGATTCGATATTCTTGACTGCCTACTCTTAAAGATGTATTTTTTTAAGTTATTATGTATATTTTAGAACAAAAAATATCAG
>PDWI01008460.1_pt1 | contig 12114 bp, 8 predicted proteins | sample 1430891 | NCBI WGS metagenome assembly PDWI01 (sample SAMN01162508, study PRJNA174530) | Oral metagenome, whole genome shotgun sequencing project. | biome: Marine environment; feature: Marine mammal; material: Swab sample of the gingival sulcus; isolation source: swab sample of gingival sulcus...
CTATAGCTAAATATTTTTTATTAGACATATTTTTCTCCCACCAACGCTTTAGCTTTTATCAATAACACCAAGTATACCTTATTTTATCAAAAATATGTTAATATTTCAATTACATACTATAAAATTTATACGAGTGCTTTATAAAGCTAATAAATCAACAAGCATTTATTTTCAATAACTATGTCAATATTGTTACTAGTATTTTTACTTTGGTAACAACATTTTTATTATAAGATAAAGCTTGATATTTATACTATGCAATTAAGGCTAAAACATAAGCTATTCCTTATAAAAGTCGTAAAATAAGCACATCCTCTCTATAAATCGTTCTCAATATAGCACAACTTTCAAATAATAATAATTATTAACAAGTTATTACCAAAACTTTTTAAAATCGTTTTTGTATTGACATCAAAATAAAATAAAGATATAATATTAACAAACGATTGCCCATGGGCACTGACAATCAATGCCCTATGTCAAACATTTAAAGGAGAAAAGCATGAAAAAATTATTATCATTATCAATTGCTTTACTACTCGTAATGTCGCTAGCATTAGCTGGCTGTTCGGGTGGCGGAAACGAAGGTGGAAGCGCTTCTAATGAAGGCGGTAACACTGAAAAAGAACAACCAGCAAAGTCTAATGGTAAAGCTGGTCCAGCAGTTGACAAAGATACTGTTGTCGTTGCAACGTTTAGTGAAACTCCATCACTATCATCGTTCGAGCACAATGCAGTTGCTGGTGACTATCTTAACAAATTAACTTACAATGGTCTTTTCAGATTAAATAAGGAATTAAATCCTGAACCAGATTTAGTTGAAGAATACTCTGTTGCAAAAGATGACAACGGTGAAGAAACTATCTGGACAATGAAAATTTACGATGGCGTTAAATTCCATAATGGTGAAACAATGACAGCGGATGACATCGTTGCGTCAATTGAAAACGCTAAAAATGCACCTGATGTTCAGCTTTATGCTGGTACAGTTAAAACAATAGAAAAAGTTGATGATTTAACAGTTAAAATTACAACTGATGGACCTGCTGCTAACCTTTTATATAACTTAGCACATCACGGTACTTACATTGTACCAAAAGCTTTATTAGAAGCTGGTCATGATTTCAACCAAGAACCTATCGGTGCTGGTCCTTACAAATTCGTCGAATGGAAACGCGGACAAGAAATCACTCTCGAAGCATTTGAAGACTACTTCAATAAAGATAATGCACCAAAGATTAAAAATGTCATTTGGAAAACTATTCCAGAAGGCAACCCAAGAACTGTTGCACTTGAAGCTGGCGACATCGACTACATCATCGAGCTCGACTCTTCAACTCTTCAAAATATCGAAGGCAACGCAGATATAGAGATTATTCAAGTTCCTGGTATCGCACATAACTGGTTAACTGTAAATAATGAAGTCGCTCCATTTGATAACAAACTTGTTCGTAAAGCGATTTGTAAAGCAATCAACAGAGATGACGTTGTTACAGTTGCTCTTAACGGTCAAGGTGTTCCAGCACAAGCACAAACACCAATGGGTATGCTCGGTGAAAACGCTGAAGGTTTTGATGGCTACGATTTAGAAGCTGCTAAAGCGTTAATGGAAGAATCAGGTGTAGATCCTAGCACAATCAAACTCGACGTTATCTGCTCTAACGACACAAAACGTCGTGCAGCTGAGGTTATTCAAGCAAACTTACAAGAACTCGGCATTGAAATGAATATCGTTTCTATGGATTTATCTACTTATCTATCAGAAACTGCTGCTGGTAACTTCACAGGCTTTATCGGTGGATATTCTTCAGGCGAAATGATGTCGTTCTTATCAGGTGTTTACCACTCTAAGAACATCAACAGTTCAAATAAAACTCGTACAGCGAACCCTGAACTCGATGCGTTAATCGAAAAGTCAACAAAGACTATCGACCAAGCGGAAAGAGAAAAAGTATTAAAAGAAACTACTGCTCTCTTAAATGAAGAGTGTTACCAAATGCCACTTTATCAAGATAATAACTTAAGTGCTCACAAGGCTGATCTTGAAGGTACTTTCGTAGGTTCAAGCGGCGCATTCTACGTTCAAGAATGGTATTGGAAATAAAAAATAAATAATTACAATTACACAGGCTATTCTCCAAAAGAATAGCCTTTTTCCTAACAACCCAGAACGAGCTTGTTTTCGCACTTACTTGTTCTGGGTAAAACTATTTTTTTAGATAAAATTAAGTAGAATTAAAATTGCATTAAATAGAATTAAATAGAATTAAAATCAATTAATTTTTTATTGGAAGAGTGAAACGGAGGATTTATGTGGAAATATATTCTTAAACGCATCTTATACTTAATTCCCGTTATCATTGGCGTTACGTTTTTAGTATTTATGATTTTATCTTTTGCACCAGGCGATCCAGCACTTACCATGCTTGGCCCTCAAGCGACAACAGAGGCCGTAGAACAATTGCGCGAAGATTTAGGTTTAAACGACCCAATAATCGTTCAATATGGACGTTATATGTCTCACTTAGTGCGGGGAGATTTTGGCGAATCTTACCGTAGTAAAGTGCCTGTAGTCGATGAAATCAAAGCACGTATCCCAACGACGGTGAAACTTTCTGTTATCGCAATTTTAATTGCTGTAACGCTTTCTATACCACTCGGTATTATCGCTGCTGTTAAACAAAACACTTGGATAGATGGACTCAGTATGTTCATTGCCCTACTCGGTGTTTCTATCCCTGTCTTTTGGCTCGGTCTAATGTTACAAATACTATTCGGATTAAAACTCGATTTATTACCAGTATCTGGTGCTGATTCATGGAAACACTTTATTTTACCAGGTATTTCTTTAGGTTTTTTAAGTATGGCATCGATTGCCCGCATTACTCGTTCTTCTATGTTAGAGGTAATTAGACAAGATTACATTAGAACAGCTAGAAGTAAAGGCTTACCTTATGACTACGTTATAAAAAAACACGCCCTACAAAATGCACTCATCCCAACGATTACCGTAGCAGGATTACAAATAGGTGCATTGTTAGCTGGTTCTGTGTTAACAGAAACTGTATTTAGTCTGCCAGGAATTGGTCGTTTAATGATTGAATCCATCAGTAGCCGTGATATTCCTATGGTACTAGGTTGTATTATTATCTTCACCTTAGCTTTCTCTGTCGTCAACTTAATCGTCGACATTCTCTATGCCTTTGTCGACCCGCGTATTAAAGCGCAATATTCATAGGAGGTAGAGATGGCTAATATACAAAGTAAATATAAAAAACAAAATCGATTATTTGAATTATGGAAACAATTATCAAAAAATAAAACTGCCGTTCTCGGTTTAGTAATTATCATGATTTTTATTCTATTAGCAATTTCTTCAGGTTTCATCTATGACTTCCAAGAAGATATCGCTAAACAAAATATTCCTAATCGTTTTCAAGAACCATCAATGGAACATCCTTTTGGCACAGATGATAAAGGGCGTGAGGTACTAGCACGCGTCGTTTATGGTTCTAGAATTTCTTTAACCGCAGGTATGGCTGCCGTTGCTATCGCCTTAATCGTCGGCGGTACACTAGGTGCTATCGCTGGTTATTTTGGCGGGATTTTAGATAACATTATTATGCGTTTAATGGACGTTTTCCTCGCTATACCAGGAACGCTATTTGCCATAACCATTGTCGCCGCACTGGGCAAAAGTACCACTAATTTAATTATTGCTCTGAGTATAGCGACAGTGCCACGTTTTGCACGTATTCTTAGAAGTTCCGTTTTAACGGTTAGAGATAATGAATATATAGAAGCTGCTAAAGCAATTGGTGCTAGCAACTTTAGAATTATCACCGAACACGTTATCCCGAACTCCCTTGCACCAGTAATTGTCCAAACGACTCTCTCTGTTGCAACGATTATTTTAACAATAGCTGGTCTTAGTTTCCTCGGTCTTGGCGTATCACCACCAACTCCTGAATGGGGTGGAATGCTAGCAGAAGGTAGAAATTTCATTCGTAACCAAGCCTATCTAACCTTTTTCCCAGGTCTTGCAATTATGATTACCATACTTGCACTAAACCTATTAGGCGATGGACTACGCGATGCACTTGACCCAAGATTGAGGTAATGATTATGACAGAAAATAATAATACAATCCTCGACATTAAAGACCTATATGTCGAATACAGAACGGATGAAGGCGTTGTCAAGGCACTTAACGGTATTTCCATTAAAATGAACAAAGGCGAAACCCATGGTTTAGTTGGTGAAACAGGTGCTGGTAAAACAACAACGGGACTCTCGATTTTAAAACTAATCGCTGACCCACCAGGAATCATTGTCGGTGGAGAAATCAAACTCGGTTGGGCTGACGACAAGGATAGACCAGAAAATGCGCCAGAAATGACGGACATTATGGCTGCTAGTGAAAAAGATATGGGTGCTATTCGCGGTAAGCGCGTATCCATGATTTTCCAAGATCCTATGACGTCACTCAATCCCGTTATGACAGTAGAAGAACAGATTGCAGAAGTTATAGACTATCACGAAGATGGTAGCTATGAAGATGCACTCGAAAAAACACATGAATTATTAGAACTCGTCGGTATTCCCGCGGCTCGCGGTAAAGAATATCCACACCAATTTTCTGGCGGTATGAAACAACGCGTTGTCATTGCGATAGCGCTCGCTTGTAAACCAGACCTGTTGATTGCCGACGAACCAACAACAGCACTTGACGTAACAATTCAAGCTCAAGTATTAGAAATGATGAAAGAACTTAGAGTGGAATATAATACCTCTCTCTTAATGGTAACACACGATCTCGGTGTTGTTGCTGATATTTGCGATATGGTCTCTGTTGTCTATGCTGGTGAAATTGTAGAACAAGGCAACTTAGTCGATATTTTTGATAACACAAGACACCCTTATACAGAGGGCTTATTTAACTCTCTACCCAACATGGCTGACAGAACGGCAAAATTGAAACCAATTAAAGGCTTAATGCCTAACCCTATTAATTTGCCTAAAGGCTGCCCTTTCCACCCACGTTGTAATTATGCAATGGAAAAATGCTCACAAGTGGAGCCAGAATTAGTTAGACGCAATGATACACATGTCGTTAAATGCCATTTGTATGATGAAAGCAATATTATTAAGGGAGGAGTGATAGAGCGTGGCTAGTCCATTATTAGAAGTTAAAGGTCTAAAAAAATATTTCAAAACACCGCGTGGTATGCTACATGCGGTCGATGATGTAAATTTTATTATTGAAAAAGGTAAAACACTAGGAGTGGTTGGCGAATCTGGCTGTGGTAAGTCGACGACAGGCAGAGCCATTCTTAGATTATTAGAACCGACTGCTGGCGAAATCTTCTTTGAAGGAGAAGATATTAATAAATTATCACCGAAAGCAATGCGTGAAAAAAGACGTGAATTACAGATGATATTCCAAGACCCATTTTCATCACTCAATCCACGTAAAACCGTTAGCCAAACGATTATGGAACCAATGATTATCCATAAACTATATAAGTCAAAATCAGAAATGACAGATAAGGTATTGGAAACAATGGAGCTTGTCGGTTTATCGGAACGTTATTTTAATACTTATCCGCATGAACTCGATGGTGGTAGACGCCAGCGTATTGGTATAGCTAGAGCGCTTGCACTCAATCCAAAATTTATCGTTTGTGACGAGCCTGTATCAGCGTTAGACGTATCGATTCAAGCGCAAATACTCAATCTAATGAATGATTTGCAAGAAGAACTCGGCTTAACATATATGTTTATCACCCATGACTTATCGGTAGTAAACCACTTTAGTGATGATATTGCCGTCATGTACCTTGGACGATTAATAGAGAAAGCACCAGCGGAGGAATTATTTGCCAATCCAGTGCATCCATATACCAAGGCTCTGTTATCGGCAATTCCTATCCCAGACATTCATCATAAAAAAGAAAGAATCTTACTTCAAGGTGAAATCACTTCGCCAATAGAACCAGAAGATGTTTGTCGATTTGCTAACCGTTGTCCACGAGTTATTAACAATTGCCGTGATAAAGAACCACAATTAATGGAAATATCACCAAATCATTTTGTTTCTTGTTGTAACTGTGGACACTAATTAAAAAAAGTGTACCTGTTCAATCAAGTGGTAAAAGTCATGTCATTCTCCGCGAACTAAACAGAAATGAGTGACAAAATTATAGAACAGCGATTAAATGCTAGCATTTAAGTTAATTTTCTATAATTTTGGCATTAAGCGCGCTAGCGCGAACGAGCAAAACGAACTTAGTGAGTGAAGCGAGTACTCATTCACGAGGACGTAGGAATCTTACGACTTTTACTCCCCAACTCGCGTTAAGATACCTACGTCGCTTCGCTCCTCAGTATGACAACGCGAGTTAGCCAAATCAAATATAAGCACAATATTAATCATCAAAAAGCCAACGACATAATATCGTTGGCTTTAACATTTATAATGGTCTTTTTTGAAATTGTAAAATAAAGTTTCTATTGGTATCGGTTTTTCTCAAACCTCTAATAATTTTTTCTGTGACATCGAGGTTATTATTTTTAGTAAAAGCCCTTCTAATGCTCCACATCACATCAATCGCTGCATCATCTAAAAGCAAATCTTCCCTTCTCGTGCCAGATTTATTAATATCAATAGCAGGAAACATTCTTTTCTCTGATAATTCACGAGATAGTTGCAACTCCATATTGCCCGTTCCCTTAAACTCTTCAAAAATAACATCATCCATACGGCTACCTGTCTCAATCAAAGCGGTAGCAAGTATGGTTAGAGAACCACCACCTTCAATATTACGCGCCGCTCCTAAGAAACGTTTGGGTTTATGTAAAGCATTAGGGTCAAGTCCCCCAGATAATGTACGCCCACTACTAGGAATGACAAGGTTATAAGCACGCGCTAAACGCGTAATAGAATCGAGTAAGATAACGACATCTTTTCCCATTTCTACTAAACCCTTAGCCCTTTCCAATACCATTTCAGCTACTTTAATATGGTGAAAAGGCTCTTCATCAAAAGTTGAATAAATCACATCAGCATCAATAGAACGACGCATATCCGTTACTTCTTCTGGTCTTTCATCGATTAATAAAACGATTAATTCGACTTCTTTATATTTTTTAGTTATGCTCTTAGCGATTTTCTTAAGTAATATTGTTTTCCCCGCTTTAGGCGGTGCAACAATCAATCCTCTTTGTCCCTTACCAATCGGCGCAATTAAATCAATGATACGCGTTGCTATATCATTTTTATTGTCCTCTAATACTAATTGTTGTTCAGGATACATCGGCGTCAAATCGTCAAAATTACGTCTGCGTTTGGCTGAATTAGGTTTCATCCCATTCACACTTTTCACATAAATTAATGCTCTAAATTTCTCACCGTCTTTAGCGCGTCTAGCAATGCCATGTACCTTATCACCTGTTCTAAGATTAAATTTTCTAATCTGTGACGGCGAAACATAGACATCTAAATCACTACTAAGAAAATTACTAAAGCGTAAAAAACCAAAACCCTGTTCAATTAAATCGAGTACACCTTCAACTTCATCATTATCTTTCGCTTGAAAATCCGATTTCTTTTTCTTCTTATTATCAAGGTCACTATAAGTTTCTAACTTAGGATCAAATTGATCAGACTTTTGTGTGAATTCCAATTCTTTAGCCGCTTTTTCTTCTTCCTTAGCATGAATAAGCAACAATTCTGCTATTAATTCCGCCTTACGAAAATTAGTTACTGATTTAATCCCTGCATGTTTAGCAATTTCTCTTAACTCATTTAATTTCAATGCCTTCAAGGCAACTTCGTTCATACTTCCTCCATTTTTTCTTTAATTGTAACCATTCCAGTATCCCACGTTGTCATACAGAGAAGAAGCTTTAGCGACGACGTAAGTATCTTAACGTGGATTTAGTAGTAAAAGATGTAAGATTCCTACGGGTTAAAACCCTCTGAATGACACGACTTTTACTACTTAACTAAATAGTTACCTTTAATTAAACTTATTTCTATTATAACATAAATGTTAATAATAAACAAATTACAAACAAGCAATTAAACGCTAAAATTCATCTAAGATTCTCACGCTTCGCTCAGAATGACAAAGCGAGGGACAAATATTGATGATAAACAAACTACATAATTATTCAGTCAACCCGCGTTGTCATACAAAAGAACGTAGTGACGTAGGTATCTTAACGCGGGTTTAATAGCAAAAGCCGTAAGATTCCTACGTCCTCACTTCGTTCTCTCCCCTAGTCACAAGCTTCGCTTGTTGCTAGTGCACTGCAACCTGTCTGAATGACACGGCTTTTACTATTTGACTGAATAGTTACTAAATTACAAAAAAGCCCTTACGGGCTTATTCTAAAGGCTGTAATTCTGCTTCACTAAAATCTAGCAAACCAAAACGCGAACGTGTCCAACCACTTAAGCGTTCAGAAACTAAAGTATAATCTGTATCATAATAAAGTGGAATTAAGGCAAAATCTGACATCAACAAATATTGAGCTTGATAAAGGGCATCATAATGTTCTGCCCCAGAGCTTTTAGCAGCTATATCCAAATAATTATCATAATCATCATTTTTATAATCTATATAATTAAATAAACTATCGCTAGAAAATACAGCTAACATTGACAAAGGATCGGCAAACTGCAATCTAGTATTTAACACTACTAAATCGTAATCACCTTGCTTGAGTGCTAACGTAAATTCATCCGCCGTTTTTTCAACTAATGTAAGCTTTATACCTAAATTTTTCTTATATTGAGAACTAATTTGCTTAGCAAGGAATTGTTGATTATTATCTTTAAGGTATAAAAGTCTTAACTCAGGAAAATCCTTCCCTTTATCATACCCTGCCTCCGTAAGTAAAGATTGTGCTTCTGTTATACCTTGAGCACCCTGCTTTATTCCATAATCACCAGCGGTTTGATAAAATTGATTCCCATTACTATCTTGTAATCTTGGTGCAACTAAAGCACTAGCTGGCATTTGTTCTAAAGCTAATTCCTCTACCATTTTTTGCCTATCAAGCCCTAAATTAAGTGCTTTTCTAATATTAATATCTTTAAAAATTTCTTTATTAAAATTAAACCCACAATATGCTGTTAATTGCGCATCAAAAATACTAAAATTCGTTTCTTCTGCAATCAAACGCATAACCTCTGATATTGGTACACGTTGAATCAATTGTAAAGCCCCATTTTCAAAATAAAAGTACGCCTTTTCAACATCTTCAACAAATTCAACGTTAATCATTTTGATATTCGTATCAACCGCATGCCAATAATGTGTATTTTTCTTTAATTGTAAGGATATTCCCGCCTGATAATCCGCCAAAGAGTAGGCGCCATTACTAATCGCTGTCGCAGGATTTTTTGCCCAAGAATCGTCTGTACTACTCTCAACAATTTCTTTTTTTACTGGCATAAATGCAGCATTTGCAAAAAGTGACAACAAATAATCCGTTTGCCTTTCGAGCTCAATTTCTATTGTATAATCATCTATTGCTCGTGCTCCAAGCTGGTTAAGATCCATTTCACCACGCAAAATTTGACTTACCCCTCTAATATTACTATACTGCCAAAGATAAGCAGTGGTCGCGTTATTTTTAGGATTAATAGCCCTTTTCCAGGCATAAACAAAGTCATTTGCAGTAAGCGGGGAACCATCAGACCATTGAGATTCTCTTAAATGAAAAGTGAGTTTTAACCCATCTTCTGAATATTCCCAACTTTTCGCTATTGCAGGCAAAATATTATCTTCTTGCACCCTGACCAAGCCTTCAAAGGTTTGATTAATAATATTAGCAGCAGCAAAATCACTAGCATTAATAGGATCTAACGCTAGTGGCTCATGCGCTAAATTCCAATAAAAAACATCCCTTTTTATTTCTTTTAATTGATAGGCTTTTGCATCTTCTAAAGCAATACTACTACTTTCCACCTCACTCTGAATATTATTTTTGCCCTGCTCATTTTGACCAGTAGTACAAGCAGGCAACAAAAATAAGATTATAAATAAACTTAAAAATAAATACCTTTTCAAAATTTCTCCAACCATTCTAAACAAAAATTGTTAACCAACTTCTGCTCCATCCCCAATTTCTGCCGTCAATAATTTTAATTTTCCATCTTTTTCTGCCGAAAGAATCATACCATTACTCTCTATCCCACGAATTTTACGCGGTTTTAAATTGGCAAGCCAAATTACTTTTTTACCAATTAACTCTTTTGCTTGATAAAATTCTGCTATTCCCGATACCACTTTAAATTCTTCACTGCCAATCTCCAAATCAAACACTAACAATCGATCTGCTTTTGGATGTTTCTCACAATGCTTAACCGTTGCCACGCGCATATCGAGTTTAGCAAAATCATCATATTCAATTTGTTCTTTAAATTCAATTTTTGGTTCGGCATGCGCTGCCATAATTTCTGCCAATAATTTTTCTTCATCCAAACGCGCAAATAAAGGCGCTTCACTCTTTACTTTTGTTCCCGCTACTGTGCCATTAAATCCTTTTAAAGAATCTAAACTACGATTCTCTGTATTTAAACGTTTTAAAATTTCAACTGCTGTATCTGGCATAAATGCAGAAAGTAAAACAGCAGAAAAACGCAAACTTTCAAGTAGATTATAAAGCACTGTACCTAATCGCTCTTTATCAGAATCATTCTTTGCCAAAACCCAAGGTTCTGTTTCATCAATGTATTTATTACTACGTCTAAGCAAGACAAAAATGCTTTCTAACGCATCGGCAACTCGGTACGCATCCATTAATTCACTAACTTTTTTTGGTGTAGCAAGTGCTAAATCTATCAATTCCTGATCAAGTGCTGTCAATTCCGCTTGTGCAGGAATCTCACCATTAAAATATTTATCAACCATAGCGATAGTTCGTTTGAGTAAATTACCCAAAACATTCGCCAAATCCGTATTAATTCTACCAATAATCGATTGATAGCCAAGACTACCATCTCTATCAAAAGGAATATCTCTAAGTACACAATAACGCACGGCATCGACGCCAAATAAATCCACTAATTCATCCGTATAAAGTACATTACCTCTTGATTTGCTCATTTTTTCATTATTCATCAAAAGCCAAGGATGACCAAAAACCTGCTTCGGTAGTTCTTCACCGAGTGCCATTAAAATAATCGGCCAATAAATTGTATGGAATCTAACAATATCCTTGCCAATAATATGAACATCTGCTGGCCAAAGTTTTTGATACTGCTCGCTAGAGCCATCTGGATGATAACCGATAGCTGTGATATAATTTGAAAGCGCATCGAGCCAAACGTAAACAACATGTCCTTCATCAAATTCCACAGGAACACCCCAATTAAATGAGGTACGCGAAACACACAAATCTTCCAAACCAGGCTTCAAAAAATTATTAACCATTTCATTTTTACGCTGTTCAGGCCAAATGAATGTTGGATTTTTTTCTATATGCTCTTCCAACTGTTTTTGATATTTAGAAAGTTTGAGAAAATACGCTTCCTCACTTGCTTTTTGCACAGGCCGTCCACAATCAGGACAATTACCATCGACTAGTTGCGATTCTGTCCAAAAAGATTCATCGGGAACACAATACCAGCCTTCATAATTTCCTTTATAAATATCACCTTGTTTATACAATTTTTCGAAAATCTTTTTTACTACATCCTTATGCCTCGGTTCTGTTGTGCGAATAAAATCATCATAAGAGATATTCATTCTATCCCAAATTCTTCTGATTTCTCCAGCGATTTCATCAACTAAAGCTTGCGGACTTCTGCCTTCTTCTTCGGCTTGCTTTTGAATTTTTTGACCATGTTCATCCGTTCCAGTTAAAAAGTACACCTCTCTACCTTCTAAACGCTTATAACGCGCTAAAGCATCACTAAATATCGCTTCATAAACATTACCAATATGAGGTATCTTAGAAGTATAAGCAATAGCCGTTGTTAAATAATACTTATTATTCATAATTTATCCTTTCCATTTATCATTAGCTATATTATAGCGTGAACTTCCCCAAAATACAAATAAAATCTCACTAAAAGAGTGAGATTTTACAAAAAATTCA
>PDWI01008462.1_pt1 | contig 12111 bp, 12 predicted proteins | sample 1430891 | NCBI WGS metagenome assembly PDWI01 (sample SAMN01162508, study PRJNA174530) | Oral metagenome, whole genome shotgun sequencing project. | biome: Marine environment; feature: Marine mammal; material: Swab sample of the gingival sulcus; isolation source: swab sample of gingival sulcus...
TTTTCACTACAATCTTTTATCAAATTATTAAGTGCAATTATTTCATCCTTCATACAATATCCCCTTCCTAAGTTTTTATGTTTTTTTATTTTCATTCTCTTGTTTATTACAAGATTTATTTTTATATACAAATTCAACAACTCATTTTCAAAGAGACTTTTCAGAGTTTTTAGTATCAAAATAGTATCACTGCTTCATTTTTTCAAAACCAAAGACCCTGAAATTCTTTATTTATCAGCTGTTCAGCAATAGTAATATTTATGTTACTCTATTCATAACCAATAATTTATTTTTTACCAGAAGTAATAAAGTTCATTAGAATTCTATTAAAACACTCAGAATTATCCATGTTAGCACAATGCCCTGCGTTTTCTATAATGTGAAATTCAGATGGAGATAAAGAATCTTTATACCAATTTTTTGCCGCCCTTATAGCGAGTGGATTGTCTTTTTCTCCCACTAAAATAAGTAGAGGAAAGGTCCACTTAACAGTTCTGTTTGCAATTATTTTATTTAAACCACTCATCACAAAAAAAGACGTTCTTGTAAAGTGTTTCGAACTATTAAAAAAACGATCCTGCTCTTCTTTATTTATAGCAGCAACACTTGCTATATACCTGCGAAATGACTCCATAGAAAAGATCATTTTAAATAACCATTTAAACAGTTCTCTACCCTGCGCTTTATTTATTTCCTTTTGTTCTTTATTTATGCTATAACCGCCAAGTGCTGTTAATGATACCACCTTATTTGGATGGTTGTTCGCAAAATCTTGAGCAAGTAAAGAGCCCATCGAAACACCAACTATGTGACATTTATCAATATTTTCTTTTTTTAAAATACCTATGATATGTGTAGCCGTTGAATCTAGTTTATCCTTTGTTTTTTCCATACTAGTTAGTCCGTGACCTAAGATATCAAGGGTTATTATTTTATATTTATCAGAAAAATAATCCACTTGTTTATCAAAACACGTGTGATCACCAAAAGCTGGGTGTAAAAATAAAATGGCATCCCCATCTTCATTGCCGCTAACAAAATAATGAATTTTATTGTTGTTAATCTCTATTGTTTTGTGATTAGTTATCGTATTCATTTATTCGTTCTCTCTTTCTCTTAACTTTTTCATGATAAGCATTTCATCGCTCTCTTAATCTTATTTGAATCGTTCCGATCGTATCTTAGCATCCATGTCAAACGCATTTCTAAAAAACTTCACTTTAAGTAATGCTTTAATAACTTTTGGAACATGTATTATTTCCTGATTGGCAATGCGCAAAGTTTTACGACTAACTGTACCACGCTTGGCAAGTTCTCTTCCAACCTCACGATACGCACAACTTATTTCCTGAATTCTCTTGTTCTTTTTCAAATCTTGAGTATTAGTTTTATATAAGCCTGCTGATTTTCGGATTAAAATTCCTAATCGTTTAGACTCCGTAAACTTAGAATACGTTTTAAAAAATGAAACAGCATTTTTTATTGTTCTCTCTTCAATATTATCACATAAAATGAGTGCTAGAAACGGTTTACTGCTTATAGCGCGATCAATATCATGAAAAAACAAACCAGTATTAGTAAGTGTTATGGAATCAACTTTTGATGTATAAAACGTCCTCTCCAACAAAGTTTTTAATAAACTTGATATGGTAAATACATAAACTGGCGTTGCATAAATAATGATATCAGCAGCTCTTATTTTTTGAAATATAAACTCTACATCATCTGCTTTTTCAAAAACACATTGGCTGCTGACATGGTTATTTTGACATTGATTACACGCAGTACAATGTTTTATATTATAGTCAACCAAATGAATCAATTCACAATTTGCGTTGCAATCTCTTGCGCCAGAAAATATTTTTTCTATAATATAAGCAGAAACTCCTTTTTTCCCTCTAAGACTTGAATTTATGGCAAGCACTTTTAAAGCTTTCATAATAATCTACCAAGAAATAGACTTTTTTCTTTTTTGATGCCGTATTGCAAAAGCCAGTAATGAAAAGGCCGCAATCATCACAAATTCAATGTAAAACCCCTTCATAACAGTACTGTTATAAGAACCTACGGTAATGATTTCTCTAACACCAGAGGTAAACCAATAGGTTGGTGTCAACTTTGAAAAGAATAGGATGTGCTTTGAAACATATCTAAGCGGTATAAAGACACCACCAATAAAGGCGAACGTAAGGGATATAAAGTTTCCTACCATCGTTAAAATTCTAGCATCAAAGGCAAAGGAATTAACCAAGTAAGTAATGCTCGTAATCGTCACAACATGTACTAACAACCTTCCTAGTATCATCAGACCATACGTACTACTAGTAAATTCAAATCCAAACAAAATTGCAGATAAAACTACTAGGAATAAAAATAATACGATGCTGACACTTAGCATTGATAAAACAACCTGTTTTTGAAAATCGTTAGTAGTTATCTTGGATGACAGAACCCTTGACTTTACATCAGGCTCATTGAAATCTCTTACAGCGTTTAAACTGTTCAATAGCGAAATGAGCATTACATAGGAGAACATCGATACAAACCATCTATAACTATTGAGTTTATTTGCCTCTTTACTAGTAATAGTAGATGATGTCTTAACATCTCTGCTTAGTACTGCTATGGTTTTCTCTATTGCCTCCTCTTCCCCCATTATTTTTCTATAAGATAGATAGGTGTTAACATATGAATTCAAGGATTTTCCAACCAAAAAGGATGAAGCAAAACTAGTATAGCTATATTCTTCAATATTATAATTCTTACTAAAGTCCTTAGGAATCACAATGCCGTTATCAATCATAGAATAGAATAAAGCTTCTTTTAAACCGTCCTCTGTCTTGATGCTACTATCATATGCATATTCCTTTTTTATATACTCTTCTAACGCTTTTGACAACTCAGAATCATCTTCATTAACAATAGCAACCCTACACTCTTTGCTACTAATATTTTCAGGTTGAGATCCAGCTAATGAGAAAGCGAAGATTCCGCTGATTATCATATAGATGATGATTGGAATAATTATTGAATAACTTCTACTATATAGTCGCATTAATACTTTATAAACTCTCATATCGACGCCTCCTAATAATAAGCACACTTAATGCAAAACATACCACCGCCATAGTAGATAGAATCCCTAGATTTTTTAGATACATATCTAAGTTTTGATAATAATAAACCCCCTGTAGTGCTTTGCTTATTAAATTTGCAGGGTTAACATAAGTTAAAAATGGTAGCTTTGTTTCCACTATATGAAGCATCTGTATATTCATCATTCCACCGAAAAAACATAAAATTATGTTTAAAAATGCAACTATTGTCGTTGTAGCTCCTTGAGTTAAATTTAGAATCGACGATATGATGATTCCAAACGACAAACTAAACAGTGTACCAACAATTATTAATCCAATAATTTCTAATAGCATGTCATTAAACGGTATTTTTAAAGTGTAAGTTACAAATACGGTGATAAAAATTGAGATGATAATATGAATGAAAGCGTCGGTTAAATAAGTAGCAAAAAACATGCTTAACTTGCTTTTTGGAACAATATTTAGCCTTTTGCCTTGTTCTTTTTTATCAGCACTCAATTTACAATACAGATCAACCCCCACCGTAGATGATGTAAGGATAATCAGCGATAGTAAAGCAAAATAAAACAAAACTTCAGGAGAAGCGCCAGGTCGATCAATAATGCTCTTACTTACTATATGTTCTTTTAATACCGGAAAACTCTTTACATCTTGAACTATGCGCTGCGTATTACTGTATTCTCTAAGAACCTCTTTTATAATAGTATTTTTTTCATTTTTGCCATTAATAAATAATGTATTATCCTTTGTAATATACGCATCGATTTCCTTTGATTCAAGCTTTCTTTTTGCTTCCTCAAGACTACCATTTGTAGCTGAAAATCCAACTTTATTAAATATATTTGTCTTCATGCTATCGTCGACTATGACCACATTTATATCAGAAAAATCTACCTTATCTACATTTGTAATATTTCCTATTGTAACGGAGTATATAAAGTAAAGCATTATTGGCCACAGTAGCGCCCAAAACATGTAGCTTTTATCTCTTAACGAGTCCTTTAATAACATTTTAAACATTTTCTCGAAGCTCCCTTCCGGTGAGTTCAATAAATACATCGCTTAAAGACGGTGTTTCATTATTTACCGTTGTATACACGATATTTTTTTCTTCTAAAAAGTTTAGTACTTCACCTATCAAAAAGTCTCTCTCTGTCTTTAACGTTAACATCAATTCATCAAACAACACTTCTTTTACTTTACTCATATTTTTTATTGACTCTAGATTTTCATCGCTTACTTCACTGAGTGTTTTAATATACACCGTGTTATTAAGATTTACACTATTGGATAGTTCTTCCTTTGTTCCAACGAGTAAACTCTGTCCTTTATCCATGATCATCACTCGATCACATATTTTTTCTACTTCTTCTATGTAGTGGGTCGTATAAATAATCGTACTCCCCTTTTTATTTAACTCTTTTATGCCATCGAGGATTCTATTTCTAGTCTGCACGTCAACGGCAACGGTCGGTTCATCTAGTAGAATAATTTTTGGCTTATGAGCAATGCCACAAGCAATATTTAGTCTTCTTTTAAGCCCTCCACTAAGCTTCTTAGGGTAAAATTTTTCGTAATTCTTTAGCTCAAGAAAATCGATGACTTCATCTACTAACTCTTTTCTCTTCTTTTTATCATCTACATATAGCCCGCAAAAAAAGTCAATATTTTCTCGAACGGTCAAGTTACCAATAACCGCTACATCCTGTGGAACTAAGCCAATCTGTGATTTTAAATCATAGGCGACTGGACTCATCTCTTTTCCTAAAATTGTAATATCTCCGCTCGAAAAATTTAAAAGGCCAAGGATACAATTTATCGCGGTGCTCTTACCAGAACCATTCGGCCCAAGGAGTCCAAATACCTCTCCTTCTCTAACGCTCATATCAAAATGGTTTAATGCAAGAACCTTTTTATATCGTTTTACTAAATCCTTTACTTCAATGATATTATTCATGACTTCCTCCCTACTAAGATAGTACTATAAAAAGTTTTATGATATTAGTGACAAATGTCACTAAAATGAAAACATTTGTAATTTTTATGTTAGAATACATTTAGGAGATAATATGTTTTATAGATTTTTTTTACTAATGGTAGGGCTAATAACCTTATATACTGGCTATTCAAGTGATATTTTGGCAACCTTTTCTTTTTATTTTTCGGTTATCTTTTCATCATTATTTCTTTTAAATTTTAAAAGAAATATAAAACTATCTCTTTATAGTATATTCATTATACTAGCGGTTTATGTGAAAGAATTAATCCCATTTCTACCGCTCATTTCTTATGATATATATCACGACGAATACAATAAAAACATTTTACTTTTAACGCTTATACCACTTATACATAATTATGATAAGAATATTTCGATATACATGTTGCTTTTCATCTTTATTGCCATCATACTAAAAGACAGAAATATGAATTATGAGAAGCTAGAAAATGATTACTATGATTTTCAAGAAAACATTGAGTATGAACGGGATAATTTAAGCAAAAAATTACTGAGTACAAATAAACTAATTGATGAAAATACAGAGCTCGCTATTATCAAAGAACGAGCTAGGATTGCAAGGGATATTCATGATAACTTAGGCCACTCCCTTACGAGAAGTTTGTACCAACTAAAAATGCATGAGATGACATCGGGAATCGATTTAAGTGATGTAAAAGAGAACATCAATAACTCCATGCTAGAAATAAGAAATAGTGTTCACAATTTACAAAATACAACAATTGATTTAAACGAGGAAATAGAAAAAATAATAGCTAAAGAGGAAAACTTAAAAGTGTCTTACACAAACAACTTACAGAAAGAGCTGAACTCAAAAATAAAACTAGGTCTCCTGTACACAATTAAAGAGTGCCTTGTTAACACAACGAAGCATTCCAATGCTACTACATTTGATATACAGATTTTTGAAATAAATGGAGAAATAAACACACTAATTAAAGACAATGGAAATAATTATAAACCAATAAAACCTGGCATAGGACTCATAAACATCGAAAACAGAATAAACGAACTGGGTGGTAAGGTGACCTTCTCAACCGACAATGGATTTCGAGTTTTTATTAAAATAGCTTTGGAGGAACAATGATTGATATTATAATAATTGATGATGATAAGATAATATGTGATGCACTGAGTCAAATCATAAATCAAAACGAACAGTATAACGTATTAGATGTCGGATACTCCTATGATGATGCCATCAGGCTCTTCTACAAACATAAACCAAACATTGCCCTATTTGATATAAGACTGGGCGATAAAAATGGTATTGATGCTGCAGAAAAGATTTTATCGGATTACCCCGACGCTAAGATTATTTTTCTAAGCACCTTTAGCGAAGATGAGTATATTCTAAAAGCCGTTAGCATTGGTGCGAAAGGATACATAATAAAACATGATATTGACACTATTATTAGCTCTCTTAAGAGCGTCAATAATGGACAGGTCGTCTTTGCAAAAGAAGTATATGAGAAATTACCTACTCTACTAAAAGAGAAGAAAGAACAAGAAACGCAACCATTCGATTTTACTGAAATGCAAATCGAGATACTAGAACTTGTTGCACTTGGCCTGAATAATAAAGAAATAGCGGAAAAATTATTTCTTGGCGAGGGCACGGTTAGAAACTATATATCCAACCTACTTACCAAGTTAAATCTTCGAAATAGAACAGAGCTTGCAATATACTATTATAAACATATAAAGATGTAGGCAAAAAATCCTACATCTTTTGTATTACATTAGTTTTGCAATATCTGACTCCGCGTCACCTATTGGTGATAGTCCAAATTTACTTATTAAAACATTCGCCACATTAGGAGATACAAATCCTGGTAGCGTAGGTCCTAAATGAATGTTTTTCACACCAAGAGATAACAGCGCTAGTAGTACGATAACTGCCTTTTGCTCATACCATGCAATATTATATACGATTGGCAAATCATTGATATCATCAAGACCAAATAGTTCTTTTAGTTGAAGTGCTACATAGGCAAGAGAATATGAATCATTGCACTGCCCTGCATCTAGCACTCTAGGAATTCCTCCAATATCACCCAAATCTAATTTGTTGTATCGATACTTAGCACAACCAGACGTAAGGATAATGGTATCTTTCGGTAGCTTTTCGGCGAACTCAGTATAATAACTTCTTCCTTTTTGTCTACCATCACATCCGCCCATTACTACAAATTTTTTAATGCTGCCATTTTCGATAGCCTCTTTGATTACCCCTGCATATTCTAAAATTTGACTGTGTGCAAATCCACCAATAATAGTACCATGTTCTATTTCAGTAGGCGCTGCAGATTGTTTTGCTACTTCAATAACTTCACTAAAGTCTTTGTTTCCATTTTCATCTTCAAGGATATGAGTTGAACCAGGGTATGCAGCAGAACCCGTTGTAAATATTTTTTTCTCAATTCCATCTTTTCTTGGAACAATACAATTTGTTGTAAATAAAATTGGTCCATTAAATGATTTAAATTCGCTGATCTGTTTCCACCATGCATTACCATAATTTCCTATTAAGTTGTCATACTTCTTGAAAAAAGGATAGGAATGTGCCGGCAGCATTTCACCATGCGTATACACATCAACACCAGTGCCTTTTGTCTGTTCCAGTAACTGTTCTAAATCTTTTAAATCATGACCAGAAACAAGTATCGCAGGCTTAGTTCCTACTCCTATGTTTACCTTTGTCATTTCTGGCACGCCATACTTCGTAGTATTCGCCTCATCAAGTAGAGCCATTACTTTGACACCATACTCCCCTGTTTTTATCACAAGACCCAGTAGTTCATCTATCGTATTCTCTTTGCTTCTAACTTGAATTAATGCATCAAGCACAAAATTTTCTATATCTAGACTTCTAAAATCTAGAACATACGCATGCATTCCATAAGCAGCAAGACCTTTTAATCCGTACATTGTCATTTCTTTTAAACTTCTGATGTCTTCATTTGTCTCCGCTAATACGCCAACAACAGATGCTTTTTTTTGCATCTCTTCCATCGTTTTTAAATCATAAAGACTTTTATCAACATTCTCACTCTTTAATTCCTTGATTTTATTTATTGTAAGTACTATTTGATCAGACAGATTCTTACTATCAAAGTTAGCATTCGTTATCGTTCGAAATAAATTGTCATATATAATATGAGCATTGTCAACTTTCTTTTCTTTGGTTGCAACAGCAAGCTCTTTTGTCGCGTAAATAAGTAAGTCTTGCAGATTCGCCACTTCACTGTTTTTACCACACACTCCTATTTTAGTACATCCCGTGTTTTTCATTGTTTCTTGACATTGAAAACAAAACATAAAACCCTCCTTCTTACCATTATTATATAATGTATATTTTTTTTAATATGTAACCATAGTTACAAAAAAAACAGCTTTCGCTGTTTTATAAAAATATTTTTTCGCCTCGCCTTAGTTTTTCTCTCTGTTTCATGATAATATCATCCAACTCTACCAAAGCATCCAGAGATTGTTTTTCCTTTTCATCAATTATTATGACATCTTTTATGCCACCATTTTCTATGATAAGGCGCTTCTTACTCATAAGGGAAAGAATGGGATCATGTGTTGAAATTAAAACAATCTTTTCTTCGCCAATAAGAATTTCTAATGCCCTTTTTCTGTCGATTCCTGCATTTTCTATTTCATCTATTAAAACGATAGGGCTTTTAGATAATATTGCCGTGTCCGCGATCATAAGCGCTCTAGACTGTCCACCACTAAGTGATGTAATAGGCGTTGTAAGAAGAAATGTTTCACCTGCTAGTTGATTTGCCTTCTCTATAATTTGTTTCTTTTTCAGTTCTATGTCTTCAACAAGTCTACTTTCAGCATGAATGGTAATAAATTCTTCAACGGTTAAATCCATTACAAAGTTCATATTTTGTGATAACTGTGCCACAAGCTTAGAACCCGTTTTAAATCTGAGTTCTCTATCGGGTTCCTTGTCATTGATAAGAATTGTTCTGTTGGTAGGCGTATCCCGATTTGCCATCCACTCAATATCGGCTAAGAGTCTACTCTTTCCCGAACCCGTTGGACCCACAATAGAAATAATATCCCCCGGAAAAAGTTTGATTTCATCAAAATTTTCTTTTTCACCATTTTTGTTAGTACCCGCTAGAATGGTGATAGAAGTTAGTACATTATCATCTAATGATAGTGCATCACTGACAAGATCAAAATAGTTCGTAAAGTTATGAAATAGATCCTCTCTAGTGGTTCCCATATCTTCTAATTGTTCCTTACTCAAGCTGTTAAATATCTCTTCAATAGTACTCTCTACTTTGAAAGAAATGTTATTGTCATCAAAAAAACTTTTTATAAATGGGTACTTCTCTATCATTAGATCAATTCTTGTTGTTACTATTTTTTTATTCATGATTCACCTTCAGTTCCAGTTTTTTAACATTTCCAAGCTGATAGTCAGCGCCAATCTTCTTTTCGCCTAGACAATATGAACAGAGCGCACTTGGCATAGGAAATCTAAGTTCTTCATTTTCAACTGTTTTCACATCCTTTGTTAAATCTATTAGCGAACTGAGTTCATAGGCGCCTTGACCAGTAAGTCCATTTACCTGCAGTATTTTTGCTTTTGAATTCACGCGTCTTACGCCCCATTCAAAGACTTCTCTTTCCGCTTGTGAAACAATATCCCCCTTTGTAATAACTACAATATCAGCTAACTTTAGTAGAGGACCAATCTTCTTTGGTGTGTTTATGCCACTTAAATTGTCAATAACACATATTGCCAGAATATCTTTTATATACGGTGAACATCTGTTGCATAGTCCTGCACTCTCTGTAATTAAAACATCCAGGTCCATCTTTACCCCCCACTGAACAACCTCTTCTATATTGCTTACAAAATAGTGATCAGGGCATAGAGAACCGGACAGTCCTTTTCGTACGGGTATATTAAATTTTTCGTATTTCTCATCATCATCCGTATAAAGACAGTCAAATTTTACAACACCAGCATTGATGTTTCTGTCTCTCATAGCTAGTATTGTCTTTATGATTACGGACGTTTTACCAGATGAAGGTGGTCCTGAAAAAGTAATTAGATTCATTATAAGCCCTCATTAAACACTTTCTTTAATTCTTCTATTTTTGCTGTTATATCCGTTTTATCGATATAATCCCATCCTAGCCAAAGCATTTTACCTGGTAGTTCATTATCGATAGCAGGATTTGTCGAAGGAAATCTACCAAATTTAAGAATGTCACCCGCTTCTTTTGAATTAAATAATGCAACGGCATTCTTTATCTTTTCTTGACTTGATTTTTTTGCCATCATAAGGATTGGCGACGCGATTGCTCCTTCTTTAGGCCATACAATTTGCACATCAGACTTTGCCATTTTTGAAAAGAAATATGGCATTATATTGACACAGACCTTCGATTTCGATGCAATCATTTCCGATGGATGCATATTCATAGACATGCTTCTCGATAGCTTTTTGACGCCATCGATGCCATATAATTTATCAATCACTAGTAGTATTGCGTTAAATAAGTCAAAATCACCAACCGGTAGTGAAATGGAGTTTTCAAATTCTTCTGATAAGATATCCTCCCATGATTCTGGCATCTTTCTACCATCTAATAATTTTTTCTCTACTACCATTATCGCCGGAACAGATCCTAAAAAATTGACTTCTCCCATTGGATCTTTAAGCGCTTCTAAATCGGTTGAATAGGTATCACTAGAATAATCTTTATATAGCCCTTTTCCTCTGATACTCTTGTCAAAGATAAAATCAAAACCAGCACTAATGATTACATCTAAGTCCTCGCTCTCCTCCTTGAACCAATCGATACCACTCGAAGCACTTTTTAACTCAATATCAGCCTCATTCGCTAAGTTGTTATCGATAAGATTTCTGAGTTGCATTTTTACAGGACATGGCAGAATCCCTCTTATTTTATATTTATGCTTATGATCTTCTTTTTCCTTCATCTCACTTAAAGCATCTAGAACGATATCTCGATTGATTCCTTTCGATTTCAGCGCAACCTCAAGTGTCATGCCTCCAATTAGTTTTATAACGCTTAGGTCTTTGATTAGACCAATTGATATAAAATAATCAGCTGCTCCATCATATTTATTTATTATATCTTTTAATGTCATTTTTAACATATAGTTTCCTCTCCTTTGGTAATAAAGTACCAAAAATAAATCAAAAAGTATGTAATCATAGTTACATACTTTAGTAATTTGATAACTTCTCTATATCCTTTATATGAAACTCATTTTTACGATAATCAATGATTCCCTCGCGTTTCATTCTGGATAACTCTCTAGATAAAGCGGGTCTCGTTATCGCTAGGAACTTAGCCATATCCTCCCTATTTAAATTTATTTTAAATTCTCTACACTGCTTCATTTTATACATATTCATCAAATACTTCGAAATCCTAGCCCTCGTTCTTTTAAGGACAAGATAGGAAATTCTATTATTAAGAAACATTGCTCTATTTGATAGCAGTGATAAAAAGTTTGATATAAAAATTTTGTTTCCTGTTTCAATAATCATACTAGAATCGATGGATATAACTTTTACTTTGCTTGATGCTTTCGCACTTGCCGGCCATACACTTTTATTAGAAAATGCCACCATTTCGCCAAAAGATTGCGCTGGCATAATCTTTTTTATCAGTATGCTGTCTCCATCATCTGAGAAATTTTCAATATCAACTTCCCCACTTAAAACAATATATAAAGCATTGCATGGTGTTCCAACGGTTGCAATGACATCATTTCGGTCGTAATAGTATACTTGCGATTGCAGTTCGTGTAACAGTTCTTCTATTTTTTTCTCATCCAGTGACGTAAATAATTGATTCTTTTTTAAAACAACTATATCCTGTTTTTTTATCATAGATTTAAACACCTTTCTAGTGCAAGTAGAGACTGCTCATACATTGCAGAGCCTTGTATAAACACAACATAGGGCTCCCTGAGCGGTG
>PDWI01008464.1_pt1 | contig 12109 bp, 10 predicted proteins | sample 1430891 | NCBI WGS metagenome assembly PDWI01 (sample SAMN01162508, study PRJNA174530) | Oral metagenome, whole genome shotgun sequencing project. | biome: Marine environment; feature: Marine mammal; material: Swab sample of the gingival sulcus; isolation source: swab sample of gingival sulcus...
TTATTAATCTCGACAAAGCTCTCTGGGCGTACAGGGTGAGCCAATGCCCCCGCATCTTCGCTAAATTGAGCCGAACGCAAAATCCCCACATCTTCAATACGTTGTACAGCAGGCGACTGGTGGTCAGCAGAAAATGATTGGTCACGGAAAACGGTCAAGCCCTCTTTAAGGCACAACTGGAACCAATCTCGGCAAGTAATGCGGTTACCTGTCCAATTATGAAAATATTCATGGGCAATAATCGCTTTTACTGAAAATGTGCGTGGATCCGTGGTTTTTTCAGGGGTGGAGAGTACGCAAGCAGTATTAAAAATGTTTAAGCCCTTGTTTTCCATCGCTCCCATGTTAAATTGACTTACCGCCACAATCATAAAGCGGTCAAGGTCATAGGCTCGCCCATAATTATCTTCGTCCCATTTCATCGAGTCTTTTAACGCTTGCATGGCGACATGGCATTTTTCGATGTCTTTTTCTTTGGCGTAAATCTCAAGTAAAACCTCACGTCCCTCAATGGTGGTATATTTATCTTGCATAACCGCCAAATCAGCGAACACGCAAGCAAACAGATAACTCGGCTTTTTCGCTGGGTCATGCCAAATGGCAAAATGACGATTATTTGCTAATTCGCCTTGCTCAATTAAATGACCATTTGCCAATAACGTGGGGAATTTTTTATCCGCCTCAACTCGTGTGGTAAACTCTGCCAACACGTCAGGGCGGTCAGGATAAAAGGTGATTTTACGAAAGCCCTCCGCCTCGCATTGGGTGGTAAACATGACATCATCGCCCTCGCCTGCGATATATAGCCCTTCAAGGGAGGTGTTTTTTTGTGGAACGATTTTGACTTCAGTACAGACAAGTAATTCATTAGGGAGCGGTTTGCCATCGGCTAATTGCTTGACAACAAGCTGTTCTTCATCTAATTGATAATCGCTTTCTGATAAAAGTTGTCCGTTGATTTCAATGCTTGTTAATTCTAAATCTCGCCCTAATAAGATTAAATTGCCCTCGTCATTATCGTTTTGGCGGTGCATGGCCATATTAGTATGCACGGTAGCATGGTCATCATAGAGTTTAATATCAAGATTAACCGTATGGACGCCATAACTTGGTGCTTGGTAATCTTTTAGGTAGATTTTTTCTGGAGTTGTGGTCATTTTGTGATTATCCTGTTTGATGAATATAAATTAGTCGTATCAATAAATTTTTGAAGATAAGAAGTTATCACATTTTATGGTAAATGCAAGTAAAAAAATCAATGCTTAACATAGCCTTAATCTTTAAAAAGTTTTAAAAGTTTTTAAAAAGTCATCAAGATGGTGTAATTAGAACAGGTTATAAGCTATAATCATTATTAATCAGCAGTTAACCCCTCATTCAGTTACGTTGGTAAAGAAATGACTTGTAATCTAAAGAAATATTTGTCATTATCAACGAGACAGGTAACAATTTATTTTATTCAGAACTTTTAATTTATGTTAAAATGTTCTCCAGAATGTTGCTGATTTTTTTAACAATTTTTTTAACAATACTAATCCAACTTTATCTAACATAAGGAAGACATATGTCTATTTTAAATAAAAAAGTCGCTATGATAGCTTTAGCCTCTGCTGTGTTAGCAGTAACGGGCTGTTCAAGTAAGACAAATCGCTCTCAAGTTGCCGTTTCACCACTTGGAATGAGTGGTTCTGGGGCATATGGTTCAGCTGGTTATGATGGTGGTGCTATAATCGGTAATGGTAGTAATGGTGCACTTGCTAGTGAAGCCAGTGGTTTGCAAAGTACGGTTTATTTCGCTTTTGATAGCAGTGATATTACCTCTCAAGCTTCTGCTATTTTGAATCAACACGCCGCCCTCCTTGGTAAGAATCAAGGCTCTAGCGTTGTGGTGACTGGTCATACTGACCCTCGTGGTAGCCGTGAATATAACATGGCTCTTGGTGAGCGTCGTGCAAATGCCGTGAAAAGCTATTTGAGTTCAAATGGTGTGGATGTCAATAACATTGAAGTTATTAGTCGTGGTGAAGAAGAATCAACTGGTACTAATGAGGCCAGTTATGCTCAAGACCGTCGTGCTGTATTAGCATATTAATTTAGCGTATTAATATTGGTGTACTAGTTTTTAGTAAACTGACTTATAATAATATTAAATATCTTCTATATGATAATAGCTGATAAGCCGAATAATTATGACATTAATCGGCTTGTTTTTTTGTATTTAGAGGCGTGTTGATAATTCAAACGTGTAACTGTCAGGAGCTATTTTTTAGGCAGTACGAGGTGGCATTGAATTTTCAACACGCCCTAATTTAATGAAAGCAAACTCACTATGTCAATTGATAATATAAAGTTTTACTCCATTACTGATGCTATGGTTAATCGAACAACCATAGCAACTAAATGGGAGTCTTTAACATCCAAATCCATAACATCTGGGGCTGTAAAACCTCGACCTGTATGGGTGGCTGTGAGTGACTATTATTTACCAGTCAATGAATGCTCTATCTATACTGTGCAAAGTCATTCCGTTAGGTTATTGTTACAAGCTTTATTGGACTATTTGCAGATAGAAGATAGATTGGTAGAGTCCAAATTTCCGTATCACTTAGCAACAACAGGTTATTTTGTTTGTTTTAGTCACACTGATGATAAATGTGCATTGGTAATGTCTCCACACAATGCTGGCATAGATATTGAAGTTCGTGAGGTGACTTGGCAGGTTGTTAAGCGATTTTTTCATAAAAATGAGCTTGATTTATTGGAATTTTTGGAATTTGAGCAAAGGCAATGGATTTGTAAGCAATTATGGAAGATTAAAGAGTGCCTTATAAAAATCAATCAATCTACTTTGACAGTTGGTATGGGTGTGGACTTGAGTTTTTTGATTGCTGAATTGATTAACGATTTTGTAAGTAGTTTTGACAAACGTACTGATGAAAGTGGTTTTTATAGCAGTTCTGATAAAAGCAATTGTGATAAAAAAATGGCTAATATCAGCATAGATTTAAAAAAATACAAGAAATTAATCAATAGTATTTTAAAGGATGGTACTTTAAGAAATAGTGCGTTAAATAATAGTACGTTAAATAATAGTAATTTAAATCATAAAATATGTCATTACAAAACCTTCAATCTTAACAAAATAGACATTAATAAAATCTTTATTGATAATCTTAATCAGCTGGTTGTGGTATATTAGCAGTCTATCAACCCATTTACTCCATCAATCTACTTATTCTATCAACCTACTTACTCTACTAACCTACTTTGTTAACTGTTTATTAATTGCCAAAACTTTCTCTTTGTTGTAGGGTCGGCTGTCATCTCTTCTAGTAATGGTAATTCAGTCATGCCCGTGTCATCTAAGCCTTCTGTTAAGGCGGTTAGTCTCCCAAATTTTCTCTCTTTTTGCTTACTTAGTTTAAAAATAAAGCCTTCTAAAGTGGCATTGGCAAACTTAACAGAAGTCATGCCCTCATAAATAGGAAACTGTAAGCGTTCGATATTCAGCGACAGTGCCTGACAAATTTTTTGCCACAGTTGCCCTGCCGATTCTGACAAATTCCCCTCATCAATCAGCAATACCCAATTACCATACTGAACCCCTTGTAAGGTAAAAGGAGCAACAGATTCAATTGGATTTGCTAATTGGTTTGTTAATTTGTCACTATTGACTTGTATATTGGCAGTTTTTTCAGTGCTTGCAGTTGTCGCTGGTATTTTGGATTCTATCGATAAGTTTTTATCGTCCGTTTGCACTAATGTTTGAATTAGAGCAGGGGAGCTTTCGTTTGTTGATAGTAATGGTATGGATGATACTAGGGGCATGGTTGTAATTTTGGCTAACTCAGTACCACCTGTATGTGTGTTTTTAGAAGTAATCAGTATCTTGTGTACGTTGTCTTTTTGTAATTCACTGTCTTTCAAACTGTTTTCTTGTAGGCTAATTTCTTGCAACGGACTATGATGACTCACCCAACAATCAATGCCCATAAGAGCTAAAATGTTTCTTTGTTGAGAAAGCCTTGATAATTGGGAAGGCTGTGTTGGTTGTGTGCTTGTTTTCATGGCTTGGATTTTATGGTTAAGACTTTATGAAAAAATTTTTATTAAAATACCACAGCTGAGATTTTTTAGCTATCTTTTAGCCGTTTTTTACAAATTTTCTCTTTGTGTTTTTCTATTGAGTGATTACAATGTATGTTGCTTTATTAGCTAGCAATATTAACTGTTAACTAATATCAACTATTAACTATCAACCATTAACCAAATACCATACAGGAGTTGTTATGACCACGATTTACGGTATCAAATCATGCAGTACCATGAAAAAAGCCTTTACCAAATTAGATGAATTAGGCATAGAGTACAACTTTCATGACTATAAAAAACAAGGCATTGACCAAGCTCATGTACAAAAATGGGTTGACAGTCTCGGCATTGCTAAAGTGCTAAATAAACGTGGCACAACTTGGCGAAAGCTTAGCGATGAAGATAAAGTAAAAGCAGACGACAACCTTGACTATGCGATAGAGTTACTGGTTGCAAATACCAGTATGATTAAGCGTCCTATCGTAGAAAGTAGCAACGAGAGTGGCGACAAACTATTATGTGGCTATGTGGAAGCTGAGTTTGATTCATTGGTTTGAATCCTTGAATTGGTATGCTTTTTATGATGATAGTTACATTATTATCTGAAATTACTTACTGAGATGATGTTGCCGTTTAAAACAGGATTTAAAACGCTTCTCGAACAGTTCCTCCCCTGTTAAGGGGAGGTTAGGATGGGTATTCGTAGCTATTTTATTTAAACGACCTAGTTAACCCCCTCTAGCTCCCCCTTGTCAGGGGGAGAACAGTCCGCTTTAGAATATAATCTATTGCACTATTGTAAAATCTTGTTTGGTGTATAACCTCAGTTATTATAACAAGCGTCCAACTGCCAACTCAGTCAATTGATACAACCCTTGGCGATATTGATTATCAGGGAGTTGTGCCAGTGCTTGTTGAGCCAGTTTGGTCTCATTCAAGGCTTTATCACGGCAATAATCCAATGCTCCAGAGTCTTGCACCAGTTTAATCAGTTTTTCACTGTTATCAGTCTCACCAGTTTGTACGGCAATGCGTAGCAGTTGATAGTTATCGTCATCATGGTCTTTTAGTAGTTCTAATGCTTTAATGGTTGGCAGTGTTGGCTTGCCCTCTGCTAAGTCATCGCCTAGATTTTTGCCCATAACGCCTGCATCACCGCTATAATCTAATACATCATCAATGATTTGAAAGGCATTGCCAAAATGTTGACCAAACTCAGATAAAGCAGGCAGGTATTCGGCTTTGTCATGCAGTAGCGCTGCCCCTTGGGTTGCCATCATAAACAGACGTGAGGTTTTGCCATCAATAATTTGCATATAGTCATTTTCGGTGGCATTTGGGTCGTGTTGGTGCTGTAGCTGTAAAACCTCACCCTCAGCAATATCGCAAGTACCCGCAGAAAAAATCTCCAGTAGGCGTAAATCTTTAAAACCAACCAACAGATTAAAGGCTCTGGCAATCAGATAATCGCCAACCAATACAGCCGTTGGATTATTCCATGTGGCATTGGCGGTGGGCTTGCCACGGCGTAGTCCAGATTCATCAATGACATCATCATGTACTAAGGTTGCGGTGTGGAGCATTTCTGTGATGGCGGCTAGGTGCATGGCTGGACGATGGGCGGTATCTGTCAGCATACGAGAGCATAGCAGGGTAATCAGCGGTCGCATACGTTTGCCACCCGCATTGATGACGTGCTGTGACACGCTCATGACCAGTTGCACCTTAGAATTAAGACTACCAAAGACTTGCTTATCCATAATAGCAAAGTCATCGGCGACAATGGCAAGGATGTCGTTATAGTTTGGCTTGGGTGGTGTAGATGGTGGTGTAGATGTTTTAGACTTGCTATCTGTGTTGGTATTTTGGTCGGTATTTGAAAGGGTTGATGTCATAGCTTGCTCAACAGTATCAATGTTTTAATATATTAATAGAGAGTGGGTATAAAAAATGGATATGAAAAATACAGTCGCACTATAATAGCATAACTACTACTATTTGTGGTGCTCTATTTTTCTCAACACGCCCTAATTTGAACTCTTAACCCCTTCTAGTTGTAATATTTTTTGTAAAACTACTTTACAAAAAATATTTAATGAGTAAGCTATAACACTGTTTTTTTTAAAATTAGGATTTACGCAAAATTAACGATTTGTAGGCTGAACAAAATGCCCAGCCTACGTTGGTAAATTACAAGTGTTGCGTAAGTCCTAAAAATAACTGTTTCTTAAAATAACCGTTTTTTTAATAACTGTTTTTTAATATTGAAGTTACTTACCTCTCTTTTAAGAAATCATTCCTTTAATAACAAAATTGATAGCTAAATTATGTGCAATTCTCAAAAAGATAACCATACCCAGCAAAATAAGCAACATCTTAATCCCAGTCACCCCAATGTTAATCACCCCAATGTTAATCACCCCAATGTTAATCACCCCAATGTTAATCACCACAATGTTAATCACCCAAATGCCAGCCACTATGCCTCTATTATTCAATCAACAGGGGAAGACTTAAATCGAGCTGGTCTGCTTGACACGCCAAATCGAGCGGCAAAAGCCTTTGATTATTTGACTCGTGGCTATCATCAAGACTTACAAACCGTTTGTAATGATGCGATTTTCCCAACTGATAATGATGAGTTGGTATTGATCCAAAATATAGAATTTTACTCTCTATGTGAACATCATCTATTGCCATTTTATGGGGTTGTTCATGTTGGTTATTTGCCTGATGGTAATGTGCTAGGTTTATCGAAAGTTGCTCGTATCGTTGATATGTATGCTCGTCGCTTGCAAATCCAAGAAAATTTAACCAAACAGGTTGCCGATGCGATTGTAGAAATGACCGCTTGTCGTGGCGTGGCTGTGGTGATGGATGCCTCACATATGTGTATGATGATGCGTGGTGTGGGCAAGCAGATGTCCACCACTCGTACCACTTCTATGTTAGGTGAGTTTGCACACAATCAAGCGATGCGTCAAGAGTTTATCTCTGCTGTGCCAAAGCGTGAGCCTAGGTTTGGTTAGGGTGTGTTGTGGTTTGGTTGGGGTCTGTTTAAAGTTTGGTGGAAATTTGGTGGAAGTTTCGTTGAAATTTGGTTGGAATTAATATGAGTAATTTAGACAATAGCTATTCACAGACTGAGCTACAGCAGTATACCAATACTCAGCTATTGCCACAGGCGGTAGAACCACCGATAGAGTCTGCTGTTTATAAACAGACAGCGGCAGACTTTGTGGTGATTGAGCAGATGGTTATTGACTTTAGCGAGCAGGGTGAACATCTGTGGTTGCAAGTGCAAAAAACCGGCGTGAATACCAGCCACCTTGCCAAGGAACTGGCAAAATGGGCAGATATTCCTTTACGAGATGTTGGTTATTCTGGTATCAAAGACCGCCATGCAGTGACCACTCAATGGTTTAGCTTGCGTATTCCAAAAAAGCAATTGCCAAGTTCAGAGTTTATTTATTCAAGTTCAAGCCTTGGCAGTAAAGAAAAAACAGCACAAAAACAAGAAATAGAAACGGTCACTATTTTACAACAACATTGGCATCATAAAAAACTCAACCGTGGCACCCATAAGGCAAATCGCTTTATCATCACCTTGCGTGAGATCGTCGGTGATAAACAGGCGATTGAGAAGCAACTACAAAACATTAGCAAACAAGGCGTTCCTAACTACTTTGGTGAGCAACGATTTGGTAGAAATGGCAACAACTTACCACAAGTGTTGAGATGGTTTGAGAAACTTGAGCAGAAAAATATCGAACAGATAAACCATGAGCAAGAAAGTCTTGCGTTAAATAATGCTGATAATAAGAATAACAAGAAAAAAGGTAAGCAAAACAAACGTCAATTAAGAAAAAATAGAGAGACTGAATCAATACTCTTATCAACCGCTCGCAGTGTGATATTTAACCAAATACTTGCCGAGCGGGTCAAAGATGGCAGTTGGCAAACTGGCTTGCAGGGTGAGGTGTTTAATTTAGCAGGTACGGGTTCTGTTTTTAGTGGTGATTTTTCTTTAGATGATGAGTCTACAACTGATGACCTAAACAGCCGACTACAGGCAATGGACATACACCCAACGGCAGTATTGTGGGGGCAAGTGTCAGAAAAAAGTATACAGCCTCACTCAACCGCCCAAGCGTTAGAATCTCGCATCGTAAAAAACTCGCCAGTATTGACAAAACTGGCAAGGGGACTGGAAAAGCAAGGGCTAAAATCTGCTCGCCGTCCTTTACGCTTACAAGTGCATGACTTAACTTGGGAGTGGCAAACCAAAGACTTAAAAGAGACAAGAGGCTTGGAAGATACAGAGACTATACTACAACTTTCTTTTGCCTTACCAAAGGGTAGTTTTGCAACTTCGGTATTGGCAAGCTTGATTCAGCAAAAGAAAATATAGAAGCTATGAGTAGCAAGGGTTAGAACGGTTAGTTTAGCTATATCGAATATCTTGCACACTGGGAACAGCTGCTAATATTTGTTCTGTTTGTTCAATGTTGTGTTCTATAAAGGCACGACTATTACTCTCATCCACATATTGGTTAGCACTAACTATACGGTTGCGTCCCAGTCGTTTTGCATCATACAAAGCACCGTCTGCCATACTAATCAAACTCTCAATGATGAGATCTTCTTGGCTTGCAACAACAGGTGAGGTATCACTAATCTCTGAAGCCGTAGGATGGCTTACTATCAAGCTTTTTGCTTGTTCATGTCGATTTTTTAGATGTTGTTTACGCATGGAAATAACTTCATTGTGTGAAAAGCTAGCAACGCCAAGACTAGAAGTGACTTTAAGTAACATCCCATCAATAATTTGATATTCTTTAATGGTGACGGCTTGATGAATACGTCCTGCAACCGTCATAGCATCCGCATGAGTAACCTGTGGTAGTACCAGCAAAAACTCTTCACCGCCATAGCGACTGGCTTCCCAACCTGCACCAACCATAGCCTCATTAAGACGTTTTGCCAACTCAATCAATACCATATCTCCAGATAGGTGACCATGAGTATCATTAATCGATTTAAAGTGGTCAACATCAAGCATGATAACGCTTAAAGCTTGTGGTTTATCTGTTAAATTATAACTGTTAAAAGGGCTAGGATCAGTATTGAATAGCAAGTTGTAGATGTGTTGCATAATAAAACGACGGTTTTTTACCTTAGTTAACTCGTCATGATTGATAACATGGTTGGCTTTTTCAAGCTTATTATCCATCCCGCCAAACCACTGAGCAATAACAGAGATACTCAACAACGCCTTAGGCAGTGACCAAAACACATTGCTCAATGTCCAAAAAAGGGTCGCCTTACTAGACCAAGAGTTGTTAGTTTGTTCAATCGGAGGCTTACCATATAATGTGGGCAAATCCCAACCAAAAAAAGGCAGAGATATCAATACCAAGAATCCAATCAGATGCAGATTAAATATCCACCATGCCAACCGTTGCCACATAAAAAAGAAGCCCAACAGAGTTGCGACAACAAAGGTAACACCGACAAAAATATTGGTCAGACCAATTGCTAAATACATAACCAACATATAGCATGTATACACTAATAAAATCAGTGTTTGTAACACCTTATATTCTTGATTAGTTTTGGTAAGTCGAAGATAAAGAAGCACCCATATAAAAAAGAAAAAGACATTACCACAAATTAACCAAAGTGAATCCAATAGCTGTAAGTTGACCCATGCACCAAAGACAGAATCATTCATCCAAACCAATGAAAACCATAAAAACTGAAAAAATAACTCGCCACAAATAAACTGCACCAAAAGATAAAGTCGATCAGACTGTTGCCAATCAACCATATTTTGAGAAACTTTGTTTCCTATTATTATCCGTTTTAATTTTTCAAACATAAAAGTAGGTGCTTTTTTGATTAAATACTATGAATTCATAGCAAGAGTGCCACAATAATGCAACGATGTTATTCTACATAAAAGGGAAGCCGTTGTAAATAAATGCTTTGTTACTCTTTATTTGTTACTCTTCATTTATTACTACTCTATTCTATAAGTAGCATTTGGTTATTCCCTAGTTATTTATGGTAAATAGTATTTGTAAACGCTATCTTAAAAGTATTTGCTTTTTTTTAAAAAGATGTGTACAATTCGCTATTCGTAATTTTCCTTGTCGTGTCCGTAGCAAAAGCGTTGTCATAGGGGCAACCACGGCACATGGGTTAAACTGGAGTCAACAATGTACGCAGTAATTAAAAGTGGTGGTAAACAACACCGTGTCACAACTGACGAAACGCTAAAAGTAGAACTACTAAAAGCGGAAGTTGGTGAAACTATCAAATTTGACGATGTTCTTATGGTAGTAAATGGCGATGATATCAAAATTGGTCAGCCAGTGGTTGAAGGTGCTATCGTAGAAGCTGAAGTGTTATCACATGGTCGTGGTGAAAAAATCCGCATCATCAAGCACAAGCGTCGTAAGCACTATCACAAAGAGCAAGGTCACCGTCAGTGGTACACTGAGCTTAAAATCAAATCAATCAATGCGTAATTATTTATTTAAAACTGTCTGTTTAAGACAATCTGTTTAAACGGTTTACTAAATATTTACATAATTGTTATCTAATATTAATTGATTCAATTAGCTTAGTTTTATTTTAGCTAATGCACTGAACACTGGAGATTTTCTCATGGCACATAAAAAAGCAGCAGGCTCTACTCGAAACGGTCGTGACTCTAACCCAAAAATGCTTGGCGTTAAGAAGTTTGGCGGTGAAAACGTTGTCGCTGGTAACATCATCGTTCGTCAACGTGGTACAGAATTCCACGCAGGTGAAGGCATAGGCATGGGTCGTGACCATACCTTATTTGCCCTAACTGATGGTGTTGTTAAGTTTGATAAAGGCGGTAAAAACAACCGTCGCTATGTTTCTATCGTATCTTAATTAGAAGTATCTAATTAGACTCTGTAGTTAGAACAGTCTATTGATTAAATAGAGAACAGCTTAACAACTAATTAAAAAAGCCTACCATAAAACTATGGTGGGTTTTTTTATTTTGTTCAAAGCAATCGCTGTTAGATTTATAGCGGTCAAAGTACTAGCTATAAATGTAACAAAGTATTGCAAAAATAACTTTTCAGATGTTTTTCTCTTTTTTTAGAAATAAGTGTAACAATAGAGAAGTATTGATTGCATAATTAAACTAGGCAAGTAAGAAAAAAACTGGCAAAATGCACGGCATAGATTAATGACTGGTTAATTTTTATAAATGTTATCTTTTGATTTATTTTCAAAATCATTTTTAAACTACTTATTTTTAAGCCATTTATTTTTAAACTACTTATTTTAAACTAGGAGTAACAACATGAAACTTTCAACGATTAAAGCTTCAATTAAAGGTTCAATGAATAAAGGTTCAATGAAAAACCGCACAATCACCAGTACCCTTGCTACTGTGATGATGATAACAACGCCGATGGCGACCATGCTTATCAGCCCATCAGCCACCGCTGCCACACCAAGTAAAAAACCAGCCAGTAGCGAACAAGCCGCCAAAAACTTTAACAAGCTGGTTGCAAAAATGAATACCATGACAGCGAGTTTTAGCCAAAAAACCATTAAAGGTAAAAATAGCAGTAAAGGGAAGCTGTTGACTGGTAATACTAAATTTACAGGAAAAATGAGCGTTAAACGTCCTGGAATGTTTCGTTGGAATGTCACTAGCCCTGCCCAACAATTGACTATTGTTAATGGTGATAACGTCTGGGTTTATGAAAAAGACTTAAACCAAGTATTCCAACAAAATGTCAAAAGTCAAATTGGTGACACCCCAGCGGTACTATTTTCAGGCGATTATAAAAAGATTAGTAACAACTTTAAGGTGACGCAACCATCTGATAATAAAAGCTATTTTGAGCTTTATCCAAAAGCCAACGATGCAAAATTTAAAAGTATTTTGATGAGCTTTCGTGCTGGGAAACCTGCGATGATTGTGCTTAATGATAACTTGGGTCAGACTACCTCAATTAAGCTG
>PDWI01008465.1_pt1 | contig 12109 bp, 12 predicted proteins | sample 1430891 | NCBI WGS metagenome assembly PDWI01 (sample SAMN01162508, study PRJNA174530) | Oral metagenome, whole genome shotgun sequencing project. | biome: Marine environment; feature: Marine mammal; material: Swab sample of the gingival sulcus; isolation source: swab sample of gingival sulcus...
GGTAATTTACAGTTATCCAATAAGCATACATTTTAGCTACCGCATAAGGGCTTCTCGGATAAAAAGGTGTGTTTTCATTTTGAGGAGTTTGTTGTACCTTTCCATAAAGTTCACTAGTAGATGCTTGATATATCTTTGTCTTTTTTTCCAAGCCCAAAAGCCTAACTGCTTCAAGTATTCTTAAAGTTCCTGTGCCATCTGCATTTGCCACATATTCAGGTGTTTGGAAAGAGACTGCTACATGACTCATAGCCGCAAGATTATATATCTCATCAGGTTTTACTTGTTGTATGATTTTTGTTAAATTCATACTATCAGTCATATCTCCAAAATGAAGCACAAAATCCCTATTTTTCACATGAGGGTCTTGATAGAGATGGTCTATTCTGTCTGTGTTAAAAAGAGAGGTTCGCCTTTTTATACCGTGAACTTCATAGCCTTTTTTTAATAAAAATTCTGCTAAATACGAGCCATCTTGCCCTGTTATTCCTGTGATTAATGCTACTTTTTTGCTCATCTAATCCCTCTTAAAATCATCTTCTATTCTTACTATATCATCTTCGCCTGTATACTCACCCACTTGAGCTTCTATTAAAACTAAAGGCAATTTGCCCTCATTTTCAAGCCTATGAACCTGCCCTGCTTTTATGTAAGTACTTTCATTTGGGTTTAATATGAATTTTTTATCATCAATTGTAACAGTTGCACACCCAGAAACCACTATCCAATGCTCATTTCTATGAAAATGCTTTTGCAAAGATAATCTTTTATGTGGTTTTACTACTATCTTTTTAATTTTATATCCATCTGTATCTTCTAAGACCATATATGTCCCCCAAGGTCTATGGGCTTTTACATGAACATTATGCAAATCTGAGTTATCTTCTTTTAGCCTCTGTACCACTTGTTTAACTTTTTGGCTACTGCCTTTTTTTGATACCAATAAAGCATCATTTGTATCTATGATAAGCAAATCTTTCACATCTACTGTGGCTATTTTTCTTTTTGATGAGTATATAAGATTATTTTTACTATCTATGCTTATATGATTTTCGTCTTTTGTGTTAAAGTTTTTATCCTTTTCAAGCTCTTCATACAAGGCATCAAAACTGCCCACATCACTCCAATCTATATCTGAGGGAACAACTTTAACCTTGTTTGATTTTTCCATTACAGCATAATCTATGCTATCACTTGGAATACTAAACATATCTTCATGAGCAATGCGTATCACTTCTTGTTTTTTGGCATTTTTAAAAGCTATACTTGAAGCTTCGTATATTTTTGGAGAGTATTTTTTAATCTCATCTAAAAAAACACCAGCTTTAAACATAAACATTCCGCTATTCCAATAATAATTCCCTTGTTTTAAATATTCGCTTGCTTTTTTAAAATCTGGCTTTTCATGAAAGGCTTTTACGCCAAACTCATCAACACTTTCAATGTATCCATATCCGGTTTGTGGCGAGGTTGGCTTTATTCCAAATGTTACCAAAAAATCTTGTTTTGCTAACTCTTGTGCTTTTTTTACGACCTTTTCATACTCTTTTTCATTTTTTATCAAATGATCTGATGGGGTTACAAGAACTATTTCATCATAATCTAAAGCCAAACAAGCTAAAGTGATAGCTGGAGCGGTATTTTTAGCTATTGGCTCAAGAAGATATCTGCTATTTATTTTATTTAGCTCTTCGAGTTGATCTAGGGCTAAGAAGTACTGCTCCATATTTGAGACAATAAACTGTCTATCGCATATTCCAACATTTCTTTGAACAGTTAACTGAAATAAAGATTTATCATTAAAAAGCTTCACAAACTGCTTTGGCATCAAAGTTCTACTTATCGGCCAAAGTCTAGTACCACTTCCACCACATAAAATCAAATTTGTCATTTAGTCATCTTTCCCAAATAAATCTCTAGTAAAGACTTTATTTTCAACATCAGTTAGCTCACTGTTAAGTCTATTTGCCACTATTACATCTGAAAGATTTTTGAACTTTTCTAAATCATCAATAACTTTTGAGCAAAAAAACTCATCTTCATCCAAAGTTGGCTCATATATTATAACCTCAATACCCTTAGCCCTGATGCGTTTTATAATGCCATGAATAGCCGAAGATCTAAAATTATCACTTCCACTTTTCATAACAAGCCTATATACACCTACCATTTTTGGATTTTTAGCTAGTATAGAATCTGCTATAAAATCTTTTCTAGTGGCATTTGCCTTTACTATTGCTTCTATTATATTTGATGGAACATCTTTATAATTTGCCAAAAGTTGTTTCGTGTCTTTTGGCAAGCAGTAACCTCCATAACCAAAACTTGGATTATTATAATGAGTTCCAATACGTGGGTCAAGCCCAACTCCATCTATAATTTGTTTTGTATTAAGTCCATTAGCTTGTGCATAAGAGTCAAGCTCATTAAAATACGCAACTCTCATCGCAAGATAAGTGTTTGAAAATAGTTTAATTGCCTCAGCTTCTGTCGAGTCGGTAAATAAAATAGGTATATCTTTTTTTATAGCCCCATTAACCAAAAGATTTGCAAAAACTTTTGCCCTCTCACTTTGTTCGCCAACTATAATGCGACTTGGATATAGATTATCATACAAAGCCTTACCTTCTCTTAAGAACTCAGGGCTAAAGATGATATTTTGAGTATTAAATCTTTTTTTTATATTTTTTGTATAGCCAACAGGCACAGTAGATTTTATAACAATAACTGTATTTTTATTAATACTTAAAATATCTTTAATTACATATTCGATGGATTTTGTATTGAAATAATTTGTTTGTGTATCGTAATCTGTTGGTGTTGAAACAATGACAAAATCTGCATCACAATATGCCTCATTTTTATCCAAAGTAGCTTTAAAATTAATATCATCTCTTTGCAAATACTCTTCTATCTCTTTATCCTCTATAGTAGATATTTTTTTATTTAAAAGCTCAACTTTTTCAGGAATTATATCTAAAGCTACTACCTCATTGTGTTGTGCCAATAAAAGCCCATTTGAAAGACCAACATAACCTGTTCCAGCTATTGCTATTTTCACTTTACTCCCTCTCCCTAACTCTTAAAAACACAGGAAATCTAGGTTTTCCGTATTTGGTATATCCTTGATGTTTAAATGTTATGATTTTTCCTATTGCCGGTGGGTTTCTTCGTTCTTTATCGATTAGTCCGCTTCCTACCTTAAACTCTACGCCGTTTTTAAGACTACAAGTAAATGAGCCCAAAAGTCCCTCATACTTTCCTTTCCCTTTATGGTAAGACACTACTTCACACTCGTCATCTTCAAAATCTTTATATTTTAAAGCTTTGGTAGTTCTTTTTGCTATATAAGGGGCTTTTGGGTCTCTTAAAACTACGCCTTCACCACCTTTTGATTTAACTTCTTCAAAAAACTTTTCTAAGTGTTTTTTATCTTCACACACAGTCTGTTTTATGATTTTCATATGATGGATTTGATGAGATTTTAAGTATTTTTTTAAAACCTCTAAGCGTTTTATAAGTTTACCTTTTTGATTTGGAACTTCAAAAATATTGTAAGTTATCTTTTTCCAGCCCTTGCTTGGTTTTTTATCCATTACAACAGATTGAATAAATTCAAAATCACCCCTTTTGCTCCAAAGCTCTCCATCTACTTCAAAAGATGGAAAATTTTTTTTAAACCATTTTGGAGCGTGGATTATCTTTCCGCTTCTACTAAGCAAATTTTTACCATCCCAATATGCTCTTATGCCATCAAGTTTTTCACTCATTAAATAGCCTGTGATATTTTGATCTTCATACTGCTCTAACAACAAAAGCTTCGGACTTTTAGCAAAAGCAAAACTAAAGACAAATAAAAACAATATAAACTTACATCTCATTTTCAATCTTCTCCAATTCTTTACCTATATATTCCCTAAAAACTTTAGTATAAGATTTTTCTTCTTTCATCTCTTCGCTCATAACAAATAAACTTCTTGCATAATCTTCTTTTGTTAAATTGACCTTCAAAAGTTCATATTTTAGATAAAGCCAATATGTATTTAACACATCACTTTCACAATACTCTTTTATTTTATCTATTTTATTATCATAAAAAAGATCCATTACCTGATCGCCGCTTACGTCATATTTTCCAGGCAATCCCGCCATAGAGCAAAGGTGGTCTAACTTTAGTCCTCTAACCGCACCAAATTCTCCTATATGATCAAGTAAATCCACATGAAATCTATCGCTATATCTTGAGCGATAATTTTCCCATTTATTTTTATTTAACTCTTTATTTTCAACCTCATAGTAAGCCTCACAAGTTAAACTGTGCTGCAAAGCTCGTATCATAAGCAAAGGCACATCAAAACTTCGCCCATTAAAACTAACGAGTTTTGGATGATGGGAATTTATAAACTTTAAAAAGGCTTCAACTTGACTTCTTTCATCCTCCCCATTCATACTACTAACTCGTTTAAACATACCATATTCATCAGCTATAACAGCTGAAATCGCAACGATTTTATGAAAAGGTAAAGGCAAAAAACTACTTCCACTTTTTTCTTCTTGTGCTTTTAAAGCCAGTTGGCTAACCTCTTTATCGTCCCCTTCGTACCCATAAACATTTTGCAAAGTTTTAACATCAGGAACGGTTTCGATATCAAAAACACAAATCATTAATCACCTTTTTATCTCATTTTGCTATAATTGTATCAAAAAAATTGTAAAGATAAGATGAAAATAGCTATTATTAAACTTTCAGCCCTTGGAGATATTGTTCACAGCATGTTTGCGCTTGAATTTATCAAAAAAAAGTACCCTCATATCCACATTGATTGGGCAGTCGAAGAGTGTTTTGCGCCTGTGCTTGAAAATAATCCTCATATAGACAACATTTTAAAACTAAACCTAAAGTCATTAAAAAAAAACAAGTTAAACATCTTCTCGCAAATCAAACTAGCAAACAGTTTTTCTAAAAACAACTACGACTTAGTCATAGATGCTCAAGGACTTTTAAAATCCGCCATAACTGCTAGATTAGTCAGTTCAAACGTCGCAGGCTTTAGTAAAGACTCCATACGAGAGAAAATTGCCTCATATTTTTACACCAAAAAAGTAAACATAGCCTATGATAAAAACACTATAGACAGAAATGCTAAAGTGCTTTCAAGTCCACTAAATTTTGAAATATCACGACAAGATATACTAGATAAAAAACCTTTCTTGTATTACAAAAATGAAGATAAACTTATTTATAAACTCATAAAGAAAGATAAAAACAACATCATTTTCATTGTAGGAAGCACTTGGAAAAGTAGGATTTACCCAAAACAAAAAATAGCTAAAATCTGTGATAATCTAAAAGAAAATTCTATCATAGTTTGGGGAAATGAGAGTGAAAAAGAAGATGCACTCTGGATAGAAAAAAACTGCTCTCATGCAAAATCTCTACCAAAAAGACTGGACTTAAACTCTTTAAAAGCACTTATAGCAAACTCTGATTTACTTATAGGAAACGATACGGGTCCAACACATATGGCTTGGGGGTTAAACATTCCATCTATTACCATATTTGGATGTACACCTGTAAACAGAACATATCAAACAAAAATAAACAAAACCGTAAAATCAAACTCAAAAGTAAACCATTTAAAACTGGACAAAAATGACTTTTCCATTCAAGATATCGATGAAAATAGCATCATAAATATAGCAAAGGAGTTGTTGTGCAAAAAATAAAAGATTTTATAGCATACATGGCATATAGGTTTTTTACCTTTCTGTTTTTAGCAGTTCCAAAACCTGTAACAAAAAAAATCTTGATACTACTAGCAAATCTAGCATACAAATTTGGCAAAAAAAGAAAAAAGATTTGCAAAGCCAACTTAGATTTAGTCTACGATGACTCAAAAAGTGAAGTAGAAAAAGAAAATATTATAAAAAAATCATACATATCGCTACTATTTAACATGTACGAGTTTATAGAAAATCAACACATAAGCAATGACGAATTAAGTAAAAAAATTACAAAAATAATAAACGATAAACCCTTATTAAAAGCCCTAAAAGAAAATAGAAAAATTATCTTCATAACTGCTCATTATGGGGGATGGGAAGTTGGCGTTCCATATGCAGCCATACATTACAAACCTTTAGTAGCAGTAGTAAAGGATATGGAAAATCCATATATACAAAAATCTTACCAAAACTCAAGAGCAAGACATAATATCAAAATGTTTGACAAGAAAAAATCAGCAAAAGAGTTAATTAAAGGCTTAAAAGAAGACTATGGCTTAGCTATAATGATAGATCAACACATTAGCAAAGGTTGTGAAATGAACCTTTTAGGCAAAAAAGCCATAGTTATAGACTCAGCTTCTAGGCTTGCTTTAAAATTTGACGCTGTTATCATAGCTGGTTTTGGCATTATGAATGACTTTAGAGATTATAGCATAAAATTTTATGACCCCATAGACGTAACAAAATTAAATGATGAAGAAAAAAATGTAGAACACATCACGAAACTTCAAGTGGATATACTAGAAGATATCATAAACCAAGACCCAAGCCAGTGGCTTTGGCAACACAAAAGATACAAAAAGTTTCACAAGGAAATATATGCAAAATAGCCTTGCCGACTTTGCGAAACAGCAAGCCATAGAGAGAAAAAAAGAAATCTTTTCCTTTACTTTTAAAGGGCAAAAATATTGGCTAAAAAAAGCAAGAGCTACCAAAGCAAACACCTTTCATAAAATTGCTTATAGGCTTTTACCCTTAGAACTTTTAATACCAGGGCGAGACAAAAACCCTCAAGAAGCCTTAAAATTTGAAACCAAAAAACTAAAAATGTTGCTCAAATCTGGCATTAATGTCCCAAAAATACTCTATGAAGACAATAGCCTTTTTCTTTTAGAAGACAGTGGAAGCAATATACATCAGATATTTAAAGATCCTCTTTTGAGCAAAGAAGACTTTAACAGACTAACAGACAAAAGCATATCTGCACTAGCCGAACTTCACAATAAAAATCTTTTTCACGGTGGAAGCCAAACAAGAAATTTTACCACTAAAAACGACAATATTTACATGATAGATTTTGAAGAGAGTTTTGATGAAAACATAAGTATACAAAACCTACAATTTAGGGATTTTTTATTATATTTATTATCTTTTGCTAAAATAAAACACCAAGAAGTTGATTATGAATACATCATAAACAAATACTCACAACTAACATCCAATACTTCATTTAAAGCAAAATTGTCAACAATAATAAATCGCATCTCTTTGCTTATTAAGATAGCTAAATTCAAAATGCTATACAAATTTTTAGGTAGCGATGCAAAAAACTTCATAAAACTTTGCGAACAAATAAAAAATATACAAAAGGAAACAAAATGAAATTTATACTTTTTTCCAATCTTCCATATGCTTTTGCCATATTAAGACCACTTGAAATCGTTTTAAATCAAAGCCAAGATGAAGTTTTGTGGTATGTGCCAAAAAATATAGAAAAAGATTTTCCATACAAAGACTCACCATATACTACAGATATAGATGATTTAAAAGAGTATAAAGCTGATGTTATCTTTGTACCGGGAAATGAAGTTCCATATTTTTTAAGAGGACTTAAGGTTCAAATTTTTCACGGTTTTGCAGGAGAAAAAAAAGACCATTTTAGGATAAGAGAATACTTTGATCTTTACCTCACTCAAGGTCCATATTTTACCGATAAGTTTAAAGCCTTGGCTAAAAAACATAAAAATTTTGATGTCATAGAAACTGGCTGGAGTAAGAGTGATGAGCTTTATCATATCAGCGAAAAGGAAAGGGAGCAAAAAGAGAAGTATTTGAAAAAATATAAAAAAATCATACTATTTTCTCCTACTTTTTCCCCATCTTTAACATGTGCTGATAAGATATATGGAGAGGTTAAAAAGCTTTTAGGGGACAAATCTTTGCTTTTGATTTGCAAATTTCACGACAAGATGGATAGGGAAATTGTAAAAAAATATCAAGAGTTAAAAGAAGAAAATATCATCATTTCCCAAGATAAAGATATCAGCTCACTTTTAAAGATAGCAGATATTATGATAAGTGACACCTCATCTGTAGTTTATGAATTTTTACTTTTAAGTAAACCCGTTATCACAGTAAATACTATCTCAACCCATAAAGAGTATTTATATGATGTTGGAGTAGATGGACTAAATTCCAAGCTTCAAGAAGTACTAAAAGATGACACTTTGCTTGAAAAAAGACAAGAGATAATTGGACTATATCATCCCTATAATGACGGGAAGTCATCTTTTCGTATGGTAAAAGCTGTAAAAGATTATCTTAAAACCCACCCTGTGCCTGAGTTTAGAAAGGTATCTTTATTTAGAAAATATAAAATATGGTCAAAGTATAGATAGTGTATTTTAAAATATGGTTTTTGCATGGTTAGTATCGACGAAAAGCTCTATCTTGCAAAAGGAGAAGAGAGAAAATGCTACATTCATCCTCAAGATAGTTCAAAGATTGTAAAACTAGAATATAGCAATGCTACTGGTAGAAATCAAAATGATTTAGATATCTACTACCATGAATATCTTGCAAGAAAAAAAGTATCTTTTAAGCATATGGCAAAATATTATGGTGTTGTGAACACAAACAAGGGTAGCGGGGTTGTGTTTGAAAGGGTTGTGGACTATAATGGGGGGTTGTTTAACATTTGAAGAGATTGTTAAAAGTGGAATTTTTAGTCAAGAAGCTGAGTTAAAACTTTTAAAAGAGTTGCAAATATATCTTGAAAAAAATCGCATTGTTTTTGGTGATGTGGTTCTTTCAAATATCATGTGCAAAAAGACAGATGAAAATACTTATAAACTTGTTATAGTAGATAGACTAGGTGCTAGAAGATTTAGTTTCAAGTTTTGGTTGCAACAACACTGCAAAATTTTTGCAAAAATTAGAATTAAAAGACAATATAAAAAACTAATGAGAAACTATAAAGCATTAAAAAGTAGCCAAATTTAGGCTACTTTTTTGTATTTAGGCTCCAAAAATATCCCATATAATCATTATATTTTTGAGATATATCTTTTAGCTTTTTATCTTTGTTTAATTTATCTAAGTCAAAAAATACAGATTTTTTACCATCCCATTTTAGTAGCCCCTTGCCCTTTTCGATTTTATATATGCCATTTTTTGTTATGACTTTTTTATATCCTATGGAAAGTTTTGAGTTTTCTTTGTGCTGTAATGCTTGTCCATAGCTTTGATAGGCTGTGTTTTTGTCTGCGATTAGTTCAAATATAGTAGGAAACATATCTAAATGACTTCCAACCACATCAGTTTTTATGGTATTTTTAGGCAAGATATCTCCATATAGGATGAATGGAACCGATGAAAGTTCATAAAGGTTCGCCTTTGCATTAAAAGAGCGTCTTCCATAGTGGTCACCACTAAAAGCAAAAAGTGTGTTTTTGTGTTCTTTTTCAAAGTTTTTTACAAAAGAGCCTATAGCTTTATCTGAGTACCATAGATGCCCTAGTGTTTTTGGTTCGATAGAGCCATCGTCTAGTTTTTGGTACTTTTGTGGATAGTCGCTTACTTTTTTGTATGGATAGCCAAGAGCGTTTACATCGATAGTAAAGGGACCGTGATATGAAGTTGTCATTATGAGACTAAAGGTTTTATGTTTGTTTTTTAGTTTTGATGAAACTAAAGAAAATAGCTGTTCATCATCTATGCCCCAAGTGCCTTTTTTGTTTACTCCTTTAGCATGAGCTGCTGAGTAGATGTGGTTTGCTCCTTGGTTTTTTACAAAATTTCCTATATTTTGCCAAGATAAAAAGCCTCCATAAAAAAAGTAGCTATCATAGCCTAGTTTTTCCATTTGTTTAAATATAGAAGTCGTCTCACCCCCCCCTGTAGCCTTTAGTAAGCTGATGTTTACTCCTGTGTATGGTAAACCGCTGATGATGGATGCAAGCGAGTTCATAGTGCTGTGTGCTGAGGGTAGAAAATTTTTAAAATGTACCCCTTTGCTTGCTAGTTCTCTTAGGTTGTCTGTAATGTGCAAGTCTTTGTATTTGTCTTGTAGTGGCCATGAATCATAACTTTCCATGATGACTAAAATGATATGGTCTGGTTTTTTTATGATATTGCCTTTTGTTTTTTTAGAAAGTGGCGAACTCCAGCTAAAGAGTCTATTTTTTATATCTTTTAAAGTTTCTTTTTTGCTTATGTAGGGATTTGTTTTATTGCTTTGTAGCTTGTTGAAATCTTTATAAGCGTAGATTAGCGACCTAGTGGGGTTCATAACTATTTTGTTTAAAAACTCATCTTGTGTGACGTATGCCCATTTTCGTATGGCAGGTTTGCCATCTATTGTGCCTCTTAGAGCAAAAACAAAGGCTACCAAAATACAAAATATAGTTATGGTTTTTGCTAGCATGCTTTGATTTGAAAGATTAAAAGTAAAGTTTTCATCTTCTATTTTATTTACAATTTTAATACTAACAAAAAGTAAAACAGCAAAGATAAAAGTGCTTAATATGGGATTATACTGTAAAAAAACTGTACTTGTTATGGCTCCTATATCATCATAAAGAGCTTCAAACATAAAGTGGTTAAACTGGTCATTATATTCTGTGATATAGGTAACTGTTATGACAAAAAGCATGAGGTTAACAAATAAAAGAAGATAGACAAAAAACTTTCTAATCTTTTTTGTCAAATAACTAAAGCGATTTGTAAACGATAAAAAATTTACCAAAAAAGGTAAAGCCAAAAAGAGCATGATAGCATGTGAGTCAAACTTAAAACCTACATATATGCTCATGACTATATCTTTCATATTTGCTTCTATGCCTATTTTTTCTTTAAAATATATCATCAAAAATATTCTAAATGCACTATATAAAAACATACAAAATAGCCATATGTTAAATAGTTTTAATGTCTCTTTTAGGTATAGATTGTATTTTGAGTTGGTCATTTGATTTTGCCTTTAATTTTTTTTATTTTTTCTTTATTGTTTAGATAGTTCTGTTCTTTTTTTATGTAAAAGATGAGCTTTTGTTTTAGAGTGTCTAGGTTTTTATTTGATATTTTAGCATACTCTTTTAAGATGATATCCGTATCATTTTGATTTTGAGTAAGCCTAGATAGACTTTTCATACGCAAATCATCATCTAGGCTTAAAAACTGCATACGGTTTACATCTACGATGAAAAAAGAGTAGTTGTCTTTGATTTTTTTTACGATTATGTTTCCGGGTGAATAGTCCACATGATAAACGCCTTTTTCGTGCAATAAAAAGGAGTAAGAGGCAAATTTTTTAAGTATATTTTCCCTATCTTCAAAATCCTCATCACTTAAAACTGCACGTATTTCAAAATCAAAGTCTATAAACTCACTTACATAGAAGCTTTTAGTAAAAATAGCTCCATCTACTTCAAAATATCCTATGGCTTTAGCTGTACTAATCCCTAGACTTTCAAGTTTTATGGTATTTTCATAAGAACGTTTTGCTTTTGAGTCTCTTAAGTATCTGTAGGCAATCTTGTTTATAAAATTTGGCACCCTAAAGGATTTTATAGCATATTTTTTACCTTCAAATTCTACTATTTTTAAAGTATTTCTTTTATGAAATAAAACCTCATTTGATATTTTAAAATGTTCTTGTATGTTTTTTATAAAATCTTTATATTTTTCTTCTTTATATTTGTACATTTAATTTACTTTTTATATTTGTTAAAATACTTTTTTAATCATCACTTCTTTAACGCACTCTATCATTCGCTTTGAAACTTCTCCATCTACTTCACCACAGATGGCTGAGGCAAATTCAAGCCTTTTACGTTCTAGTTCATTTGGATTTTGTAAACATTTCAATGTTAACTCTCTTGTTTCTTTATAATTATATGCTTGGTGTAAGATTTGTCTGTAGAAATCTTTTGAGTTATCTATCCTTTTTGACATCTTCCATGGGAAAAGATAGTATGACCAACGCAATTTAAAATATCTATTTGAGATAACTGGTTTATTTAGTGAAGCAAACTCAAACATGGCTGAGCTTTCATCGCTTATCATCACATCACTTACTGCTAAAAAAGGCACTAAAGAGTAT
>PDWI01009790.1_pt1 | contig 12109 bp, 8 predicted proteins | sample 1430891 | NCBI WGS metagenome assembly PDWI01 (sample SAMN01162508, study PRJNA174530) | Oral metagenome, whole genome shotgun sequencing project. | biome: Marine environment; feature: Marine mammal; material: Swab sample of the gingival sulcus; isolation source: swab sample of gingival sulcus...
AGAATGATTTTTTTTCATAGTACCCCAACCCGTTGTTCCTTTATTGACAACGTCAAGCTGGTCTAAACGAATAGTTTCTGCTGACAAAAAGAATGTCAGAGATAAAAAAAGAAATAAAACATTCAGTTTTTTCATAGTAATATTTTTAAGCAATTATTAAAAAAAAGAACAAAATCCACAACAAAGATAAATAAAAAAATCAATATATCAACTTTTTTGATACGTAGATTTCAATTCAAAAAAAAAAGAGATTGTCTATAAAAGACAACCTCTTTTTAATTTAGTTATATTGTAAATCTATAAATATAGATTATTTAACAACAACTTTAGCAGCTCCTTGTTTTCCAACAACAGTTACGATGTAAACACCTGCAACTAATTGTTTTTGAGCATCTACTCTTTGCAAGTTCTTGTGCTGAAAGGTCTTTTACACTTAAATCTGTATTTTTAACAAAAGCCCAATCATTTCCTGCATCATCTTTACCTGCAGCTGGTTTCCAAACTCCCACATTACCTTGCTCATTATTACCAAAACTATTTAATTGTTTATAAATAGGCTTTCCATCATTATCAGTATCTTGTGACAAATATTCTATAACAAAATACTTAAGGTCTTTTGCTGGTGTTCTACCAACTCTGAAAGAAAGTGGAGCTTCTGAGTCACTTACAAAAAGAACACTTTCATTACTAGGACTTACAGCAATTGCAGCAGTAGGATTTGTTTTAGAGAAAATATTGAAATGTTTTCCATCAGCTGTTTTCACAAACTTAAATCTATACATATCAGCTCCGTTATCTACTGCTTTTGAATAACGTACTCTATTTAAGTTCGCTCCGTCCACATCCACTTCTTCTATTTTCCAGAAGTTATATTTTCTTTCCACAGTACCATCTTCTAATTTCTTAGAATGTTTATCGTGAATTAAATAATAATGCTCGTCTGTACTATTACTAAACAAGAATGGAGCACTCATTGAAGCATTTAATTCCTTAATAGCAGTTTCTAATGCAGTAGCAGCAGCATCAACTTCTGCTTGTGTTGCAGAATTATCTTTTTCTTTTGCAGCAACAGTTTCAGCAGCTGTACGAGCAGCTACAAAGGCGTCCCATTTAGCTTGACTAAATTCAGCAAGTCCTGTTCCTGTTGGATAATCCTCTGCTTTCATTGTTTTAGCAGTTAAAATTGTTTCATTCAATTTAGCAAAATCAACTTCACCAGCTAAATAAACTCGTTCAAATTTCCAAGCATTACCTGGGTCGTCTGCGTGATTCCAAATACCAACAATAGCTTGACCACCCCAACCACCATTCATTTGCTGTGCGTCTTCTTCTGTTTGGACTACAAATCTACCTTCAGCACCATTTGCTTCAGCTGCACGGAATACCCAAGTTGTAGAAGTAACATTTGCATCAACAATAATCATATTTCCACTTTTTCTTGAAATAGGATTTGTTTCATCAGATTTACTATAAATATAGAAACCTTTTTTACCAGCTACTTTCACAAACTTAAAGATATTATTGTCTTCTTTTGTAAATGCTTGCGTTACTTTCAACCTTTTAACCATTGTTATTCCATCGTCACCAGGTTCTTCATCAACAGTCCAGAAGTTAGGCGTACCTCTCATATCCGAAACTTTATAGTAATAACTTTTTGCTGCAGTAGAGAATTTTACAGGCAAAATAAGTGAAGCGTTCAAGTTATCAACAGCAGTTTTTAACGCTGCTAACAAAGCATCAACTTCTGCTTGTGTTCCTGCCTCTTTATAATTAGGATTATCAATAGGATTTCCTTTCTCAATAGCATCTACCATTTTTTTAGCATTTTCACGTGCTGTAACAAAAGCGTCCCAAGCTTGTTTTGAGAAGTTCCCTGGATTTTCTCCTGTAGGATATTTTTCAGTTTTGTACCCTTTTACTTCATTGTATTTGTTTACTAAATCTGTATAGTTAGTTCCAGCAACCCATTGAGTTAAACTAAAATCTCCCAAGGCAGAACAATATCCTTCGTCTGCATTTTCAGCTTGTGGGAAAGATGCAACCAAACCAACAGTTAAAGAAGTAGCTTGTGCCAAAGTAAAAGATACTTTTCCTGCAACATTTTCCTCATTATTCAAACGAACATATCCTAATACATTAGCATCTGTTCCATTTACCAAGGCTGTTGTATCAGGAATAGAAGTTCCTTTTGTTACAACTAAAAATGTGTATTTTGCTCCTTGTCTATCTTGACCCCATTTTACACTTAAATCAAATTTTCCTGCTGGAACTTTTGTTTTTGTTGTTTGAAACACTTTCATATTATCAAAAGTTGTTGCAAAATCACCCCAACCTGAAGTAATTGTAAGTGTTCCTCTAATTCTTCCACGTTTACCTTTATCAAGGTCAACGTGCCAACAAGTAGCTCCTCCGTCACTAAAATTTTGTTTTCCAAGTTCTCCTATTAAACCTTCTGTTTTCCAAGGAGCACCTAATACGTGGTAACGTGGCACATCAACATCAGCTTGTTGTGCTCCACCACCAATTGTAATTTTAACTTGTGGATTGTGCATCAAGACTTCATCATCAGCAAAAAATCCTGTAGTGTCACCACTCTGTTCTGTTTTGTTTTTGTAGTAATATGGATCTGTGTAGTTTTCCATATACTTTTCAATAACATTTACTGGTTTTTCAGCAAATGAAAATAGTCCGCAGAATAAAACTGCTAAACTCATAAGAAGTAATTTCTTTTTCATAGTTCTAAAGTATTAATTAAAAATTTAACATAAAATATTGTGCAAATAAACGTATTTTTTTTGAATATACAAAATTTTTTAAGTTAATAATAGTAAAAAAGTCTATATTTTACAATTTATCAGTATTTAAGACTCATTCTTTAACCATTTACATTCCAATTAAAAATATATTTACATTTTAACACAAAAAGAGAGAATAGCATTTAACTATCCTCTCTTTTTTCTTTATTTATATTTTGTTTTACAAGTCTCCTTTAGGATTATATTGAAGGCTTAATTTCTCTTCTAGAATCCGAGTTTCGTATTGACCGTTTTTATCTTTCACAGTAAATTTGAATCGCAAATTAAAGACCTTAAAGTAAATAAAAACACCCGGTGAAACTTGTTGTCTCAATTTTACAAAAGTATTGTTATACTCATTAAGAGGGTCTGTTGGGTCAACTTGCTCAACATCCATCTCTTTGTATTTTTTTATTTTTACTTTATAAGTTTCTTCATTAGCTGTTTTAGACAACACATTGTCATCAACCTCAACGATAAAACTATAGTCATTGATATCTTTTAATTTTTCAAATGGAAATTTTCCAGCTGTAATCCTAACTGATTTTTTAGTTAATGGAAATACTTTTGGACTAGCAGACATCATAACCGTATCATTAGTTGGATTAGGTTTCAAGCCTAACGACAAAGCTATCGCATTATACGGCAATGTGTTTTTAGTAGAAGCCCATTTGTTTTTATAGTAGATACGATACATTGCTTCCCTATTCTTTTTAGAAAGTTCAAAATTACTAATGGACTTTATTTTGTAGTCTAAGAAATACGTTGTATCAGGCGATAATTTATGTAAATTTTTCAACACAACAGGTATTTTAGCAGTAGATTTTCCTGCTTTAATTACCGCTTTTTTAGTTGCTATTGTATAAAATTCTGGACTTAAAATTTTCGCAAATTTATCTTTTTCTATATCAAAATTAGACTTATTATAAGCATTGAACAGACTGTCAGCATCTTCTATAACAACCTCGGTGTCTTTGTCTGGATTATTCGTTCCACCAACACCTACGGTGATATAGAGTGTGTCTTTTGATTGGTCTAAATTCAAGACGGTTCTATCAAAGACATTAAAGCCTGCGTTTCCACCCATTATATAAACAACTTTTTTATATTGTTCTTTATTAAAATCAAATGAGCCTTCACAACTTATCATTGTTAATCCCAATAATAAGGTAAATACTAATATTATATTTTTAATTTTCATTTTTCTATTTTTTATAAGTTATTAGATTATCTATCGTATCCTGGATTTTGATCCATTTTTGGCACTTTCAATAATTCATCGTGGCTCAAAGGCAACCAAACCATTTTTTTATCTGTAACCCTATCACGTATAACTTGTGTGTTAACAGAAACGATTTGATAATAATCATTGGTTTTTCCTTCTACATTCATACCTGTAAATGTACTTCCTAAATCATCTGTCAAGTAATCACCCCAACGACGAACATCGTAAAAACGTTGATTTTCATTAAAGAATTCAACTGCACGTTCACGTTTAACTAGATTTCTCATATCTGATTTAGAAGGCAATGTTTTTACTCCTGGAAGCCCTACACGATATCTAATCATATTGAAATGTTTTAGAATTTCTTGTGCATCTCTTGAATAGTTTACAGTAACGTCGTTACCATATACATCTTTATCTTTAATTTGCACTGTTCCATCTAATTCATTTAATGCCTCTGCATAAATTAACAATATTTCAGCATAACGAATAATAGGGAATGATTTTCTTACTATACTATTATTTTTATCGTCATCTTTGAAAGCATCATCATCGTGAATATATTTTACAGGTACATATCCAGTAGAGGTATAGTCATTTTTATTTTTACCTGCTCCCGTTTTTCCTGTTGGCAACTGTGCTTCGTAAAGAACTTTTTGCTCTCTATAATTCTTGTGAGTTGCACTATTCAAAGGCCAAAATCTACCAGAGAAACCAATATTTGCGTAAAAACGCATACTTCTATTTTCATACATTGCTGGAACTTTGAAAACTTTCCACAACTTATATCCTGAGAAGTTATGATTTTTTCTTAAGTATTTTTTAGGATTTGATTCATAAGGATAATCTGTACTTGAATTATCAATTGTTCTACCGTCAGCCATATAGAATTTATCCACTACTTTTTGAGGTACTGACATACCACCATAACCACCTAGATTACGTGGAAAAGAGTGTCTAATATATTTGCTAACCATACCAGCATAAGGATATGCAAGACCCCAAATTACTTCTCTGTTAAATTTAGGTAATGCCTCTCCATTAAACATATTTTTATACGAACGATACGGGTCAATAGAACTAGCAGTTTCTTTAGCCGTAACGTAACCGTTAGGATCAACATTAGCAGGAAGAGGAGCTGTCAATTCATCCTTTTGAACAGTGTATAATTCATAATAGTCCATATCCATTACTCTTTTAGCAGCGTGAGCAGCTCTTGCCCATTTTTTAGGGTCATATTTTTGAGAAACGTAATGAACTGTTTCTTCTTTACCGTCTTTATTTTTTCTTTTTAACATCCAACTACCATAGTATTGACGTGCCACTTCTCCACCATTATAAAGCGGACTTGCTTGTTGCAAACGCAATCTTGCGATGAATGCCAAAGCAACACCTTTGGTTGGACGACCATACACGCTAAGTGCCATTCTCTCTTGGGTAGGAATACTTTTAGCTGCCAAATTAAACTCATTTACAATGTAATCTACTGATTCATCATAAGTAGAACGGCTTTTGTTATAGTATTCTACACTTTTACTGGAATCAATCACATCATCACCTACTATCAATAGAGGACCCCAATTTTGAAGCAAATAGTAGTAAGACAAACCACGCATAAAGTGCACATAGCCTACATATTCTGCCTTATCATTTATAGGCATATTTGGTATATCATTTACTTTTACCAACATTTCATTACATCTGTTGATAATTTTATACATATTATTCCAAATATACATTGATGTACCTGCTACGTTGTAAGCACTGACTTCACCAATAGTAAATTTAATACCTGGAAACTCCCACGTATTCCAACGAGCTGTCAACTCATCAGTTGCTAATTCACCCGGTGCATAAGAATCACCCCAAATAGCTGCTGGAGAAGGGAATAGCGTTGCTGTATTCCATAAATAGCCCTCTGCATTAGCACGAGTATGGAATATACTGTCCTCTTTTAATGTGTCCAAAAAGTAATCATCTACGTTTAGGAAGTTACAAGAAGAGAATATTCCACTTGTAAACACAATGAAAAGAGCAATAATTATTTTATTTATTTTTTTCATTTTATTCTATTTTTAGAAGTTAACATAAAGTTGTAATGAGTATCTTGCTGGTATTGGGTATCTACCACCGTTGTATTGAGCTTGTTCTGGGTCAAAATATTTAACTTTGTCAATAGTGAATAAGTTATTCATCACTAATTGAGCATTAACAGAACTTATACCCACTGGTTTGAACATCTCGTATCCTGCCCAAGTGTATCCAAACGTTACCTCTTGCAAACGTAAGTAAGAACCATCTTCTTTCCAGAAAGTAGAAAGTTGAGAGTTGTTTTGGTTATTACCATATGACAATCTTGGGAACATTGCATCAGGATTTTCAGTTGATGGGTCTCCAGAATACCACGCTGGTGTCCAACGATTTTCTTGTTCTCCAACTATCTCTAAAACATTACCCAAATCTTTTGCATAGAATGGTATCCAACCAGAATCATATCCATTTCCTGCACGGAAATACTCTACCGCTCCCGAGCCTTTAAACAAAACACCTGCTGTAAAAGATTTGTAGTTAAATTGACCACCGAAACCGTATATTAAACGTGGTGCTTTGTTTGAATAAGTCAAAGGAACTTTATCGTATGGGTTAATAATACCATCACCGTTGACATCTTTATATTTAATGTCTCCTGGACGATATTTACCAAATGTTTGTAAAGGACTTGTTTCTATATCTTCTTGATTTTTGAACAATCCTTCTGCAATATATCCTCTTTGTACTTCGAATGGATAACCTGTTTTTGCTAAATAAGGATACAATTGAGTTGGTTCTTCAAAATTATCAACGTGGTTAGCCGCATAAGTATAATTAGCACGAATTGTAAAACTCATATCTTTACTAATATCTTGCTTGAAAGCAATATTACCGTCAGAACCGTAAGAGTACATACTACCCACGTTTCCATAAGGTGCTGTTACCAAACCAGCCCAACCCGGTATTGTTGTTCTTTTTTGATAAATATCATCACGTACATCTTTGTAAACATCTACTGTAAATGAGATTTTATCTTTAAATAATTTACCATCAACACCGATATTTTGTTTGATAGCCTTTTCCCAAACTAGGTTCGTTGCACCAATTTGAGTTTTAGCAATACCTACTCCATTATAACCCCAAGTAGCACCTGCTCTGTTATTTACTAACGTTAAATAAGGAAAACGTGTGTTACCAGCTATTCTATCATTTCCTGCAAGACCATAAGAAGCACGGATTTTCAAGAATGATAGCCAAGGCAGATTGTCTTTTACAATGTTGTATTCTGACGCTACCCAACCCAAAGCCAATGATGGGAAGAAACCAAACTGTTTTCCTGATGGGAAGTTAGCAGAACCTGTATAACCAAAGTTAGCATCTACAAAATAGGTACTTTTATATCCGTATGTTAAACGAGCTGATAACCCTTGATAACGCTCTGGGATATTGGACATACCGTTGTTTGAAATTTGCCAATGTGAATCTTGGATATCTTGCATATGATAATACAATAATGAACCGAAATTATGATTTCCAAATGTTCTATCCCAATTCAAACGACCTTCTAAATGGTATTTTCTCCATTGGAATAAATCCCTTCCATAGATTACATCTATTTTATTTCTCGTTTTAGCCAACTGAAGCGTACCATCTGAAAAACGTCCACTCGCTTTATACATATCAGGTGCTAAGAAACGAGTTTCTACCAACCAAGTTTTATAATCAGATGCTATTTGTAATTTAGCACTTAATCCTTCCAATATCATTCCTAAATCTTGATTTAACGCTACTGTCATCATATTTCTATAATTTGTTTCAGTAGAGTATCCAGTCTCATTCAACATCGTATATGGTGAAAATCTTTCACCTGTTCCATAGGTAGGAAGTTGCCCTGTTGAATAACGTGTAGGAAATATCAGTGGAGTTAATTCACGAGTAAGAGCCCATAATTGATTTGTGTTTTTAGAACCCGGAATTTGTTTAATTGTAACGTGTCCGTCTGTTCCAAAATACAACTTTGTTGACTTTGTCAAGTTCATATCTATATTAGAACGGTAGGTGATTTTTTCATACCCAACATCGTTCGCATATCTACTGTTTTTATCTTGTTTATAAGCAGCACTCTCTTTTGAATAACCCAAACTAACGAAATATTTTGCAATACTACCACCACCTTTTGCATTCAAATAGTAAGTTTGTTGTAATGAGATAGGATTTAATATCTCTTTTTGCCAATCTACATCTGGATAAAGGTCTGGGTCTAAGCCATATTTGATAAGGTCTAACTCCGTATCATTATAGAGACGAGTTTCACCAGAAAGCACACTTGCTTCATTTGCCAATCTCGCATATTCATTTGCTCCTGCATAGTTAGGCATACGTTTTAATTCTGACACAGTAAGGTTTGCACGAGCAGTAATAGATAATTTACCCTCTTTACCTCTTTTAGTAGTAATAAGGATAACACCATTTGCACCACGCACACCATAAACAGCAGTTGCAGAAGCATCTTTCAACACAGAGAAACTTTCCACATCGGCAGGGTCTATGGTATTCAAATCACCTTCTAACCCGTCAATCAATACCAATGGGTTAGAACCACCACCAAAAGTACCGATACCACGCACCCAGAACTGTGATACGTTTTGCCCAGGCTCACCACTTGTTTGCATTGTTATCATACCTGGGATACGTCCACCAATCATATTGTTAAGAGATGTTGCTGGTGCTTGAAGTTCTTTGACATTCACACTAGAAATCGCACCTGCGATACTGACTTTGGTCTGTTTCTTTTCACCAAATACAGTTACCGTTTCCAACATTTTATCATCAGGTTTCATTTTGATAGTAACACCTTCTGCTGATTTCAAAAACTGTTTTTCTTGTTTTTGATACCCAACGTAAGTGAAAATCAAATGAGCACCTGCTTCTACTTTAATGTTAAACTTACCATCGAAATTAGTTTTCACACCAACACCCGGTTTGTTTTTGATAACAACACTTACACCAATCAATGGTTCATTGTTCTCATCAACGATTGTACCCGCAACTGTTAGCCTATTTTGTGCATTTACACTGAAAACAAAACAGAATAACAGAATTGCAATAAATGTTTTTTTCATATCTAAATTTATTTTGTGATTTTTGTTAATTGTCTATTGTACAGCTAATTTACGAATTAAGTGATTTCGTGTATCAGCAATGTATATTGTACCATCTTCTGCTACTGCAATACCCATAGGGAATCTAAATTTAGCCAATTCCGGTCCACCATCAGCATTTCCTGGGTCTTCTGGAATACCAATCAAAGTTTTAACAGTTGCTAATTTATCTGATAGTTTTGTATCAATAGTTCTAATACAGTGATTACCAGAGTCAGCAATATACATTACAGCATCTTTATCAAATGTAATCTGACGTGGATAACAGAAACGTGCTCTTTTCAAGCTACCGTCTGCCCAACCTTTTGATTCACCTGATGACAAACCATTTGCCATACCACCAGCCCAAGGTTTGATATCTACTGTATCTTTTTCGCCTGTTTTTTGACCTGTTACTTTATCAAGAATATCTTTTTTCGTCAATTTGATTTTGAAAAGAGTGTGAGAACCTGCTGAAGAAGCATATATTATTTTCTCATCTCGTGGGTCAAACATCAAGTAAATATCAGTACCTCCACCTTCTGCACCTTCTCCAAAATTATATTTTGAACAAAGAGTAGTAATTTGGTTTGTACGAGGGTTAATCATTAACACTTGACTTTTGTACATCACTGTAAAGATATTTCCGTCAGATTTACGAGTAACGAAACTAAATTTCCAGTTTGATTTAAGAATTTTAGCTACCTCACCGTCAGGACGCAATGTTTTCAATCTTGGAGAATAATTCTCATCTGCATTCATAACATAGTAGTCAGCACCATCATCAGTAGGAACATAAATAGTTGTTCCCGTAGGGTTAATAGTTGGTGCATTGATAAGTTTTGTCTCTTGCATTAAATCAACACGGTCTTCTTCTTCGTTTAATAACAAAACATCACCAGACATTTTTTTATTATTACCTGCGTGTTTAGGTTGTAAATTCTCATCTATCATTGAGCCACCATCAAGAGATGCTTTAGCAAAAGAACGCTCTACGATAAGCACATTTTTATTGGCATCAACACAAATAAACATAGGTCCTGAGAAGCTACAAGTACTCAAAGTTCCACCCTCTGTTACGGCAGTATTTGCATGTTCAAAGAAACGCCCTGCAACAGTAGTTACGGTTGTTTCTGTCTTATAGCGAAAATCTTTTTTAGATTTTACCAATCTATATTTACCTTTATCATCTTTTGTTCTTACAAGTAATTGTAATTTTTTCTTGTACGTTAATTTAGGCACCATTAAATAAATTCTTGTTCCATTAGTAGAAACAATAGCACCAGGTACCGTATCAAATTTTCCTGTACCATTTCCAGAATCATCTAAACGCTCACTAACAAAAAGAACATCAAGTCCTGCTGTATCTGTTCCAAAATTTTCTCCGTGAATAATCATTGGAGTTGCAATACCACCAGAATCGGGCTTAAAACCAATAATATTAGTCGGTTTTCCTGCATCTGCAGGTTCAATTGGAATGGTTTTGTCATCATCACTTCTAAACCAGTGACACCCTGTAAATGATACAAATACAAAAAGTAATATCAAAGAAGTAAAAGACCGAAAGCCTCTTCTTTTTTCACTACTCTCTGCACCTACATTTACAGTTTTCTCTAACTGTTGTTCTTGAGCGTTACCACTCTCAAACTTTTTTTCTTCAAAATAGGTTTTCATAGTTTTTTATTTTTGATAATTAATGTTTATTTATAAAATTCAAATTATTTACTTGCAATCGTCTCTATTTCCACCAATGCTCCCAAAGGCAAATCTTTAACAGCAAAAGCCGAACGTGCAGGAGGATTGACCGAGTAATACTCTGCGTACACTCTGTTTACCTCTGCGAAATAGTTAATATCCGATAAAAATATGGTTGATTTTACGACATCTGAATAGTCGTAACCTGCCTCTTGGAGAATAGCACCAATGTTTTTCATTACTTGATGTGTCTGCTCAGTAATATATCCTGTGTTGCTATTTTTCCCACAGCAGGATTTATCGGCACTTGCCCTGATATATAGAGAGTTCCGTTAACCTCTATGGCTTGACTATATGCTCCAACAGCAGCAGGTGCTTTTGATGTAGAAATATACTTTTTCATCGTTTGTGTAGAAATAATTTTTTTCATCAATCGTATTGTATTTTAGTTAATTTAGGTCGCAAAGATAAATAAATAATTAAATAATTTCCTAATTTTTAACAAAAAAAGAGAAAAAAAAACAAAAAATACCATTAAAAACAGCAATCTGATTATCTCTAATTATATTTTATTTTGATAAAAAAAGAGTTTTTCTAAATAAAAAAGTAGCACAGTTTTTGTTGTTATATGATTTATGTTAAACAACATATAAAAGAAAAATTATGGGAAAATTTGTTATTACAAAAAGAAAAAATGATGATTATCAGTTTGTGTTAAAAGCTGGTAACGGACAAGTAATTTTAGCAAGTCAAGGCTATAAGAGTAAAAAAAGTTGTGAGAATGGCATCGAGTCAGTAAGAAAAAACGCACAAGATGAGAACCGTTTTGAGAAAAAAGTTTCTACCAACGGAAAACCATTTTTCAGCCTAAACGCCACCAATGGACAAATTATTGGAGGAAGCGAAATGTACGAAAGCGAAGCAGCCAGAGATAACGGTGACTGAGAAAACAGATAAAAAAACGAGAAGTAGGAAAAACTATTTCTCGTTTTTTTGTTTTATTAACAGTAAAGAATTAACTTTGCTTTTCTAAAACAGAAAATTATGCAAAAAGAGTATGCAATAATAGTAGCAGGAGGTAAAGGAGAGCGTATGAATTACGATATTCCCAAGCAATTTATCATTCTTGACGGCAAACCGATATTGATGCACACCATCGAAAAATTCAAACTATACAATAATAATATAGAGATAATTTTGGTTTTGCCCGAAAAACAGGTGGA
>PDWI01008467.1_pt1 | contig 12105 bp, 12 predicted proteins | sample 1430891 | NCBI WGS metagenome assembly PDWI01 (sample SAMN01162508, study PRJNA174530) | Oral metagenome, whole genome shotgun sequencing project. | biome: Marine environment; feature: Marine mammal; material: Swab sample of the gingival sulcus; isolation source: swab sample of gingival sulcus...
TATTATGACCATAGCAGAACAACTACGGCAGGAAGGGCAGATGACCGGAATAGAAATCGGCAGACAAGAAGGCCAGTTGGCTGGAATAAAGATCGGCAGACAGGAAGGCAGACAAGAAGGCAGACGTCAGACGGCTGTGAATATGAAAGCCTTGGGTATTTCTTCTGATATTATTCAGCAGGTTACAGGTTTATCCGCAGGGGAAATTGACCGCCTGGATATTTCTGAATGCTCGGATAATATTTCCTGTTAAAAGCAGGGCCGCACCAGAATAATGCTATCTCTTCTTTGTGTACCAGCAGCGACAATAGGGTAGGCAAGGTGCTTTCTTTTTATGATAAGATTCTTTTATCTTTTTTGGGAAGCAAAAGAGTTTAAATACAGAGTTTCTATAACAGCATGCAATATTGCTTCATGGGCAAGTTCCACAATGCCGTATAACCCGGACGGTGTATAAAAAGAAACATCTGCCGGAATATTCCACAAGACATTATCCTCCTGAAAACCGCTCAGAGTTACCAGGTGTGCTTGTTTTTTCCTTGCAAGTTCCGCGCAGCCTGTAATATTGGCGGAATTTCCGGAACTGGAAATGGCAATCAGCAAATCTCCCTGTTCCATAAACATAGCTAATGGTTTTTTATATACATTTTCATATCCAAAATCATTGGCCATGCAGGTCAGAAGGGCAGTATCCCCGCAAAAAAAGGATTTTATTTTCAATTTGTTCAAAACATCCTGGGAAAGATGGGAACAAATGGCGCTGCTTCCGCCGTTGCCAACCCACCAGACAGAAGAATGGGATTCATGCGCCCTGATAAGCAGATTGGTCAATTCATCCATTCCCTGTTGCAAGGAGATTTCAACTCCTTGTTTTCGGGAACTGGATTGCAAAACAGTTTTGTTAAAATCAGTAAACCAATCAAGAGCTGTTTTTGGATTTTGCGGCATAAAATATTTATCCTTGGAGATATGATATAGAGGTACACATCATATAAAATTGATATGTTCCAGGTTTCGATTTACAAGCACATCAAGATATTTATTGACATGGTGCAGACGGCACCCCTTACGACATGAAGCACAGCCTTTTTGGGCAAGTCGTTCCAGAATTTCTTTTCTCTGTGTACTATTCCATATTTCCCGGAAAGAATGCTCATAAATATTACCATATATAAATTCATGCTTATCATAAAAAAGGTTGCAGGGGATAACATCTCCGGTGGCATCTATCAACGTAAAAAAATTGATCCCATAGCATTGTTCGTAGGGTATATCCTTTTCAATTTCAGCCGCTGAAAGATTACGGTAAATCAGTTTGAAATTCTTTGTTGAATATTTTTTTGATAAATCAGACAGCATCTCATCGTATTTCAAGCGATTAAAAGATAAATGATTGATGCTGTTCGGATGCTGGGAATATGGTTTCAACACCAGATAATCAAGCCCTATATCTTTCACATTGGATGCCAGATTTTCTACGGAGTGGATGCTTTCTTCCAGCATCAGCATCTGCGAACCAATGGCGCAGGAAAGGCCATTTTCTCGTCTGAACTGACAGGCAAACTTCAGATTTTCCATTAACGTATCAAAATCCTGAGGCCTGCACCCGTGAATCCGGCCGTATGTCTCTTTGTCGCCAGCATCAATACTGAATTTAATCCAGGACAAGTGGGGCAGCATTCTGGAACTTTTTTGGGGTGTAAACGGAACTCCATTTGTGGTAATGGCAATGTCCAGACCAAAGGATTTTGCCTTTTCTGTAACCTCGGCAATATGGGGATAGACCATTGGTTCCCCTTCTCCTGCAAACATAACAGATTTTACACCAAAATCAGCCATGTCCGCCAATAAATCAATAAAGATTTCTTTTTTCAGGACGGTTCTTTTGGGCTTTTCCATATAATCCAGGGCACAGAATAAACAATGGTGGTTACAAATATTGCTTGGGCCTATTTCCACATAAACAGGAGCAACAACCTTACCAGCCATCCATTCAGACACTTCCTTGACATGGTACATCAATTTGTGCCCTTCAATCTGAATATTTTTATTGGGCTGTTGCATTGTTGTTTTATATGAAAGTTTTTATAAGTTGCTTAAATAATTTAATTATTGGTTGTGGGTCAAGTCTGGTCATGGCTAGACCAGATCGGCCCGTGGCCGTTATATACGCTTAAAAATTGGAGTGGTTAATTCATAATTGCTTGATTTCTACTCTCTAGAATATGGTATCGTGTCAAGTAATTTTCGATGAATTTCAACCCTTCTTTATGTTTTTTTCTGGCAGGTGCCCAGAGAGCAAATTCTGTTCTCCCCTCTTTATAAGGCCCTGCGATTACTTCGCTATAAACGCAAAGATCCGTTTTTGCAACCACAGTATGCCAAACAGAAGCATTAAACCGACATATTTTATTGTCATCTCCTAATAAAATCTTTTTTATGATCTCGTTTTCATCAAAAAACAATATTTCTAACTGGCCTTCCTGTATGTAATATGTTTTTTCTAAATTTGTCTGCCTATGAGGTGGAACGTAAGAATCTTTACAGATGGCAATGACCATCTCCTGTACTTTATCTTCGTGTCCATCATGTAACAAAATTCGTGCTCTTCTGGTATCTGAACATAAGGCTTTCTTCTTTATTGTTTCAATATCATATATGGAAACTTCTTTTGACATATCATTACTGCATATATAGGAAACAGGAGAAAAAGTCATGCTATGGCACTCCATAATATTCTTTTATTATATCAGATAGATGATAAACTTGTTCATTCGTCATTTTTTCATGGTTGGGGAGGGTTATGACTCTTTTTACAATATCTCTGGCAACGGGGAGTTTTTTACTGTCCAGAGCCTTATACGCTTCCTGATCCGGCATTAAGACAGGATGGCTGATTTTCGTTTCAATCCCGTTTTCCAAAAGAAATTTTCTAAGGCCGTCCCTGTCTTCTGTTTTTACCAGGATATTATAGGCATGAAAACAATGCCGTTCTTCTTTCTTTACTGTTGGGAGGATGACCAACTCTGAAATATTTTTTTTATAAATTTCATGTATCTCTAATCTTCTATTAATCCACTTATCATAATAATTCAAATTTACAAGGAGCATGGCAGCTTGAATGGTATCTATCCTTCCATTGATGGACGGCTCATTACACAATTCCTTGTTGAACATTCCATTATACCGCAGCCTTTCTATTCTCTCTTTTAATGGCAGACTGTCTGTAACAACCAATCCGGCTTCTCCATAAGCACAAAAAGGTTTCATTGGATTGATACTAAAACAAGACAAGTCTCCATAAGAACCAGCAGGTTTCCCGTAAACGTCATGTCCTCCAAAGGCTTGGGCCGCATCTTCTATTACTTTCAGATTATATTTCTGTGCGACAGCCATAATTTCGGGCATAGCACACATCCTACCGGTAAAATGGACGACAAGAATGGCTTTTGTTTTTGGTGTTATATTTTTTTCAATTTCATCGGGATTTATATTCATATCTTCCGTAATATCAACAGGAACAGGCTCCGCTCCCGTTAATGCAATGGCATTATATGTCGCTATCCATGAAAAAGGGGTGGTCAGAACTTCATCCCCTCTGCCTATATCCAATGCTCTCAAGGCAAGGTATAACGCATCGCTTCCAGAGCCAACGCCAACACCATATTTCTTGCCGCATATTTTTGCTGCTTTTTTTTCAAACTCTGATACTTCAGGCCCTAATATAATTCTTCCATGTGATAAAACGTTACTTACAGCACGTAATAATTCTTGTTTATGTTTTTCGCTACTAACAGATAAATTCCTATATGGTATTTTCATTTCACATATCCTGTATTTTTCTCGCCTTCACTAAAGTCCACAGAGTATGCCTATCTGGTCTCTAAAGGCAGAAGTCTCGATATAGCATAAATCATTTACTCATACGAATAGCGAAGAGCCGAGTTATTCTTATACATTTTTTTCTTTATAGCGTTGACGGATTCTATTCATACTTTCTAATCTGTCTTTGCGGTTGTAGAAAGTATCTATTTCTGATTTCACAACGAGCATATCGTTTTCTTCATAACTGGATCGCTCACCATCTTCCCAGAAATCACAGGAGTTACAGAGTGGTATTTTATCGTATTCGCCTTTTTCCTGCAGCTCAATATACTTCTTACGTTTCTCACCATTCCAGAGCTTAAGAAATCCTTCTTCAAGTACATTGCCTATTATGTACTCGTTGCCATAGTCCTGAAAGCAATGAGTAAGATTCCCCTTGACATCAATTGCTGCAAGATTTTCAAACATCTTGCATTTGAAGCGTTTGGCCTTAATTTTGATTGTTGCTTTACGGTAATTCCGGCGTTCACCGAATTTTACAAAATCAACATGTTGTATCCAGAAATTAAGGAAGTCTTCTCTCTGGTGGCGGTTACAGTCCTGTAGTACAAAGGTGACTCCTATTCTGGGGAACAATTTGTCTTTACGTGCGTCAAGAAGTCTGAATACCGCTTCATGGAGAGCTTCGAGATTGGTAATTCCACGGGTCAGCTTGAGGGTTTCAGGGGTGGTGCCGTCAATACTGACAACAATGGTATCCACTCCAATTTCAACAACTTTTTCTGCGGCGACTTTATCAATGAGTAAGCCATTTGTAAATATCTGAATGGTCATGCCGCAATTTTTTATAGCCTGCAGGTATTTGTCCCAATCTGGAAGTAAGAAGAATTCTGAACTTGAGATGGGTTTTATGGTTGGTTTGAAATCCTTTACTTCATCAAGTATTTTTATGAAGTTATCAAGACTTAATATCTCTTTTTTTGCATTTGGCGAAATGACACCATATTCAGGTGAGTGTATTGGGCATTGCGGGCACTTGAGGTTGCAGACTCCTTCGATGGTGCTTATTTGAATTAGTGATGGCGGGGTCATATTTATTTCCCTTAATAATTTAAAGATGTTAGTGTATTCATGGCCATTGTAACAAAAAATGCTAAGAACTATGAGTTCAAGTTTTAGATAGCATCTCCAAAATTTCCACGATTTTTCTTATCGTTATAAGCTGGGATATTTGCTCTGGAGTAAACCGTATTTGAAATTCCTCTTCAAGAGCCAATACCAGATTAATATGACGTAAAGAGCCCCATTCTTCAATATCGTCTGAAGTACTATCAATATTTATCTTTTCGATTGAAATCTCCATGACCTGCTGCACGATATCGATGACTTTTTTTTCAATGGACATATTATTCTTCCTGTTGTTTATTTTTTTTCAATAAGTTATCTGTATTTTTTTGAAAAAATCCGGATCAGAAGCAATTTCTTTATCCAGATCAAATTTCCATGTGCCATCTGTTCCTGATTCTTTTTTAATTTCAACAAAATTTCTTTTTTCAAAAAAGTCCTCCACTTGATGGTTTTTTGCTGTGCGTTTGTAACATCCGATTGCTGATTTTGCATTATTTTTTTTTGCGACACGTAATGCATGTCCCAAAAACACATCTTCTATCCGGCGGCCCAATACCCGACAAGAAAGAAGAAAGGTATCAAAAAAAGCAATAGAATCAGTATAACGCAAAATACATGTTCCGACAATTCCCAAGTCTCCAAAACGATCACTAACAGACAGACAAAGCACATCGCAATCTTTTTGTTTCGTCATTTCTTCTAGTTGTGTTTCTGTATAGCGATGGGTTGTCAGGTTGAACTGATTGGTTTTTTGTGTTTGCTGTGCAATGCGGGGAATGGAAAAATGATCGGCCTTGTCAATACGGATAACCATTTCCAGAGACTTGTAGTATGTAGCCAAATCTGTCACTTTGGATTGTAATTGTTTACGATGGGATTCGGCCTGATACATCTTGCCCCGTTCCCGATCTTCTGCGGATAAAACCGGGGAATCAAAAAGACCGGATTCAAGGAGCAGTTTTCGTGGCTGGAGCAGGTGTTGGGAAGAAAGATGAATGGAGCAGACTTCAGGAAGGCATTCTTCCACCATGGAAACTTCAAACGAGCTGTCATCAACAAAGACAAAACTGTCCAGACCAATATTCAGTTCCTGGGCAAGTTCCCGTAGATTGTCCACCTTATTATTCCAGTTGATACGATATGATGCCAGATGGGCACGCTGTAACAGCATGTCCTGATGGGAGTCAAAAACCTCCCATACATCTTCTTCATTGTTTTTACTGCATAATGCCAGAATAACGCCGCGATGATAGAGGTCAATTGCCGTTTGCTGTAATTCACGATGACAGGAGCCAGGATAACTGTCATCCATTCGAATACCGGAAAGTCCGTCTTCTCCGATAATTCCGTGCCATAGTGTATTGTCGCAGTCCAGCACCAGACATTTGCGAACCCGTCCCAAAAGAGGACGTATATTTTTCATGCTTTCAAGGGCCAGGGCATATAAACCCTCCCATGAGTAGGGCATCCTGGCCATGTGCCATAAACGGGGGTCATAAAATTTTTCTGCACCTGCCCTCATGAGGCATATATCTGTATCTGTATAAAAAGCATTCCCGATATGATTCAATATATTTCTCATGGAATGATTGATGCGGCTGATTGCTGCACATTGTCCATTTCCATCTGGATATGGGTTGCCGTCAGCAATTCCCAAAGCAGGAAAAACAGGCCGTTCCAGACCATGCCAGATGATGGGAGCAGAAGTTTGCTGGCGAATGCCTGTAAGTAAATTTTCAAGTGATTCCAGTATTCGTTGTTCTTCTTCTTTTATTGCCTGGGGAGAAAGAGAGGCAAAAGAATTGGCAAACAGAGGAGATAGACGGGGCAAAAAGGTAAAGAGCAATACGATCCTTGCTTCAGTAAATAAACTTTCCGCCTCCAGCCCAAGGGCTTCCTGCTGCATTGTGTCATATCCGCCAAACGTAACAGAGGCTCTGTGTTTTTCCTGTATGAAAAAGTACTTGAGTATCGTCTCCAGAGGTTCAAGCATGATATTGCGAACAATGGTAACAGAAAATGGGGGCAGAGTATCTTCTGCTGCATTTATTGCCGTTTGCATCTGGGTTTGGGTGGGTGTGTTCATCGTATTTTCTGTTGGATCGTCTTTATACATTCATGGATGTTTACAATTTTGTTTGTGTTTATATGTCATTTTCAGCATGTTATTTTTTTTCTTGGTCGTAGTACAGTACTTCTACAAGCCCGATTCCCCTTATATAATGAAAGGATACAGAAGCATCCTCAATAAGGGAGATTCTCTTTAATGGAGAAACCAGTATTGCCCTGCTGTTTTCTTCAAAATATTTCATTACCTTTTCATAATTGTATGTTGAAAAACAAGTATGGTAAAAATTTGTATCCTGTGATTTCAAAAAATTGGCAATGGGATTTTTTTCAGAAAAATCCCATATAACTTCTATTGATGGCAATATATTATGGGTTAAAAAAGCAATATTGACATTCTGTGTATCTTCTCTTCCTTTGGCCTGAATGGAGTACCCCCCCCCCAGGAGAAAACGAAATGATTCTTCTGGATGTTTTGTTGCGATGCCTATATGGTGAAAGCATAATTCTTTGTGATTAAAAAACATTTTTTGATACTCTTTCCATGTTTTCAGCCTGTTGTATGAGCCACTCAGGAAGCGTAATGTTCGGAATTTGTTTTGTTGCCGGATTGCCCAATGTAAAATGTCCGGGAAGAATATTTTTGGTGACAAGACTATGGGCACCTACCATACTTCCAGCTCCTACTCGTATATCCTGGTTAATCGTGGTTCTTAATCCTAAAAAAACGCAAGGTTCGATTACAGAATTGGCAAGAGTATTAACATAGGGGCCGCATATACAACCATTACCTATTGTGCAATATATAGATGTTGAAAAGTATTCAAAAAAAACACAAAAATCTCCTATAGAAGCAGGATTTTTTATGGAGGCAAAGGGATAGATCTGCGTTCCTGCGCCAATTTTTACATGGTCTCCTATCACGCAACTTGGATGAATAAATGTGGGGAAACGTTTTTTTGATAACCCAAGCTCCCGTATGATTTCCATTCGTCTGATTCTATATGCAACATTTTGAATACACAGAGCAAAGAAAATTTCTTCCCCGTATTCTTTTGCCATTTCCAGCGGCCCAACCACAGGAACTCCACATACTGTTTTTCCATGAAGTTCAGCATTGTCATCTAAAATGGCAATAACTTCATAATGCTCTTTGTCTGCCTGGTTAATATCACGTATAAGTGTATGAAATTCTATAAAGGAGGGGGCTCCAAATGCCACTAATTTTTTATTTTTCATATGCTATTACCTTATTTTAATTATACTCTGACAAAGCACTCCGAATTGACGAAATATCCTGTTTATTTAAATCTACAAATTTTTTGTATGCATGTATTTCCTGTTCACTTGCGAATGTCTTTGGAGAGGCTACTTTAGAAACCATGTTAAATTCCTTTTCAGTATGTTTATTCTACATAACCTAACAAAATTTATGAGATCAAATAAAAATGGACAAATTTTTAAGACTTCCATTTCCCATTCCATGGGGCTTTTATTATCTATAAATGAGAGTCTCCTTCGGCACAGGAATAATCTTGGTCTGTTATCAATTTCACCGCTTCTGATTTGAAACTTTTTGCGATTCTGTTCTAGTCTTGCCCCAACAATAAAATCCTATTTTTTTACTTGCAAAAATTAGCACGCATAGCCTCAATATAACGGCCACGGGCCGATCTGGTCTATCCATGACCAGACTTGGCCCACAAGCAAGAATAAAAGTATTTAAACAAGTTATAGATACTTTCATATAAAACGAATTAATTTTTTATGAAAGAAAGATATTGCTGCCCTCTGCCAAATAATTTACAGAACTGTCCACAGTCAGGGATATTTCCTCTGTATATTTCATGCAAAGCCGTTATTCCATCTTTTATTCTTTTTCCGGTCAACAAAAAATTTTCTCCATATTTATTGATGATTGATAATATTTCTTCTAGTGAAACGATGATACTGAACAAAACCTCTTTATCTTTTGTGCCCTGAAATTTTATCCCTTTTTCAAAGAAATATTTTGTTTTTTTTATCTTATGATATTCATATTATTCTTTCCTCTTAGATTAAGGCCCGCCTGATTCTTCCCAGACAAATTCTGTTACATTTTTCTCTTGGCTGGAAAAACCAATGCCAATCAGGACAATGCTTTTTCCTCTGGCCTGATATTTTTCCACATAACCTTTGGCCTTGATCTGTGCCAGGGCTTCTTCGCCCGGCATGTCCACCTTAAATTCAATGAGATAAACCGTATTATCTGTCTCAACACTCATATCAATACGACCTTTGTTGGTGCAGTCTTCCACCACAAGACCCGGTTGAGACGAGGCAAGCCATGCAAAAATAACGCTGGCATAAAATCCCTCATAACGGGCAATGTCGTTGTTTGTATAGTTATGATACGGAATCGCCGCAAATAAGGAATGAATTGCTGTTTTGAATTGTTCCATGTCGCCGTTGTGCAGGGCAAGGTATATGTTTGTCTGCACTTCAGACTTGCCATCAGATGAAGCAAAATTTTCTAATAGTGAGTTGGTAAAGGCTGAAGCAACTTCCAGATTGGGGAAGCCCAGGGTATATTGATTTCCGGCTCCTATCTGCAGCACATCCTTAATGGTCAGATATCCTGTCTGGAATAACAGGGTAACAGGAGAGATATTGTCAATGTTAAAGGAGGAAAGCAATTCGTCTCCGGCCTTGATATTGGTTAATTTCGGCAGAAAAAAACTCTTTTGAGCAAGCAGTTTTACCAGAAACGATGGTGTTCCTGTCTCGAACCAATAGTTTTTGAACATCTTTCCATTATCCAGAAACAGCAGGATATCAAAGGGATTATATACATGGGCACCCATGAAATAATAGCCGTCATACCATTGTTTGATTTTCTCCATATCCGCACCTGCAAGGTGGGTTTCAAACACGGTTTCCAGATCATGCTGGGTATAACCGCAGATGTCCCCAAATTCTGGAATAAGGGAGATATCCACAATATTGTTAATGCCGGAAAAAATCGACACTCTGGAAAACTTACTTACTCCCGTTAAAAAGGCAAAGCGAATGTATTCATCGTTGCTCTTGATGATAGCATAAAAAGACTTGAGGGTTTCTCTTGCAGTACGTGCCATCTCCAGGTTATCTATATTGTCCAGGATGGGTTTATCATATTCGTCAATTAGGATGACTGCTTTTTCCCGATGGTGTTTGGAGACTTCCCTGATAAGATGGTCAAATCGGTTGGCCGGAGAAAGTTCCCTGCATGGTATGCCAAGATTTTCTTCATTTTTTTCCAGCAGGAACATAAGCCTTTCATGGAGTGCTGTGGGAGTACTGTAATCTCCTCCCGCAAAAGAAATCTTGATAACCGGGTATTTTTTTGACCAGTCATGCATATTTTCAGCCGCCAACCCTGTAAATAACTCTTTTTTCCCCTCAAACAAATTGTGCAGGGTATCGAGGAAAAGGCTTTTGCCAAATCGCCGGGGACGGGACAAAAACACGTATTTGTAGCGGTCAATCAAATCCACCGCAATGCCTGTCTTGTCCACATACAGGTAATTATTTCCTCTGATCTCACGAAAGGTCTGGATACCGATGGGTAGTTTTTTCATGGCGAGATTCCCCAATTTGGATTCCTGTGCTTTTTTATATAAAAGTTTCTATAGGTTACTAAATTACTTCCATTCTTGGTTGTGGCCAAGTCTGGTCATGGATAGACCAGATCGGCCCGTGGCCGTTATACAAATACCTTATGTTCATGTTTGAGATAATCCAACAAAAACTTATTCTTATCATTTGCACTGCAATGATGTTGACAATTTCTTGATGGATTTATTTTGAAAAAGGATTGTTTCCCGGTCTCAATAAAATGAGCAAAACTCTGATGGCGAAGATCCCCCAGAATGGCATTGTCATTATATGCTTTATCATGACATGGATATACCTTCTGGTCTGCTCCGATAACAAAATGAAGCTGGGAAAACGGACACCATGTATATTTCTTTGGGAAACGATCACTCAATGTGTGCCAGGCATTCACAATTTCAAAATTTTCGTCTGCAAGTTCTGCTGTACTTTTTTTGATAATATTTTCTACTTTTACAAAATGCGGTTTATGATAATTATTATTTTCTTTGGCATTGTTGGATACAATGCAGGCAGAGACCTTAACACTAGCAATCCCGATGTCTTTATACCTTCTTAACATTTCAGGAATATGCTGCCAGTTCATGGCATCTACAATGTAACTGATGCCCAGAACACAGGAACCGCCAATTTTGGAAAAGTTTTCCAGATTTTGCATAATCTTTGTATATTCATCACTTTTAAGTCCTCGGTATTGGCGATAGGATTCGTCATCCCAACCATCCATGGACACCCGAAGCCAAGTAGCATTATGGGCAAAAAAATCTGCTTTTTCTCCACTAAGAGTAGCTCCATTGGTTAAAGCTGCCAACTGAACCCCGCCATCATGTAAAATCCGGGATGCTTCCAGCAAATGAGGATACACAAAAGGCTCTCCACCACCGCTGTAAGCAACGGCTTTGACTCCCAGATCAACAAGATCATGGGCAATTTCCAGCATTTTTCCCCTGGGGATGCTGTCTGCTTCCTGCATATCCTGCCCCAGCTGCAAATCCGGTTCCCGGTAGGCACAATACCGACAGCGATGATTGCATCTGTTGGTAGGTTTAATCCGCACATAGATTGGTGGCTGAAGGGGCAATTCTTTGGGAAGACTGTCCAATCTTTCCTGGAAATGAAACATTTTCAGATCTGAATACAAATTACCCATACAGATTCCTCAGGAAAAATGAATAAATTCATAGTCGCCGCAATAGCCGAATTGCTCATACAGCCATAGCCATTCGGTTTCGCTGAAAAAGGATTCCGCGGTTAGTGCCCAGCATTGCAGGGCAAACAGTTCCGCAGGATTCCGATAACTTTCCACACACAGATAGGACTGGTGTGCCACACGGTTCATTTCCGGCAGGGTTTTGGCAAGATCATATATGGGCAGATTGTGCAGGGCGGCAATGGAAAAGACAAAATCAAATTCCTTATCTTCAAATGGCCAAGGGGTTTGTTCTGCCCCCC
>PDWI01008468.1_pt1 | contig 12104 bp, 9 predicted proteins | sample 1430891 | NCBI WGS metagenome assembly PDWI01 (sample SAMN01162508, study PRJNA174530) | Oral metagenome, whole genome shotgun sequencing project. | biome: Marine environment; feature: Marine mammal; material: Swab sample of the gingival sulcus; isolation source: swab sample of gingival sulcus...
ATTAACTTTTAGCCAATTTTCGATTTTTTCTAAACGCTTTAATAGCCCTCCTGTTGCGTTTGGCACATCAAAAACATGATATTTTAACGCCGACCAATCCTTGCCTGCCCGCACCATACCGCTAATTTTGGCAAACTCCCCTCGCTTGCTATACAGCTCACCATCTAAAGGGAAAGGTGGAAAATCTTTAATAAAGACCTCAGGCGCAGAATATTGATGTCCACTGCGTGACATCATCGCAGTTCCATTCCAATAGCCACGCACACCATCTAATTTCTCACTTGCCAACCAACCCGATACCGATTGATTGGTATATTTTTTGGCAAGCATCACTTGAAGGGGCTCAGACTCTCGTGCATATATGAATGAACTCACTGACAGTAATAGACAACCAATTATCAGACTGATATATTTCAATTTATTTATCATACTTGACGCTTCGCAAAATATCAAAAAAGTACCGTCATTCTGTGAACTGAGGCCAACTAACCTTTATAACCGTTAGGATTTTGTGATTGCCACCGCCATGTATCTGCCATCATCGCCTCCAACCCCAAATTTGCTTGCCAATTTAATTCTTGCTTGGCTTTTTCGGGGTTGGACCAACATTCAGCAATATCGCCTGATCTACGCGCGACTATCTGATAAGGCACTGCTACATTAGCTGCTTTTTTAAAAGCAGCTACGATTTCCAAAACAGAATACCCCTCACCCGTACCTAAATTCCAAATGTGACAGCCTGTCTGATGGTTGATATAGTCCAATGCAGACAAATGCCCTTTTGCCAAATCAACCACATGTATATAGTCACGCACCCCCGTACCGTCTTTTGTCGGATAGTCATCACCAAAAATGGATAGTTTTTCTAATTTACCGATGGCAACTTGACTAATATAAGGTACGAGATTATTCGGAATATCATTAGGATCTTCACCAATTTGTCCACTTTTGTGAGCCCCAACAGGATTGAAGTAACGTAATAACGCCACTGACCAGCGATTATCCGCTGTCATATAATCCTGCATAATTTGTTCAATCATCAATTTTGATTTCCCATAGGGGTTAGTCGGTACACCCGTTGGGCAGTTCTCAGTAATTGGTATTTCTTTGGGTTCTCCATAAACTGTTGCTGACGAACTGAAGACGATATTAAAAATACCTGCCTTTTGCATTGATGCCATTAGCGTTAAGCTACCCACCACGTTATTATCATAATATAAGGCAGGCTTTTCTACACTTTCACCAACAGCTTTTAGCCCCGCAAAGTGAATGACCGAGTCAATATCATGTTCAGAAAAAAGTTTATCCAATAATTCACTATTCCGAATATCGCCCTTAACAAAATTAATGGACTTACCTGTTAATTTTTCAATACGCTTTAGTGAAATCTCAGAACTGTTACACAAATTATCTAAGACGACAACTTGCCTACCGGCATTTAGTAATTCTAAAACGGTATGTGAACCAATATAACCTGCACCACCTGTGACCAATATTTTACTCATGATAAACTTTACCAAATTAACGTAAACAGTTTTACATTATTTACACTGTTTTAAACAATATAGCGCTACCCACCCTCTACCCTATCTATCACTTATAGAAGCCCAGCACCTCTTCAACAGAACCATCAATAACAACTTTGCCTTTATCCAACAATATAGCACGATTACACATTTTTTTAATATCTGAATCAGAGTGTGAAACGATAATAATTAATTGAGCCTCTTTTATAATTTGCTCCATTCGTTTCTTACATTTTGCTTTAAAGTATTTGTCCCCAACACTCAGTATTTCATCGATGATTAAAACATCACTTTTATAAGTAGTAGCAATTGAAAAAGCCAAGCGCGACACCATACCTCTAGAATACGTTTCTACCGGATTGTTTATACTTTCTCCAAGTTCCGAAAAACTTATAATATCATCTATTTTATTTTTTATTTCTTCTTTACTCTTTCCCAGTAGTGCACCAGCTAAATAAATATTATCAATACCACTAAGTTCTTTCGCGAAAAATGAATTAAGTGAAAGCAAAAACCCAACATTTAGCGTTGACTCAATTGTTCCTTCTGACGGTGCTAAAACACCGGAAATAACTCGACAGATGGTAGATTTACCAGCACCATTTCTTCCCACTATTCCAACAATATCACCACGATAAAACTTTAATGAGATATCATTTAGTGCATTATCACGACTTGTATTTGTTTGTTGTTTCCTTTTTTTTCTTTCATATTTAGAGAGTACAAATTTTTTTATCGCAAAACTTTTTCTACTAGCATACCGCAGCGTGACATTTTTTAATTCTACAACCGGCTTCACTGTTTTCTTATTCATTAGCAAACATTCCTAACAATTCTAGGAGAAATTCTATTACAAAAAGATATTACTAGGCAAAAGACAATAAAACTGATTAAAGTAGCACCCGCAAGAATTTGATAATCAGCCATATCTGTGTTAATCAGTGCTGCATCATAAAAACCAACCATGTGAGCAAACGGATTCCAGTCAACTAAAAACCTATACTGTTCTGGGACGCGAGAAACTGGATATAATATGGGTGTCAGATAAAAAATTATTCTAAGACCAAAACCAATTAAAAACTCTACGTCTCTGATAAAAGAATTTAATATAGCGAGTAATATAGCGAAGCTGTTTATCACAAAAAAAGAAGTCAAAAAAGCGAAAAATAAAGCAATAACATCAGGAAAATAACCCAAAAAAATCATGGCTACTTGTAAAATAATGTAAGCAAATGCAAACAAATAAGCCTCCCCACAGACTTCAGAAATGGGAAATATACTAAGTGGCATTTTCACTTGAGAAACAATGCCTTTGTATCTTTTAAAAGTTGATGTTCCTTTCGATAAAGCTGTCCTCCACCATTTCCAAAGTGTCACACCAATTGCAATCATAAGTATACGGTCTTCACTATTATCGCCAAAAATCACCACCACGATATAACTATATAAAACAATCAGCATAAGAGGCTCTATAAACCACCAAAGATATCCCAAAAATGCTCCTCTAACTTTCGCTTTTTGTTTTAAATGTGCTAACACAAGCAGTATATATAAATTCTTGGTAAAATTTTTATTTTTAAAATTCATATCATCACATAATTTACAATTATTATCTTTACTATCAACGAGAACCAAATCCTGTAAGGACGGTTTTTATTGTTTTAAAGAAAATTAACAAGTCCAAAGAAAATGAGAAATTCTTAATATAATAAAAATCATACTCTAATTTTACTCTTGTTGCATCAGACGTGGAAGTATAACCATATTCTACTTGCGCCCAACCAGAAATGCCTGGCTTCACAATGTGGCGATAGCGATAAAAAGCAATTTTTTGTTTAAATTTTTCAGTAAATTCAATTTGTTCAGGTCTGGGACCAATTAAACTCATCTCACCTTTTAAAACATTTAGTAACTGTGGCAGCTCGTCAATACGAGTTTTGCGGATAAACTTCCCAAAGAAAGTAATACGACTATCATCATATTGAGCAAATTTAGGACCACCTTTTTCTGCATTTTTATTCATACTACGAAACTTATACATCGTAAAAGGCTTACCTCCTTGACCAACCCTAACTTGTGAAAAAATGCACCACCCTCTGGTATCAACGATAACAATTAGACCAACAAAAATCATTACTGGTAAAATGATAGGCAAACTCATTACAACCACAATTATATCCAATAATCTTTTTATCATTTGATAGGTTTTTGAAGGAAGTAACGACCCTAAATCATTCTCATACATATGATCTATTCTCGTCCTACCTGAAATGAGCTCAATCAATCTTGTGCTATGATATACGGGCACACCTACTAATGTACATTCTGTGAGAAAATCTATCCAATCACTAGGCAAGTCATATCTTAAGTCGACCATAATAGCATCTACACAATTTTTTTTTATCATTTTACATGATCTTAGTTTTTTCCACTTAATAAGGGGAATATCAGGTGTATCGACCCTACCGAGAGGAATGTAAGCAATAATTTTCTCTCTGGAAAAATCACCAATATACTCAAAAAATAACAGTATTAACAACATAAATACTGAGGAGAAAAAAATAAAATAAATAGAGTATGAAAGCCTGAAAACTAATACTAATAATAGGAAAATACTTAACCAGAAAATAAAAATAGGAATAACATAACGAAGGTTTAGATTTCTTAGGTGTATAGAAGTTCCTTTTATGCTATAAAAAGAACAAAAATAGACTAAACTCATGGCAAAAAAGCTGTGCTTACGAGAAGACCATAAAAACCAGTTACTCCAATCCATATCCCAAACTACTATACCAACCAAATAAAGAGACACAAAAAAACCCACAACTAATTGAATAATTGTGTAATTTAAAAAATTTAGAGAAACGCCCTTTAATATTTCTATGTTTTTAATTGGCATAGGTTTTTCTCGTTCTACTGATACTCACAAATTATACAGCTTTTTCGCGGATAATTTCAGCATTTCTTACACATTGACCACTTACTATGCTATTTACTATTTTATTTACTGATTTTCTTTCTTTTTCGTAAGCATTTTTTTCTAATAATTCGACGATGTCTGTAATAAAATTTTTCATGCAAGTAGGTTTGGGGCCAGGAGTATATTTATCATAGTTTATAGAAAATCCAATCTGATCTTCATATTTATTTATATCATAGGGCAAAAATAGCAGTGGTTTTTCCGTGAGTAAAAAGTCTATATAAATACTGGAATAATCAGTTATTAACAAATCAAAATCAAACAGCACTTCACTAATATCAGCAATCTTTTCTACCCCCAGTGTACTAATATTATTTGTTTTTGAAAAACAATTTATTTTTTGACTATTAAAACTAGGGTGTAATCGTAAATGAATTTTTATTTTATTTGTTTCTAAAAAGTCATCTAACCTGCTGAGGTTAAAGTCTTCAAATGGAAATAACTTTGTCTCTGCATAGGAACGCCAAGTGGGTGCATAAAGTATATGTTGATAACCCTCAACTAAATAGTGCTCTCGATATTTTTTACTATTGCTATGAACAGCAACATCATTTCTAGCCTGTCCCGTAACTAATATTTGCTCTTGCTTAACGTTTAAAAAACTAGCCCAAACATTGTTAAAAATATCACCGGTGGAAAAAAGATAACTAAAATTAGACTTTATAAGGTAATAATAGACTTTTTTAACAAAACTAAGTTTCTTCTCTTTTAAACCAATATTCTTTAGAGGTGCACCATGCCCTAAATGAAAAACATTACGCCGAAAGTTATGAAAAACACCACCAATTGGTGTTTCTAGAGAGGACGTCACCCATGTTTTAGCACCCAAAATATAGCATTTATTTTTCAACCCCTTTGAGCTGATAAAATAACTACCATAATCATCAGTTAGTTGATACCGCAGCACTTCATCATCAATAACAAATCTTATATCAAATTTATTTATATGATTTATAAAGTATAAAAATAAATATTTTGAATTATGGCTGAATTGCCTATTGTACTGCGAATTGAAAATAATTCTGTTTTTTTTTCTTCGCCAAAACAACCCTAAAAAAGAAAAAGGCAACCCCACAAAAAAATGCGACATTCTAACAACATGATACTTCCTATTACTCACATCAACAAGACACCCTAACAAGTTTCTTGTTGCTTATTAAGTAATTCCTCAATTTCAGCATCTCTTTCATCACATATTTGAGAGATCACCTCTATAAATTTTCTTGTACTTTGTTTATTTTCGTAATCAAAATCGCCTAAGAAATGATATTTAATTTTATTGCGTTGTTCTTTCATCGTGTCTTTATCTAGCTCTTCTTTTATTATTTCCACTACCCTAGGTATCTCAATATCTTCTACGATTCTCGCTGCTTCCATAATCTTAGGTTTATCGTTCCGAATACCATCAAGATGGTGGAACATATCTGTCATCAGCATGGGTTTATCAATCGCTAGATAATCAACTGCTACAGCAGAATTATCAAAAATAGCTATATCAACATGCTCATAAATAGAGTTAATATCTCTACAATATTCTACTGTCCCTTTGTAATAATTGCTCAGCATACTGATAATTTTATTATTAACATTATTTATATTTTTAAGGCGACTACCCGTATTGGGGTGAGGCCTATATACAAGATACAAATCTGGTTGCTCCATGATAGCCTCAACGATCTTTAAACCAAATTCATCCAACGAGCTGTAATTCATAGAATCATTAGAACCCTCCCACGTCGGAGCATATAAAATAACCTGCCTAGACACGGAAATATTTTCATCATCAACAATAGATACCGCTTTATCGTCCGAAAAAATAGCAGAATCTGTTTCGGTATTTTTAAAGGATAAGGAATCATCTTGACTGGTCTCTAATACTTCGTTATAAGAGCTATCTTGCTCTTGTTCAACCAAAGGCTCGGGGCTGTCAGTAACGAACCCTTCAATTCTCTCGATATATTCTAATTGAGGACGTCCAACCTGAATAAATTTACTCATATCCCCCTTGATTAAGTTAAATTTATATCGTTTATAAGCAAGTGGGCCAGCCAGAAGCACGTAGTCATAGGCTTTAGACTGATTGGTAATCGTTGATAGCTTATCACTCTCTCCATGATTAATATGCACATGTAGGGCATTATTAACAATCAATGATTGAAAATTCTTGTAACCATGATTTACATATAATACACACTTGAAAGCACCACGCTCATAAGTGACCAACACATCATTGATAGTACGACAATAACATACAGAAAAATCAGTATTCTTTCTCATAAAGTCAAAAACATCTAACACCCTAACAATCAAAGTTATCCTTTTGGTTTTTCTTAATTCCTCAAATATTGGCAGCCACTGCTCAACCTGGTACAACTGCCCTAAATCACCACTAAAATAAACGGCAATTTCATCACTACATCTAACATTGGCAAAAGCGCCCCCAAATAAAGCTCGGGGTTTTAGCATTGGTTTTGGTTTTGGTTTTGGTTTTGGTTTTGGTTTTGGTTGTTCCTTAATATACTTATAATAAACTCGTACAGGATGCCTAATTAATGTTGCTGTTTTTCTTAATATCATATATGTAGCCTTTTAACTTTATATTTATGGTAGATATTTGTTTAGTTCTAAAAAATGTATTTTCTTTTTTTCCTATTTTAATTACTTAGCTATATTTCACTTATACTTACTAAAAAGTTATCTCAACAACATTTATCCATCAACTTCCAACTCCCTCGTCCTCTTCAACTGATATTCCGATATAACACTATTGATTATTTTTATATCATTATAGGAAAGCAACTTAGACTCCATTTGTTTTCTTCGTATCAGTGTTATAAATTCTGAAATTTCATAACTTAGTCCACAACCAACAAAATCATAAAATAATTCCACTTCCCTATGCGTATTTTCAAAACGAATAAAGAATTTCTTGGTAAGCCACCAAGGAGCCGGAATATATATATATCCTTTCGTACCAGAAATAATAGCACACCCTTCCTGCTTCATTCCTATACCAACTGTTGAAATTGCTATTTTTCCATTACTATGAGTTGTGATAATTCTATTGGCAATATCCACCCCGTCATTTATTACTGGATAAAAAGATACATTTTCGACATTACCTAAAATTTTTGTTGCTAAAAGCAGAGGGTATGTTGCCAATTCGTTTGTCGCCCCCCCAAACTCAGGGTCAAATTCCCTTGACATTTTATCTTCAACAAGTTTTGTAAAAGTTGCTCTCACTTCTAGTACATCACCTATAATACCTGATTTTAATTCTGATAATAACTGTGAAAATGCTGGTAGAAATGCTGTTTTTATTGCTTCTAAGAAAACAACATTGTGTTGTTTTGCCAAGTCAATAAGCTCCTCTAAGTGTTCTTTTTTTAAAGTTGCTGGTTTTTCACACAATACATGTTTCTTACTAAGAATACTCTTTTTTGCATATTCAAAGTGTGTTTCGTGAGGAGAGGCTATGTAAACAGCATCAATCCCCGAGTCCAAAAAACTCTCAATATCATCAAATCCATAAATAATATTATTCTCTATAATAAAATTATTAACCCTTTGGATATTCCTTGACAAAACACTTTTAACAACAAGGTTACTATGGCTGTCTATTGAAGAAATAAAACGTTTAGCAATGCGTCCAATACCTATAACACCGATATTTAATTGATCTATATCTTGCCTTATCAAAGTACTAGAAACTCCTAATGTCCTAGGCAGATACACAACATCACAAAATTCTTTTAGGTAGTCAAAATGTCCTTTCCAATCATCCCCAATGACAAATACATCTATACCAAGCCTTTGTATATCTTTTTGCTTCTGATCCTTATCATATTCAACAATGACCTCATCTACAAAAGGGAGTTTTTTAATAACAGCTACTCTTTCCTCTAGAGAATGTACTACGTTAAATTTTCCTCTTTCTCTATCGTATAATTCACTGGTTACCCCGACAATTAACTTATCACCAAATTCTCTTGCTCTCTTAAGGATGTTGACATGCCCTCGATGAAGCAAATCAAAAGTTCCATAAGTAATAACTTTTTTCATGTTTATAGCTCTCTAATTATTTAAAACACTTCGACAACAGCCTGTAACATTACCCGTCACACAACTTAATACTCTTGTTGCAGAATGACCATCTTCGTATGGGTTGTACCTTTTATTAAAAGTACAAAAATTTATCATGTCACTTGAAGTACTATTCAATGCCATTATTAATTGTTGCTCATCATAACAAATTTTGCCAGCAACTTCCTCATCAATATTAAGATAAACCCCTCTTGTTTCTTTAAAGTATTTCTCCCTATCATACAAATAAAGAAAAATGGGTTTCTCTAGTAATAAATAATCAAACATAAGACTAGAATAATCTGTAATTAATAAATCTGAAACTAACATTAGGTCATTAATGTTGCCATAACGACTAACATTGACAAAACTCTTATCACCAGAGTTCGCTTTTGTAAAATAATGCCCTCTAAACAGAACTATATAACCTTTATCTCTGATAAACTTTAAAAAAGTCTCTGTACTTAACTTATTATTTGATAAAAATGCTTCTTTTTTACTATAATCGGTATCCCTATAAGTAGGGGCATATAAAATAATTTTTTTATTTTTATCTAAACCTAATTTCTGTTTTATGTTGTTCTTATACGCCTGATCTTCTTTATATATCACAAGCTCATCATTGCGAGGGTATCCTAGTTCTAAAATTTTTTCACCATTCATGGCAAAAGCACTTTTAAGACACTTCGTAACATAAGGACTGGGGGAGATAAAATAATCACACTTTTCAGCTTCCAGTGAGTAAGCATATCGTGTTCCCATTAAACTTGCTGTAGGCTGATTGTCACAAGTAATATCATGTCCTAATTTTTTTAGCGGCGTACCGTGCCAACACTGGATTATAGACTGGTTTTTTTTACTTTTTAAGAAAAAAGGAGTACGACTGTTGAAAATTAAATACTGACACTTTGCAAGGGCCATGAAATAAGATGTTGAATTTCGTATCACACATTGTGTATTTTTTGCTGCCGAAAGAGCGATAAAGCTGTCATTATCCTCAGCATCGATAGCCCAAAAACAAGACGCATCTGGCATTCTTTTTCGAACTTCTTTGTAAAGTGCTAATGGAGAATCTGAAGCATTTCTTCCCTGAAAGCTTTCAAAGAAAAAAGTGTTTTCATCAATTTTTCCACGATATCTAAAATAAAACCATAACCGGGAGAAAAAAGTATATAAATACCTAACAGCATAATCCAAAAAAGGATAGTCTGATAAAAATATTCTCACCGTTTTTTTTATTTTCATATAAATCACCAAACGAGTAACACTATAAAAATAACGAATAAGCTAACTAAATCATCATATTATATGATTAAATAAAAATTATAAATTCCATAAGTTACTACTTTTCCCACAATACACCTCTCGCTTAATTATGATGGTTGTTTATATTTTAATTCTGGGTCTATTATCTCTATCCATTTTTTCAGAAAAGACTCTTGAGAAAACTTCTTCATCGTTTTCTGTAATTCATGCTGTTCAAAAACAACCTGCCCAGTGACGATTAGGCTAAGCTTTTCCGATAAGGCGTCTATGTCTCCTTGTTTAACTAAGAAACCATTTTTACCATTTTCAATTATCGTGGACGGCCCATACTTTGTATCATAACTCACACTTGGGCACCCATTGGCTATACTTTCCTGAACACTCAGAGCAAAACCTTCGAAGTTGCTAGTTAGCACTGTACACTTAGCAAACTGTAAAACCAAATTAACTTTATTGGGATGAATGAAGCCATGAAAAAATACTCTATCTGGAAGATTCTTCTGCTCCACCATTTTTTTTAAATGTGATTTTTCTGGGCCATCTCCATAAAAATGTAATTCAACTGTCTGAGGAAGCCTCTCAAAAGCCAGTATCACATCTTTTAAGTTCTTTTGTTTAGCAAGACGTCCTACGACAACAATATTTTTTCTATCTGATTGTTGTGACAAACATTTAGGTATATTACAAGAATGAGGAATAATTTTTAGGTTAACCATATTACAGCCAATTGATTGGAGATCTAAAGCTTGTTTATCAGTTAAGCTAACTACTTTAATGTTACTCTGTGGCTTTTTTATATACTCTATAATCTGTCTGAAAGAATCTTTCACATTGGCATTGTTTGCTGGACATTCTAGGTGGGAATTGTGTAGTTGAAATATTTTTATAATATTATTTCTCTTAAGATCTAGAAGCGAACAATCTAGGAGTCTAGCATCATTTATAACTGTTGATTTTTCGGGGATGATACGGTCATACCAAAAAGTAATTAACTCTCTTTCTGTAAAAAAATGCACAGGCTCTTCTGAATATTTTCCGTTAAGATATGTAATACTCACTATCTGAAATTTATTTTTATCATCCTTCTCTAAAGTCCTAATTAAGTATTTTTCTCCAGCTCTATCGTAAAACTCTTCCAAACGGTAATGCAGTCTATCAGAAGGGCAAGTGACTTTCTTATACACATTACCGAGTCCATCAAGCCATAAATAACTTTTTATTTTCGGAGTATAAATAGAAACCTTCTGTTCTGAGTGCACAATATTAATATCACACTGCTTACCCAAAATATTGTTTGAGTGAGAACAAACAATCCTAGAAAGGAATACTTTATGATTATCAAAACCATATTCTTGACTACTGTTTTTCATGATATCATCATACATATCTATATGTCTGATTTTTTCATTTACCCATCCTTCTTGTAAAAATTGATTATAAACTTCGTCATAAGTCACATTAAAATCAGTCGTTAGTACGGTAATATTACTAACCAAATTTTCCGTCAGTATCCTAGCCCTAGCCAATAATGAACGAGTTCTACCACCGTGTTCAGGTGGCAGTGTGTCTGTTATAAAAAATATATTTCTACTCGTTTTTTTCATCTATAAATCCCAATAAAAATATAGCTTATTTTGTAGGGTATATCCTGTCTTTAATGTATTTTAAAAGTATATAAACACCTCACACCATAGTCCAAAAAGGGATAATCTGATAAAAACATTCTCACCGTTTTTATTTTCATATAAACAACCAAGCGAATAACACTAGGAAAAATAAAATATTAGCCAATACAACTGTATTTTCTACTCGCATACAAAAAATTTGTTTGCAAATAGCCTAACTTAGAACCACAATCATGGCTTTTCCCTTTTATTAAAGTTGCCTGCACTTCTTCCTCTTGCATCAATATATCTACGGCATCTGTCAATTGTATTTCATCACCAACGCCAAGCGGGGTGCGTTTCAAACAATCCCACAACTTAGGTGAAAAGATATAACGCCCCATAATGGATAGATTTGAAGGAGCCTTCTCAATACTTGGTTTTTCAACCGCATCTTTAATTTTTACAGATTGTCCTGCAACCAACTCAGCACCATCTAAATCAACAATACCATATTTATTCACTTCTTCACACGGCACTTCTTCCACCAAAATCTGACTGAGTCCCGTTTCTTCGTACTGTTTCATCATGTAGGCCAAATTATCAGTTTTGGGGTTATACAAAGTGTTATCCACTAATACATCG
>PDWI01008469.1_pt1 | contig 12104 bp, 7 predicted proteins | sample 1430891 | NCBI WGS metagenome assembly PDWI01 (sample SAMN01162508, study PRJNA174530) | Oral metagenome, whole genome shotgun sequencing project. | biome: Marine environment; feature: Marine mammal; material: Swab sample of the gingival sulcus; isolation source: swab sample of gingival sulcus...
TAGGTAAAAAGGGAGTATTAGATAACAAAGTAGATGAGGATAAGAAAAACGCAATAGATTTATTGGATTTATTATTTATAAAAAATGAAAGTAGTGATAAAAAAATAGATATATTAGCGAATAGATTTGGTATAAAAGTAGGGGAAGATTTAAAGATGGAGGTTAAGCAGATGTGTAATTTAAGTCAGGGAATAGAAGATAGAGGTATAGCGATTGGGCTTAAACAGGGCATATCACAAGGTATAGAACAAGGTATAGAACAAGGGAAAAAACAAGGCATTTCAATAGGTAGGTCAGAGGGCATTTCCATTGGGGAAAATAAGAAAAAAATTCAAATAATCAAAAATATGCTTAAAAATGGAATAGATACTAATACTATTTCTTTGTGTACAGAAATGAGCGTCGATGAAATAAAAAATATTATTGAGGATATAAATTCAAAAAATGATAAATAGCATAAACAGCAGTGGTGGAAGAATATGCTAATATTGTTAAATATTAATAATATTAAAAAGTAATATAAATTTTATTCTTATTGTGGTTGATATTGATTTTGGAGCATTTAGACGTTCAGAAAATATGAGAAGTGTAAAAAAATTAGTATAAATATTTATACAAATATTCACAGGTTCTTTCAACAATTTCATAGACGTTTTTAAATCCATCTTCACCGCCGTAATATGGGTCGGGTACAATTGCCATAGGCTCGTTTGCTTTTGGGTCAAATGTTCTAAAAAGTTTAATTTTATTCTTAAATTCATCACGTGATTTACTGAGTAAATATTGAAGATTTGATTTGTCCATAGGTAAAATTAAATCGTAGTATTCAAAATCCATAACTTGTAGACCTCTCGCTCTATGTGTCATTTGGATTCCATGTTTAGCTGCTTCTTTTGACATTCTAATATCTGGCAAATCTCCAATATGCCAAGCGCCTGTTCCACAGGATTCTATTTCAAATTTATCTTCGGTATTTTCTCTTTTTACAATATATTCGAATACTGCGTGAGCCAGTGGTGAGCGACATATATTTCCTAAACATACAAATAGTATTTTTATTTTTTGCATTTTTGCTCCTTTATTTTTATGGTTATCAATGTAAAAAGTGATAGATATGTGGCTTTTCTGATTTTATTGAGAAACCATATCTTTAGGATTAACAAATTTATTAAAGTCATCTTCATTAATAAGTCCGCTTTTAATTGCAGCACGTTTTAGTGTAATATTATTTTCATGAGCAATTTTGGCTATTTTTGCAGCATTGTCATATCCAATATGATTATTAAGTGCGGTTACTAGCATAAGCGATTTATCTAAATTTTGTTTAATCTTATCTAAATTTGGTTTTATGCCCATTGCACAATTGTTATTAAAAGAACACATTGCATCTGAAAGTAGGTTGGTGGATTGAATAAAATTATATATCGTAACGGGTAGATATACATTGAGCTGGAAGTTTCCTTGAGATGCTGCAAATCCTATTGTAACATCATTTCCTATAATTTGTGCTACAACCATACTGAGTGCTTCACACTGTGTGGGATTAACTTTTCCGGGCATAATAGAGCTACCAGGTTCATTGGCAGGTATTGAGATTTCTCCAATGCCACATCTAGGGCCGCTTGCAAGCCAGCGAATATCATTTGCAATCTTAAGTAAATCCACCGCAAGTGATTTTATACATCCATGTAATGTACAAATACCGTCTAAGCTAGTTAATGCATGGAATTTATTTTGAGCGGATATAAAATTTTTCCCAGTAATATCACTGATATGGTTTGCGACTATGTTAGCAAAGTCTTTATGAGTATTTAGTCCAGTTCCTACGGCAGTGCCTCCAAGTGCAATTTCTCTTATAGAATCTAAATTATTAGTTATAGAATTTTCAGATTTTTCGAGCATTCTATGCCATGCACTAATTTCTTGCCCTAGTGTAATAGGTGTTGCATCTTGCAGATGAGTTCTGCCAGTTTTAATAATATCCATGTATCGATTACTTAGATTATAAAATGTATTTTTAAGTTGTTGTAGAGATGGCAGGAGTTTATTTTCAATTTCAGTTATTGCCGATATATGCATTGCGGTAGGAAATGTATCATTAGAGCTTTGAGATTTATTTACATGGTCATTTGGGTGGATTATTTTTTCTATTTCATTAAGGTTTAAATTATTATTTATTTTATATTTTTCAGTATTTTGTTCATTGTCAGAATTTTGAGAATTATCGTGTGAAGTATTTTGTGAATTATTAGCATTGTGAAAATCTTCGTGCGAAGCATTTTGTGAATTTAGTATATGTTTATTGTGTAGTATTTCATTTGCTCTATTTGTAATTACTTCATTTACATTCATATTTGACTGTGTGCCGCTTCCCGTTTGCCATACGACTAAAGGGAAATTATCATTTAACTTTCCATTTAAGATTTCATCACAGGCTAAGCATATGGCATCACATATGTTTTTATCTATCAATTTTAGTTCATAATTAGTTAGTGCAGCAGCTTTTTTAATTATGGCAAAAGCTCGTATAATTTCCATTGGCATTTTTTCTGTGCCAATTTTAAAGTTTTCGAAACTTCTTTGAGTTTGTGCTGCCCAGTATTTATCTTTTGGGACATTTATTTCGCCTAAAGAGTCTTTTTCTGTGCGATAATCCATGATTTCTCCTTTTTTCTTACATTGTTATCAAATAATTGTAGATTTTATCAGTATATGTGATTTTAATTATCATATGTGATTGTTTAAGTGAAAATAAATACGCATATTTACATTTAGATTAGTGTTAGAGACAATTAAAAGTGGCTTTTAATATTAACAATCACCTAGTTAAATTATACTGATGTTGAGTAAATATTTCAATTTAAACTAAGTAACAATGATATGCATATTACGTTTAAGAGTATTATAAATTATTAATAAATGATTATACTCTTTAGTATTCAATTTATTACATTCTCAAATAAATTTAGTAATTATAACAGTTTAAATATATCTCGATAGACTTGATAAAAAATTTAATCTAATTACTTAAAAATTTTCACATAATAAATTACGAAATTTATATGTCGCTGATGTCTTATTTAAACTGTCATAAGTCAATAGATATTCTCATCTGAGAATAGTATTATTGTAAATCTATGAGTAAAATTTCTGTTTTATATAAAAAAATACAAAAAACTTATTGACTAATAGTCATTTTTAAAGTAAAGTATTTATACTGTTATGACTAATAGTCATAAATCTTTATAAATCAGGGGGGGAAATATGTCTACAGATTATATGAATACAAAAAAACAACAACGAAAATCTGTAATTGAGGAAGTTGCATTTTCTCTTTTTTGTGAAAAAGGTATAAAAAATACCAGTGTTGATGAAATTGTAGAAAAAGCCGATATAGCCAAAGGCACTTTTTATCTCTATTTTAAAAATAAACAAATGCTTATTGATAATTTAATTTTAAAAGAAGCTATTAATGTGATTCAAAGAGCTACTAGTGAACTTTCTGATAATGGAGATATAGATAAGCCATTTGAGGATAAGGTAGTTTTTATAATTGATTATATAATTGAGTATTTTAAAAAATCACCTACATTTTTAGAGTTTATTCATAAGGGACTTTATATGGGTATTATTAAGGAAGAGAATAGACATCATATTATTGATGAGATTACTCGCAGTACGAATATTAATGTAGATGTTGATTCTGAAATATTTGAAAAAAAATTATATCTTATATTTGAATTGGTGGGTTCAGTTATTTATAATGCGATATTGTTAAATGAACCTTATAAAATCGATGAAATTCAAGTTATGTTACATATGGCAGTTAAAAATATAGTTAAAATGCCAGTTAGTAGTGGTTATTAACAATACGACATATTGATGGGAGATATATATGCATAAACTTGCTAAATTACTCACGAAAAACCCTTCTCTTGTATTAATAGTAGGAACTTTGTTATTGATACCTAGTATATGGGGAGCTATTGCTACTAAGGTAAATTATGATGTTTTATCGTATTTGCCTCCTGATGAAGAATCAGTTATAGGTGAAAATATATTAGAAGAACATTTTAAAAGTGCGGCTACAACATTTCTTATGATTGACGGAATGTCAGATTATGAGGTGGAGAAAATTAGAAGTGAAATTGAGAAAATTCACTCTGTTCACGATGTTACTTCAGCACATGATTTAGTTGGATTAGGTGTTCCTAAGGACTTTTTGCCTAAGGATTTTGTAGATCAATTTTATTCTAAAGACGGTCAGCTTTTAATGGTTAGATATGAAGAAAAAGCGGCTGCAGAAGTTACAATGGAAGCTATTGAAGCTATAAATGAATTAATGGATAATAAAGCTCATATGAGTGGACTATCAGTGTTTTTAAAAGATGTAAAATATCTTGTATTATCTGAAATGCCTAAATATATATTATTAGCCACGGCATTATCAATTATTGTTCTATTGGGTTGTATTGATTCATGGTTGTTACCATTTGTATTTATGACAACTCTTGGATACGGAGTTATTTATAATTTTGGAACAAATATTTTCTTGGGGGAAATATCGTATATAACTCAGGCGATAGCTGCTATTTTGCAACTTGCTGTAACTATGGATTATGCTATATTTATAGTTCATAGATACGATGAGGAAAAAGAAAAAGTGGGAGATACAAGCGAGGCTATGGCGACTGCAATGGTACAGGGATTTAAGTCGATTTCGGGAAGTTCTCTGACTACTATTGCTGGATTTGGTGCTCTTTGTTTTATGAATTTTAGTATTGGTCTTGACCTTGGAATTGTTATGATGAAAGGTGTTATTTTAGGAGTTGTAACCTGTGTAACAATACTACCAGCTTTTATATTAATATTTGATAAGCCAATTCATAAATATACTCATAAAACTTTAATTCCTGATTTTGATAAATTTACAGATAAGATATTAAAAAATAGGAAAAAGGCGGGTATATTCTTTTTAGTAATGTTTTTACCAGCGTTTTATTGGCAGGCAAATACTGGAATTTATTATAATATAAATAAGGCTTTGCCAGCTACTATTCAGGCAAATGAAGGACTTGATAAACTCAAGGCAGATTATGGTATGGAAACTAATCATATTGTAATTATGAAAGATGATATTCCATCGCATACAATGCATGATTTAATTGATGATTTAGAGAATTTAGATGGTATAAAAAGCGTTGTCAGTGTGGATGAATTTTTAGGTCCTGGGATTCCGGTGTCATTTTTACCAAAATCAATTAGTGAAAGTTTTGAAAAAGATGGTTTGCAGATGATAATGGTCAATTCTACAATGCCTGTTGCGACGTCTAAGGTTAATAATCAGCTTAGCGAAATAGAAGAATTAATTAAAAAAATTGACCCAGAATCAAAAATAACTGGTGAGGCAGCACTTACTAAGGATTTAGAAAAAACGGTAAATAGGGATATTAAGGTAACAAATATAGTTTCTATAATGGCGATATATATAATTATAGCTTTGGTGTTTAAATCTTTGATTATGCCATTGTTACTTGTTTCTTGTATAGAACTTGCAATTTTTATAAATATGGGGATTCCATTTTTAACGGGAACATCTGTACCATTTGTAACTCCTATTATAATTGGAGCAATACAACTTGGTGCGACTGTTGACTATTCGATTTTAATGAGTACACGCTATCATGAGGAATTGATGGCTGGATATGATAAAGGTATAGCAATACGTAGAGCGGTTTCAACATCCGCAAAATCCATTATAACTAGTATGTTGGTATTTATTGCTGCTACTCTGGGTGTTGTTGGTATATCTACGATGGAAATTATTAAAGGATTGTGTATTATGCTTGCGAGGGGAGCATTTATTTCAGGAATGATAATATTATTTATACTGCCACCTATACTGCTTATTATGACTAGATTTATTGATAAGAGTAAAAAGGGTAAAAATTCAAAAAAAGCGTTGTTAGAATCATATAATTCTGCTGGAAGTGAGGTGCAAAATGAAGCGTTTAATGTTTAATAAAATAATTGCAATATGTTTATCTGTGATAATGATGGGTTCATCTGTCCTATATATGCCTTCATCGTGGGCGACTGAAATTAATTTGGCTCCAGAAAAGCATGAAACGGTATATGTTAATTTGTATCCAGATGGACGTAGAAGAAATGTGATTGATTCTACTTGGATTCAAAATTCTCGTGGTTTAAAAGAATTTAAAGATAATACTGTTTTAAAACAGGTAGAGTCTGTTTCTGGTGCGAAATTAATAAAAAATGATAATGGAAATTTAGTGTGGGATACAAATGGGGATGATGTTTATTATCAAAGTCCAGTTGAAAAAGCAGTCCCTGTAGATGTTGAAATTTCATATTTTATGAATGGAAAGAAAATGTCTCCGGAGCAAATTGCGGGTAAAAGTGGTAGGGCTAAAATTCATATAAAATTAAAAAATAATGATAGGCATGAAGATTTATTTACCCCTTTTATGGCAGTTGCTGTTATACCGTTAAAAAATGAAGTATTTACTGATGTTAGTGTAACTGATGGAAAGATTTTTTCTGATGGTAATTCTAAGATGGTAATTTGTATTGGTTTTCCATCACTTGAAGAAATGCTTGATTTCGAAAGTGAAAATATCGATCCGCTTAAAGATTTGGATTTTCCAGATGAATTTACCATTGAAGCAGATGTAAAGGAATTTGAATTATCAACTATTGGTATTGCTATTTCTCCTCAAATTCCAGATGCTATAAAAGATATGACTAATGACGAAGATATAGAGCAGGATTTAAAGGATATTGATACCATAATTGAATCAAAAGATACAATTGAGCAAGTTGATCCAAAAGAAACTCTAAAAAAATTTGTAAGAAGTAATAATAAGATTAAACGTTCACGTGATTTGATAAACGATTTATATGATTTTTATGATTTGGATACTTCTATATTGGAAGAATTGCCAGAATTTGTAACGCATGAAAATATTGAATTACTTGATAAATTAAAAGATGATGCTAAAAAATATTATGCTGAGGATATGCTAGATAATGAAGTTATAAGAAATATTCCTAAACGACTAAATGCTAATAATATATCGAAAGCTGAAAAATTGATAAAATGGCATGATGAGTTTAAAAAATTTGATGATAAAAGATTAGACGAAATAGATATTATGATTGCGAATAGATCTCAATTAGAAAAGGTTATGGATGAAGCTGAGGATCTTGTAGATAGTGCAAAATCACATGAAGAAGAATTTGATGCTTTAAAATCATTATCGGGTATTGATTTACAGGTTAAACAGCTTATTAGAGATCTTGAAAAAAGTGAACTTGTAAATGCATTATCAGGGACTCCTACATCTGGGTCTGCAATATCTGCTGCGGATATTGTTTGGATGAAAAATCAGCTTATAAATAAAAAAACTACAGATATTACAGCTCAAAAAATGGCTGAAATAACTTTTTTATTAAATAATGATGGTGCGTTAAATCCAGCTGGAGATCCACCACCTAATGATGTCCAAAAACAATTTTTAGGAATTGTTCAAAAAGGTGTTGCCTCTGGAGCTATTACATCAGGTGCGGCAATTGGCATGAAAAATGCCATTATGGCGGATAGAATTACGCTTATTCCAGCGGTTGCTAGAAATAGTATTAAAACTATGATGAAACCTGTAGTTCAGAATAAAGTTAAGCAAGGGGTTCAGAAAAAAGTTAATTCTGTAATGGGTGAGGGCAGAAATATTGGAAATCAGATTGGTGCTATTAAATCTCAATTGAGAAGAGAGTTAGGACCTGATTATAAAGGAGAAATTGAGCATTCATTACATTATATGTCTACTCTTAGAAAAAGGATGAAAAGACTTAAAGATTTGGGTGATAAATACGAGTATGAAATAGAGCAAGCTAAAGATGTTTTGCACGATAAAGATACACTTGATTATGTTGATGAGTGGAAGGATAAGTTAGAAGATGCTCGTGATGACATTGATATGAATGATGAGAACATCGAGATAATGAGGGATCTTATAAATGAATATAAAAAACCTAAGGTTAAAATTTTATACGATCATATTCCAGAGCTACTTGACGATATAGATGCACTTAGACCAGTTGCAACTAGATTTAATGATATGCTTGAAAAACCTAGAAATGATAAGATAATCCATGATATGCCAGAAACATTGCCTATTTTAATTAGAATGCGTAAAGATATATTGAATAGTAGAGATATAACTGATACACTTGCACTTGGGACTGATAAACGAGTTATAAATGCTGCTCGAAAAGTTCTTGATGTTATCGATGCTCAGGATCAGGAAAATAGACTTGAAAAGATGCGTGATGAATTAGAAAGTGTTAATAATATATTGGATAAAAAGGACAGATTAATTGAGCTATCTGATAATTATAATACTTTTGCAGGTAAGACAAATGATATTAAATCCAATGTTTCATTTATTTTAAAAACTGATTCTATTGAAGTACCAGAAGAACCAAAGGAAAAAGTCGAACAAAATAGCGGTAAAGATGATGAAAAATCAGGTTCTTTTGTAGATTGGGTTAAATCGTTATTTGCTAAGTTATTTGCAATGTTGAACTTTTGGTCAGCATAGTTTGGATTTTATGACAAGGAGATATTATGGCACTTAGAAATTTAAAAATACTTGATTTTTCAACTTTGCTCCCCGGACCTTATGCAAGTTTGATGCTTGCAGATATGGGGGCGGATGTTATTAGAATATGTAATCCGCATAAAGAAGATTTGGTAATGAAATCAGAGCCTTATATAGGAGATACGGGAATAAGTGCCAATCAAGCGTGGTTAAATAGAAATAAAAAGACTATGTTTTTGGATTTAAAAAAGCCTGAGAGTGTAAATATAGTCAAAAAACTTATTACGGATGAAGGATATAACATAATTTTGCAACAATTTAGACCTGGTGTAATGAATAAATTTGGACTTGGCTATAAGCATTTAAAGGAGCTAACTCCAGAACTTATATATTGTTCTTTAACCGGTTATGGACAAACTGGAGCTTATGCTAAAAAGGCTAGTCATGATATAAATTATATGGCACTTAGCGGTACAGTTTCGCATTCGGGCAGAAAGTTGACTGGGCCACCGCCACTTGGTATGCAAATAGGAGATTTTGCGGTTGCATCAGTTCATAGTATTTTAGGTATTCTTATGGCGGTGGAGCATCGTCATAATACGGGTGAAGGTCAATTTATAGATGTTTCGATATTTGATGGTATGGCTTCTGTTAACTCGATAGATGGCTGTGGTTTTTTGGTTAGTGGGCAGATGCCAAGAAGAGAAGAAGGGCTATACAATGGCGGAACTCTCTATGATTATTATGAGACCAGTGATAATAGGTATATTAGCGTAGCGTCTTTAGAAGATAAGTTTTGGAAGAAGTTTTGTATTGCCATAGATAGACCAGATTGGCAAAAGGATGGACTTACATTTATATCTGAAAATTCTAGTGCCAGTTCTCTTTTGGAAAGAAAAGAAGAATTAAAAGATATTATTAAATCAAAAACTAGAGCAGAGTGGGAAGAAATTTTTGGAGATTTAGATGTATGCGTTGAGCCGGTTTTAAATTTACAGGAATTATTGTTCGAAAATCAGCACGCAAAAGATAGGGATTTGCTGATTGATATAGATGTTGACGGCACATCGGTTAAGCAGTTTGCAATGCCTATACATTTTTCTAAAACTAAACCAAAGTATAAACATTCGGGTAAAAAACTTGGAAGTGATACTGAAGATATAGTTAAAAATTTAGGATATACGGAGGAAGAATACAAGGATTTAGCTGAAAAAGGAGTTTTTGGACTAAAATAGAGTTGAAAAAGTAGAGTTGAATAATTATATATAATTGGGATATAATATGTTATAGGTTAATATTTTCACAATATTAACCTATTGTTGTTTTTTAAAATATGTTAGGAGGAATTTATGAAAGTTGTTGTTATAGGTTGTACTCATGCTGGTACTGCTGCAAGTTTGAATATTGCTAAATTATATCCAGAGGCAGAAGTTACAGTTTATGAAAGAAATGATAATGTATCTTTCTTGTCTTGTGGAATTGCACTTTATATTGGTGGTGTTGTTGCAGATCCAAATGGATTGTTCTATAGCTCTCCTAAAGAGCTTGCTGATGCGGGTATAAATACAAAGATGAAGCATGAAGTTATATCTGTTGATGTAAATGCTAAAACTTTAAAAGTTAAGAATTTGGAAACTGGAGAAGAATTTGATGATAGCTATGATAAATTAGTTGCTACAATTGGTTCATGGCCAATTCAGCCACCAATTGAAGGCAGTGATTTAGAAAATGTAGTTTTATGTAAGAACTGGGAGCACGCAAATAATATCATTGAAAGATCTAAAAATGTTGAAAAAGTTGTTGTAGTAGGTGCTGGATATATTGGTGTGGAGCTTGTAGAAGCATTTGAAATGAATGGAAAGCAAGTTACATTAATAGACGCAGAAGATAGAATACTAAGTAAATATTTAGATAAAGAATATACTGATATGTGTGAAGAAACAATGAAAGAAAAGGGAATTAAACTTGCCATGGGTGAGATGGTTCAAAAATTTACTGGTGAAGATGGCAAGGTAAAAGCTATTCACACTACAAAAGGTTCTCACGAGGCAGATATGGTCGTTCTTTGCATTGGATTTAGACCAAATACAGGGCTTTTAAAAGATCAAGTTGATATGCTTGGCAATGGTGCGATTATTGTGGATGAATATATGCAAACAAGCGTTAAAGATGTATTTGCAGCGGGAGATTGTTGTTCAATTCATTATAACCCAACTGATTCAACTGGTTATATTCCACTTGCTACAAATGCCGTTAGAATGGGAACTCTTGCAGCTAAAAACCTAATGAAACCAACTCTTAAACACATGGGAACTCAAGGAACATCGGGAATTAAAATTTATCAGCACAATATTTCTTCAACAGGACTTACTGAGGCAAGAGCTAAAGCTGAAGGAATAAATGTTGGTGTAGTTTCAGTAGAAGATAATAATAAGCCTGAATTTATGCCACAATATGACTCAGTAAAAATAAAATTAGTATATGATAAGGATTCAAGAAGGGTGCTTGGCGGACAAATAACTTCTCTAGCCGATGTTACTCAAATGATGAATACATTATCTGTTGTGATTCAAAATAAAATGACTATTGAGGAGTTAGCGTTTACTGACTTCTTCTTCCAGCCACATTATGGCAAGGCGTGGAATATATTAAATATTGCAGCTCTAGCAGCAGAATAGCTCGTTCTTTTGAGTGCTAGCGTGTCCAGCATCAAATTATTCACTCAACACGTACATCTAAGTACGCTTATTCGTGAAAATTCTTGCTGAACACACTATCATCTCAAAATAACTTCGCTATTGTAGTCTGTTCTTTTGAGTGCTAGCGTGTCTAGCATCAAATTATTCACTCAACACGTACATTTAAGTACGCTCATTCGTGAAAATTCTTGCTGAACACACTATCATCTCAAAATAACTTCGCTATTGTAGTCTGTTCTTTTGAGCGCAAGCGTGTCCAGCATCAAATTATTCACTCAACACGTACATTACTGCATAAGTGCTAGAGAGTGTTTAAGCATGAGTAAATCTTAACAGATTTACTCATTGTTTGGCACTCATATAAAACCTAAAAAAACCAGTATAGTCTGATTCGAGTAAGCTCGACCAGCCTGTACTGGTTTTTATCTTTTGCACTCGTAGCTTTATCGTGTGTTAATAATTTGTAAATATTTTACTTTTTCTCTTGCATTTATTTCCAAAATATGTAACAATACATTAGATGGCAATATATGGTATTAATGGTATGCTAATCTGAAATAAGTCATAAATCTTAAATTCAAATAAGAGTACTATGCATATAAAATTATTATACAAGCGAGGAAGTATGGAAAGTAAAATAAATAGGAAAAAGTTATACGATGACGAGTGCAAGAAAGTTCTATCCCAAAAGGAAATACTAGCATGGATTATGAAAGGCTTTGTTCATGAATATAAAAACTCCAGTATACAAGATATAAAAAATAAATATATAGAGGGTAGTCCA
>PDWI01008470.1_pt1 | contig 12103 bp, 10 predicted proteins | sample 1430891 | NCBI WGS metagenome assembly PDWI01 (sample SAMN01162508, study PRJNA174530) | Oral metagenome, whole genome shotgun sequencing project. | biome: Marine environment; feature: Marine mammal; material: Swab sample of the gingival sulcus; isolation source: swab sample of gingival sulcus...
TGAAGAAAGGAATAATTATGTTGTTGGCAGCGGCGATATGTCTATAATTCTTCAAAAAGTAGAACAACTAAAAAACCTGAAAAATACGTTAGAACTAGGCTGTGGAAATGGGACATATTCAAAAATACTAATAAAAAATGCAACTAACTTGACCGCTACGGATTTTTCAGACGAGATGGTGCTTGTCGCAAAAAACAAATTGAAAATATACAAAAATATTAAAGTGGAGAAAGCTGATTGCTTTAACCTTCCTTACGCTGATTGTAGTTTTGACACGATCTTTATGGCAAATCTTTTACATATCGTTCCCGAACCAGAAAAAGCTATTGAAGAATGTAAAAGAGTGCTGAAAGAAAATGGTCAATTACTCATTGTTAGTTTTACCAGCGAGGGAATGACAACACTAAACAAAATCCTTATGATGTACCGCTATCTTAAAACCTATGGCAAACCGTCACCTTTTGCTCAGTCTCTTACGATTAATGGCACACGAAGAATGCTTCATAAGTATGGATTTGAAATCGAGGAATCAAGTTTGTTGGGGAATAAGATGAAAGCTATTTTTATCAGAAGTTATTCTCGTTAGATACTGTGTAGCAAGTCATTTCACCGGAATCGTTTCACACACCGGTGAGCTCTGCGTTATATTTAAAGGAAAATTCAGGATGAACACCAAAAGACTTTTAATAATTTTAACTCTTATTGCCTTTACATTTACATATTCCTCAACCGTGCTTTCATCGTCAAAGCAACAAAACGATATTATCCAAAACTACATTGACCAAGGGATCCAATACGGTCAATCTGGACAAATGGAAAATGCAATAAAAGAATTTGAAAAAATCCTTTTAATTGACCCTAACAATGTAGATGCATTAAACAACCTCGGCGTAGCCTATTTTAGATTGAATGACTTAGAAAAATCTCTTTTTTATCATACAAAAGCTGTAGAGGTTCAATCAAGTAATCCCAGAATTTATTCTAACAGAGCCTTGCTGCTAGGGAAATACATGTACCGTGATAAAGAGGCAATCGCTGATTATACGAAGGCCATTAATTTAGACCGGAATTTTCAAAGAGCCTACTTAAACAGGGGATTGGCTTATTATTTTTCCGAACAATATCCTCAGGCAATTAGTGACTTCAATAAATTGGTTGAGATAAATCCAGAGTCGATAAAGAACGTTTTAGAGTTTAGGGCATCAGCATATTACAAGATTGGCATGTTTGATAAATCTCAAGAGGATATTGAAAAAGCAAAAAGTTTAGGTATTAAATTACAAGAAGAGTTTGTTTCAAAAGTAAAAAGAAAGACTAAAAAAAGCAATAAATATAACAAATCATTACACCGAAACCAGTACCCTCGCCGGTGAATTCTTCGTTATAACGACTTTACCTTATGTAGATTCCACCCCGAACTAGCAGTGAAGCGAGTCATCGCCGATGATGGTGTAGGGTCTCACTATGTGAAAGTGGGTTAATGCCTGCTCTTTAATACCAAAAAACCCATGTCGAAAGATGTGAGGCTTTTGTCTTGTCTTAAAAATGAGCTGAAAATACAAAACCATTAAAAACAGAATGACGGTACTGGATAACAATCAAGTAAAAGTACCGTCATTCTGAGATTGTCCCAGATAAAAATATTGTTACACTCGAAAATGCTAAGAATATACTAGGAATGTACAAAAAAGAGAAATATAATGACCCACACACTATGGGCTGTTTTATATTGAAATCCTATTTTCAATTTAACATGCGAACAACAATAGGAAGCCAGTGTTAGCTCACTCATCTCAGAATCATACATGAATTAAAAAAATAAAGAGGCATCATGAAGCAAAAACTTTTAGTTACATACTTTGTATTTATAATTTCATCTTGTTCTACAACTGAACCACTGCCTCAACCAACCCCACCCCCTCGACCTGCCCCACCTCCAACGGTTCCTGTAAATGTTTACAATCTCGATAATGCACAAATTCTTAAAGGTTATTTTGTTTGGACAGGAGCTAAAGGTGTTGCAAAAATAAATAAAAGTAAGGGGACAACGTGTAGTGGAGAGTATTTTACTGTAATTGGTGGAAATAGAACATATGGTACTTCAAATTCGTCAACCTGGGGTAGTATTTATGCATGGGGAAATACAAATAGTCATACAAACATATCTGGGGATCTTAGCGAACTAAACACCACACGTACAACAATCGCCTCACAACCCAATACACAAAAAGGAAGTGCCATTCTTGTCTGTACAGATAAAGATGTTATTCAATGCGAATATATAGTCAACTTAAATAATCATGGTTCTGGCTACTGTCGTGATAAAAGAAATTCAAAATGGAAAATAATTTGGTGATTTTTCCGAATTCTATTTTTCTTTACAGAAGTCTACGAAATTGATAATCTGCGTGGATGCTTGTGGCAAGCAAACACTAAAATCCAGAATGACGGTACTATTTTCGAAAATGGTACCGTCATTCTGGTTAGCACAATATATACAACTAACTGTCTTGACGAACTACCAACACCGAGCACTGTGAATGTCGGACGACTTTGCCGGTGTTAGGCCCCATCAAATAGTCGGCCAATTCCGGACGACTGGCAGACATAACAATTAAATTAGCATTAATTTGTTTAGCTTTTTGTATAATTTCTTTATAGACAATACCCGTTTCAATATGGGTTTTGTAAGTTATCCCATCCGGTAAATATTTCTGACAAAACTGTGCCAATTTTTTTTGTATATGCTCAGCGGCTTGCTCACCGACATTATCGGCGTACAACGCTCGAAATAACTTGTTGTTAAATTCAGGCACAACGGCTAGTAAATGTAGTTCATCGCCGAATGCTTTGTGTTGTTTAACAGCTTCGGTTACTGCTTTTAGTTCACGATTGGGATCGGTTAAATCAATAGGTAATAAAATAGTCATGTTAAAATTTCCTCTTGATGGTCTTGTTGGGCTGTTTGCATGTCGTCATTTTCCGTGCGAATGCGTTCAATGGTCAAATTCATCGCACCTAAAAATACCGAAACAATTGGACTGAGTAGATTGAAAAAACAAAATGGCAGGTAGGTCAGTGTGGATACGCCCAAAACGCCAGCGTGGAAAGCACCACCGGAATTCCACGGAATGAGTACTGAGGTGACCGTACCGGAATCTTCTACGGCACGCGATAAGTTTTTCGGATGTAGCCCGGCTTTGGCGTAGGCTGCTTTAAACATACGTGCCGGCACAACAATGGCGATATATTGATCGGATGCCGTGGCATTAGTGAATAAACAGGTAGCGACTGTTGCACCAATTAATGAGCCGGTGCCGTGTACCACTGATAAAATGGCTTCAGCGAGACGCTGCAACATGCCTGTGGCTTCTAAAGCACCACCGAATACCATTGCACAAAAAATTAGCCAAATCGTATTTAACATATTGGACATACCACCCCGGCTAAAGAGCTCATCAATGACTTTATTGCCCGTTTCGATATGAAAGCCGTTTGCTAAAGAACCCAGTATAAAATTATAATAAGACTTTAAATCGCCCCCCGCTAATTGCTTGAGCAAATCCTGCTGAAAGACCAGTGTACACACGACACCTAAAACCACACCTAATAATAATGCCGGCAATGCCGGAAATTTACGTGCCACTAATACTATCGTGACAAGGGGTACAACCAATAATAGTGGTGTCGTATTAAAGTTCTGTTGAATAACATCAAGTACTTCTTCAATTTGGTTGGCATTGAGTGTATCGCCTTGATAAAAGAAGCCTAAAATTAAAAATAGCACTAAACTAATGATAATTGCGGGTCCCGAGCTGTAGACCATATGCCGAATATGTGTGAACAAATCCGTACCCACCATTGCTGGTGCCAGATTTGTTGTCTCCGATAACGGCGACATTTTATCACCAAAGTAGGCGCCTGAAATCACCGCTCCGGCAACCATACCCAGAGGAATATTAAGCGTCTGCCCGATGGCAATCAAGGCAACGCCAATCGTACCGCTAGTTGACCAACTACTGCCCGTTGATAACGAAACAATACAACTAATGACACAGGCAACAAACAAGAAAATACTCGGATTGATGATTTTCAGTCCGTAAAGAATTAATAATGGCACCACACCGGACATAATCCAACTGGCAATTAGCGCACCAACAACCAATAAAATTAGCATTGCCTGCATTGACATACCAATAGAACTCACCATAGCATCTTCTATGTCTTGGTACGATGTTTTTAATCGAAATACTCCCAGTAGCCCAGCCAGTAGGGCGGAAAAAATTAAGGCAAACTGGTTTGGCCCATACGTCGCATCGTCTTTAAAAACCATCACATTAAGTGTCATGACAACGATTAAAAAAACAATAGGAATCAGCGATATTAAAATACTTGGGCGTTTAGATACCGGCTTATTCATGTTGGACCTCCTCTTTGGCTGCAAGTTATCGAGTTTTCAGTGTAGTATAAATTCTTACAAATATCAATATTATTTATTATAAATATAACCAAGAAAAAGAAAGCCATTTTAATTTTCAGAATGACGGTACGATTTACCGGAAAAATGTACCGTCATTCTGAATTTATTTTAGGCAAAAAACGGTAGCTGTTTTGTGTAAGTATTTTAAACTTATTTCAAGTTGCTTTAGTGTTTGTCACTTAATATTGCATCAGCACAAAACCAACCGCTTAAAATCGCACCGGTAAAACCACCACCCGGGTTAACCCAGGCAGAGGCAAAATAAAGGTTTTTGATAGGTGATTTATTGGGTAGTCGATACTGTCCCGATTGTGCAGGTGTTTGGGCATAACCGTAAGCTGTACCTTGGGGATTTAGCGTATAGCGTTGGATAGTTTTAGGGGTGGCGACATCAAGCTGTTCAACGTTGTCGCTTATTCCCGGTATTAATTTTTCCACTCTCTGCAATAATACTTTTGCCACCGCGGCCTTTTTGGCTTGATAATCCGCTTTATCAAGGTGTTGCCAGTGCGATATATTATCTGTGACGGTGATAACACCTACGCTCTTACCTTGAGGGGCTAAGCCCGAATCAATTTGCGAATAATCCAAAAACGTAAAGGTTTTTTCGGTAAATTCATCACTGCGATTTTGTGGAAAAACATCTATGATTCCTTTTGTCTTATCAGAAAAAACAAAGGTGGAATAATGCCGATTGCCCAGTGATTTAACTTCTTTGTTAAAACCAATATAAATCGAGAGAATTGAAGAAGCTATCTGCAATTTCTCAATTTTATTATCGAAAAGTTGGCGCTGCTTTTCAGGTAATAAATTAACTACATTGGGAACAGCCGCATTGGCAATAATCGCTTTTCCATTGATTTGTTGTTTATCACCGTTTTTGTCTAATATTTTTTGAACGACTACACCCACCGCACAATCGTTTTCCACAATAATTTCTTCAACCTTGGTGGACAGCAGCACTTCGCCACCATTATCGGTGATGACCTTAGCCAAGTGATTGGAAAGCTGCTGTGAACCGCCTTTGATAAAATACCCGCCACCAGCAAAAAAACTAGCTTGTGCTACGCCAAAATAATTCAGCGACATGGAGTATGGATCGTCATGGTAATAGGATAGATTGGCCTGCAACACCAGTTTGAGCTCTTCATCGGTGATAATATTATCTAAAAAATCGCCTAAATTTCTGCGTCCGCCAAATGCCAGATTGGGAAATAATAGGGGGAAAATTGGTAAAAGTAGTAGTAACTGCCACTTTTTACTAGGTAGTTTGTTAATTTCCCTGCGTATGGCAAATATTTTTTTGAAAAACTTCTGAATACCCTGCCGCTCGTTTGGAAATTGCTCAGTAAGTGTACGTATCGCCTCCTCTCGATTATCGGGGATAATAATATCCGTCTCGCCGTGTTTAAAGCGATAAAATTCCGGCACCCTAACAAATTCCACATGATTAAATACGTCCAATTCACGAAAAATCTGTACTTTGGGGTCATCTTTATCTAGTCCGTCCAGCTCGTGCAGTCCGACTTCCATAGTAAAATCATCGCGTTGAAAAACCGTCGCACAACCACCGGGAACAAAGTGTTGCTCAATGAGGCAAACCTTTTGCCCAGCCTTGGCGAGTCTGGCTCCGGCAGTCAAGCCGCCAAGACCACCCCCGATAATTACCGCATCAAAATTTTTCATCGTATTGTCCCGTTGGTGTGTGAATTTTTTATCATGGCTGAGATTCAATCAATCTATCTTCGAATAAAGATTTCTACGCGGCGGTTTAGTTGTCTGCCGGCCGGATTATCTTTACCGTTTAGTGTATTCGGTGCTACGGGCTTGCTTTTACCAAACCCTACCGAAACCGTTTGACCGGATATCCGTAGATTGACTAATGCCGTTTTGACTACTGTTGCCCGTTGTTCCGACAGTTTTTGATTGTAGTCATCACTGCCCTTTGAATCAGTGTGTCCACGGATTTCTATTTTAACCAGTTGAGTGTCATTAACTGCTTTACTGATAATTTTTAGGTAGGGTTTCACCGTGTCGCGTAGCTCCGATTTATCAAAGTCGAATAAAATATCATCGCGTAGTGTAATGACATAGCCACAATTGATTTTAGGGGGATTGAAATTTTGAATGGGTGGAAATTTGCCGGCAGGTTGTACGGGTGGAATAGGTGCCATATTAACTTGTTGTCCATTAATTTTGCCTGTGCCATCACCATTATTTTTTACGATGCCCAAGTCACCCCCAACCCAAGATCCGGAGCCATCGGCATTTATTTTAATAACACCTTGCTCACCACCCGTCCACGAGCCGGAGCCATCGGCGTTGACTTCAATCACGCCGATATTGTCACCTACCCAGGTGCCGCCACCTTTGCCGTCCAATTCGATAACTCCATACTGTCCCGTGTATGAACCTTTGCCGTTACCGTCATTCTCAAACGTTGCTTGTGGTGTCACAATGGTGCCGATGCCATTACCTTTGGATTCATAAACGACGCCATTAACCGTTGCATTGCCGGAGCCGTCTTTGTTGATTTCAAACACACCTTTCTCGGAAATTCGCGAAAATTTACCGTCTTTTCTTACAGAAGTGATGCTGTATTCATCAATGAGGTCACCTGACTGGCTACAACGTGCCGGTCTGACGCTGACCCCACTCATTGGTTTAAGCATATCACCAAGGTCTTTTTCCAAGATCTTCTGTACGTTATCAACGCCAGGTACAGGAGGAATCATAATTGCAGGAATGACTGGAAAATCAACGCTTCCTGCTGTTTTAGGTGTAATATCAGCCCACACAACGACTGGCAATAATAAAAAAAGCCCAATTGGTAATTTCATATTTATCTCTCCTTAATAGGTGAACAATAAAATTGTAGTTATACGGTGAGCAATACTCACATTGTACAAAAAAAGCAGCACACTGAAACTTGAAAGCAAATCAATGCCTATTATTCAATAGGTAAGATGCTTCACATTAGTAGTGACATTGTTTATCTCTATAATGTTTTTTAAGGAAAAAATCGTCCACAACTACATTGCTCCGGATTTTGCCAAATCAACCGTGGCCATTACTGACGCTTTAATATTATCAGGTAGTTCACGCTCATTTAGGCTTAAAAACCCCTTTATTAATAGGCTTCTGGCATTCTCTTCACTTACCCCTGAAGCCATTAGGTAGGCGATTTTTTCTTCGCTAATCATGCCGATAGAAGCCTCATGCGATAGCTGAGCACGATGGTTTCTAGCCAGTAAAGCGGGAGTTGACAGAATTTCACCAACCTCATTAAGCTTAAGCCCATCACAGCCCAAAAAACCTTTACTATTATCAGCATCACCAATGAGGCGAGCGTTATTGGTAATATTACCACCTGCCGAGACCATTCGACTGATACTTTCAGATTGTGCCCCTTCACCTTGTAAATAGATTTCACTATCCATTATTCTGTGTGAGTCAGCGGGTGCAAAGACAATAGTCTCATCTTTATGACTTGCCCCTTCGCCGACATAGGTTTTACTTTGGGTGTAGTGGTGTTTGGTTGGATTAATGACGATTTCTGTGTCGGTCGAGTTGGCATTTTTGTCTAGCTGAGTGCGAGAATAACTGTCGATCTGCATATTTTTACCCCAATGTTCAACGGATATCGAGTTATACATGGCATCTTCTTGCAGATAGGTCTCATTGATGGAAATGTGGTGCCCTGCATGTACTGAATCTGGCACCGTAGAGCCTGAAATAATATTGGCTGTAGCATTTTTACCAATTACCGTGATATTGTGAGTAAATTGCCGCCCCTGTGGAACTTCTAAAATAGAAAAGGTCTGCACAGGCAAATTGACCTCCGCTCCTTCCTTTATATAAATAAAATGTCCGATAGGATCATCTAGCAATTCGGAAGCCTGCTTAACATGCTCGTTTTCTTCAGGACTTATCAAATTAAACATTAAATCTTGCACCCAATCATACTGGATTAATGCTTCTTTTAACGGCAACACGACTACATTGTCGTCATTACTATCGCTAAGTTTGACTTCTTTATCAACAATTATACAAGTTCCCGCTCGTGATTGTGGTTTGTAGCCCACATCTTGCAATAACAATTGCTCTTGTTTTGTTATATCGTTCATGGTGGTTTCCTCTTCTGGTGATTTAATGTTTATTTAATTTGTTGGTTTGCTGTATTTGTCATCCGTTATCTAATACAAGTTATTGAGGCATCACATAGCCATGCTGCTTAATATGAGCAAATAGGGTTTTGGGATTATCAGAATATACAATCTTGCCATCTATCATCATATGTGCCATGTCTGCGTGAATATAATCCAAAATTAACCCTGTATGAGTGATGACTAAAGCTGAACGTTTGACCTCAGTTTCAACCTCATTTTGTACAACAACTTTTTTACTTTGCATCAGTCGATTGACTGCCTCACCAATTGCCATAATATGTTCTAAGTCTACACCGCTTTCAGGCTCATCAAATAGCAATAGCTGTGGGTCTTGTAAAAATATTTTTAGCACTTCCCAACGCTTGATTTCTCCACCGGAAAAACCAACATTGACATCCCGATTGGTCAATTTATTGAGGTCTAATTCTGTTAATTCGTCTAAGTAATTGGCATGATTTGGCAGTAAGGCAACAAAGTTATTCAAGCTCACACCGTCCAGAGCAGGTGGTCGTTGAAAAGTCATACCAATTCCTAGATTGGCACGCTCGGTTACCGAGAACTGTTCTATGCGTCGGTTATGATAATGAATTTCTCCCGTCAAAATTTCAAATGGGGGTAATCCCATAATTGCTGATAATAGTGATGATTTACCACAACCATTTGCACCTAGCAAGACATGTAATTCACCCTCGTTGATAGTTAAGTTGATGTTACTTAAAATGGTTTGTTCCGCAACAGCGACGGACAGATTCTTAATGTGTAACGTATAGTCACCCATAGTGTCATTCCTCCTTTTATTGACGGTGAAACAAATTATGTTATTAATGGAAACTTTGAGATAGCTCGTTAATAAAAGAATTTAGTCCACCGAAACTGGTTTTTTAGTTTATTTTTAATTTTATTAGTTATTGCCACCATGGTAGCACACCGTGATAGTCTTTTGAATAAGAATACTATTATGTTTCATTATCTCTTCTTTTTACTATGATTGAGACATAATGTTATTATTTGTCCAATTTTTACATTCCCGAGTGGGCGTCGATTTCATTTTATAGAAGCTAGTAGTCATGAATTTACCGTTTGGTCGGATAAATAAAAAATTGGAAGCGAGCTAAAAATGTATTGATTTATGGCAATTGACTTGTTTTTATTGGTGTGAAACAATTGGGTGAACATTTATTCTTAAGGAATTTTGGCTATGAAAAAAATACTGTACGGATTTCTCTCTTTTTTACTGTTAAATACTTTTGTGATGAGCGCGGCTTCTGCCTCAGAACAAAATGCGAATAATCAAGCGGCTTTATCGAAAAATAATAACGATTTTGTCGATGTTGTTTTTGTTTTAGATACGACTGGCTCGATGGCGTCATTGATTGATGGTGCGAAAAAGAAGATTTGGTCTATTGCGAACACCATTGTTGATATTAATTCTGATGTTAATATTCGTATGGCTCTGGTTGTCTATCGTGATCGTGGGGATAACTACACCGTTAAGATGGCCCATCAACTCGACTCAGATATACAAGGATTATATTCAGTGCTAATGGGTTTGGTGGCAGATGGTGGTGGTGACACACCTGAGTCAGTCAATGAAGCTTTAAATAGCGGCATTAATGAAATACAGTGGGGGCAAAAGACGAAAGGCTCAAAACGTATTGTTTTCTTAGTCGGTGACGCTCCTCCTCATATGGATTATTTGGATGAAAAGCAATTTCCTGCGATAGTAGAAGAAGCAATAAAGAAAGGCATTATTGTCAATACCGTTCAAGCGGGTAATAGCACAAAAACACGGAAATTTTGGAAGAAAATTGCCAAGTTGGGAAAAGGTATGTATTTGCCTATTCCCCAAGATGGTGGTGTAATTACAGAAATTCAGACGCCTTACGATGATGAAATTCTTCAGGTTCAAGATAAGCTTGATAAAACAGTGATTGCTTATGGTAGTCGCTCCACACAACGTGAAATCGAAGAGAAACTCTCAGTTAAAAAAGGTGCTTCTATTTCTACTCAAGCTGAAAATGCAAGTTATTATGCCAAAAGATCAAAAAAAGAAGTGGTGACAGGGAAAGGGGACTTGGTCTCTGATATAGCGAATGAAAAAGTTAACATTCGTGATTTAAAAAATAAAGATTTACCTGAAAAGCTAAAAAACCAGTCTATAGAAGAAATTGCGTCAGCGGTACAAAAGAACCTCAAAATTCGGCGTTCATTAGAAACCGAGATGGCCGAATTAGTTAAAAAACGTGATGATTATATTAGTCAGCACAAGCCGTCATATGATAGTAATGACTCATTTGATAAAGCAGTGAAAAGAACCTTGAAGAAACAGATGAAAGATTAGCATGATTGATGGTTTTTGAATAAAAGACGTTATGCTTATTTGTTAAACCGAAAAATATAGAATGACGGTACTAAAAACCAAAAAGCAGAGAGTGAGTAATCATTCTCTGCTTTTTATTAGGTGAATAGCTTATTGAGAGCTTAGGGTAAGTCGTCAATTTCCTCAGGCTTTTTCGGTGTTAAGTCATCTTTGCTTAACTTTAATTTGAGTGCTAAAGCACTAGCGACAAAGATTGAAGAATAAGTACCCACAAAAATCCCAACAATCAACGCAATAGCAAAACCAAAGAGAATGGGACCACCAAAAATCGCCAAAGCAACAACAGATAAAAGCGTTGTTATCGAAGTGATTAATGTCCGTGACATGGTTTGATTAATTGATTTATTGGTAATGAATAATTCATTCTCATTATGTAATAACCTAAAATTCTCACGAATACGGTCAAAAACAACTACTGTATCATTCACTGAATAACCGAGCACAGCAAGCAAGGCGGCGAGCACAGTCAAATCAAAACTTAGTTGAGTGATAGAGAAAAAACCTAAAGTCAAAATTAAATCATGTGCCAATGCCGTCACAGCCCCCAGTGCTAATTTCCACTGAAAACGCAGTGAGATATATGCCATAATACCAACAAGGACAAGGATTAAGGCGTATAATCCGCTGTCGATAAGTTCTTGGCCAAACTGTGGACCAATAACAGATTGTCCTAATAATTTAAATTGATAACCGCTTTTTGCGAGCGTGGTTTGTAATTCACTTGCCAGTTGGTTTTTATTACCCGCAGCAGGTGGTAGTTTAATCTGAATACTGCTTTCTGAGCCATACTGAATGACTTGGGCTTCCGGAAACTGTTTTTTATTCAGTATATTGCGTACATCCTCCGTATTAACAGGTTTTTCTGCTTGCAGTTCTACGGTAACACCACCTGTAAAGTCCAATCCCAAATTTAACCATTTGGTTGACAGTGAATAAATACTGATACCAATCAATAATAAGGAAATAAAGAAGGTATATTTGACTTTTCCTAGGTAGTCGATATTAAGGTTCTGTAAGGCATTTGATAATTTACTCATAATAAAATCCTCTACTTAAATCGACAAAGGTTTGTCG
>PDWI01008472.1_pt1 | contig 12098 bp, 9 predicted proteins | sample 1430891 | NCBI WGS metagenome assembly PDWI01 (sample SAMN01162508, study PRJNA174530) | Oral metagenome, whole genome shotgun sequencing project. | biome: Marine environment; feature: Marine mammal; material: Swab sample of the gingival sulcus; isolation source: swab sample of gingival sulcus...
TCAAAAAAATGGACTATGCCTATAAGAAATTGGGCTATTGTTTTATCACATTTTCTATTTATTTTAACGACAGATTTGAGGAGTTTTAATCAATGAAAATTCCATTTACACAAATTATTTTTCAGTCTCTACACAAATCTTTTTATAACCGAATATTTATATATTTGTTTAATTATTTCTAATTTTACATAAAATACTTGTTTAATATTTCTTTTATTTGTTCTTCTGATTGAATACTTGAAGTAGCTTTTGCAACTTTTCCTTTTTTATAAAAAACAGTAAATGGCAATCCCATAAATCCTTGGCATTCTGGTAGTTCTCTAATAATATGTGCTTCTGGACTATCAAAAGCCATATCGAAAAATTTTACATTCTCGTACTTATTATCCAATTTTAATTTTTCCATTACTTGATATACAGGAATGCACATTGGTCCCATTCTTCCACAGCAAACCATTACGTTTTCATTTTCTTTAATAATATTTTTTAACTCTTCTTCTGTAGCAATATGTTCTAAATTAGTTTGTAACGTCATTTTAAATTCCTTTTCTATTATTTATATCAAATATGATGATGGTTTTATTGAATGGTTTCAAATATATATTAAATTAAATAATCCTTTTGCTATAGATTATTTTTCTAATTGAATCAAATTGAAGATATGGGTAATCTTTTTGTATATATTCAATAGCCTCTCCGGTACTTAAATTTTTCTCACGCAAGGAATTAAATCTTTTTTTTATCATATAATCTCTAACAGATTTTTTGTTAATAAGATTATTGCTTTCTAAAATTTTATATACATCATCACTAATTAATTCTGATAGTGGATTATTTATATTATTATTTTCCATGATTTTTCCTTTTTATTGAAAACTCTATCTATATAGACCAATTTTTCAGAAAAATGTTCCTGTTGCGTTTATTATTCTGTTTGCTTTTTCGATTACTTAAATTTTCTAAAGGATGATTTTTTGAAGATAACAGCTCAGACTTTAAAGTCTGAGCTGCGAATGTAAATTGTTTAAGTTACAAAATTTTATAACCCCAATTTTTCTTTTATTTTTTTAGGTATAGAATCTTTATGAACAACAATAGCTATTGTTTTAAGTTTTATATAATTTTTTGACATATACCAATAGCCATCGTATTTTTTATTTTTTGTTCCCCAAGAATTTTTTGTTATATAAAACTTAGTATTTTTTTGATTTTTTGCTATACCAACCAAGTGCATTAAATGATCATCTGTAACATCAAAATTATCAAAAGCTTCTTGTCTCATTTCTTGAGTAATTTCTTTTTCTATTTCAGTTTCGGTTACATTTTCTTCTTTCTTTTCGGGAATAACTGCATAACACTCTTTTCTATAAAAATTATCTTTACTTACATCTCCATCCCAGCAAACTGAATATCCGTTTTCCAGAGCATTATCTATTACAGCAATTAATTCATCTATTGGTAAATTATAATATTCTTCATTTGTCCAATTATCTGGTAATTGCAAATTATATTTTTCATAGTAAGGATGATCAGTATAAGAAGTTATTTCTATATAATTATCAGGATTAAATCCCATTTCTTTTGCAAATGATTTTGGAGAATATTCTTTTTCTTTATAAATAAATTTTTCTGTAGGTGTGCCTAAATAAATATTTAAAACTGATTCAACTGCTTCTTTCCATTTTGGAGTAAGTTTGCCACTTTTCTTTTTTAACACAGCATCTAACATAGATTTTAATACTGTTGTCATTTCACCATGATTGTGTTCCTCTAAACCTATTTTTTTTCCATCATAAACTGATTCGGTAACCATTCCAAATTTTTCAATAACATTCATTAAATCATGCGCTTGTCCACCATCTCCAAAACTAGCTTTTCCATGATAGCGTACATAATTTTCTGCCATATCTAAAAGTTTATGTCTAACTGTAAACATTTCAGAAATATCTACTTCATCAAATCCCATTCTTAATAATTCAGTTTCCACAAAAGAAGTTGTAGCAAAAACCCAGCACGTTCCTGATCTTCCTTGGCTTTTTACCGGTGTGGTTTTTATTTCTATTTCGTGTGTAAATTTATGAACATCTTCTTGCGAATAAATTGCTTGAGTTAAAATAAAACTTAATAAAACTATAATTATTTTTTTCATTTATTTCTCTCTTATTTAGGTTAAATATATTTTTTATTTTAGTTATTTTTTAATTCCCGTAATTATTACTCCTAAAATATTAAGGAATATCAAAATGACAAAGATTTATTTATCAATGATTTTTATTTTATCAATTCTATTAAGTAGTTGTGTTAAAGAAATAAAAAATAACGATATTGAAAATAGCAAAAATGTAGATTTCGCTTTAGTTATTCATGGTGGAGCAGGTTACATATACGAAGGTAGATATTCTAAAGAAGAAGAAAATGCATATAAAGATAAACTTACCGAAGCCTTAAATGTTGGTTACAGAGTTCTTAACTCAAACGGAAGTGCTGTTGATGCTGTAGAAAGCACAATTAGAGTTTTAGAAGATTCACCTTTATTTAATTCAGGTAAAGGTGCAGTTTTTAATAATGAAGGAAATGTAGAATTAGATGCTTCTATAATGGATGGAAAAAATATAAACTCTGGTGGTGTTGCAAGTATAAAGCATATTAAAAATCCAATTACTCTTGCACGATTTGTAATGGAACATTCACCACATGTATTAATGTTTGGTGATGGTGCTGAAAAATTTGCTAATGAATTTGGTTTACAAAAAGTAGAGAACTCATATTTTAAAACTGAAGAAAGAATTAAAGAATTCAATAAGTCTAAAAATAATAATCAAGCATCTTTAAAAAATAGTAATAAAGAAAAATTTGGAACAGTTGGTTGTGTTGCTCTTGATAAAAATGGTAATCTTGCTGCAGGAACTTCAACAGGCGGAATGATGGGTAAAAAATATGGGCGAGTAGGGGATTCACCAATTATTGGTGCTGGTACTTATGCTAATAATAATACTTGCGCAATTTCTGCAACGGGGCATGGAGAATTTTTTATAAGAAATGTTGTAGCTCATGATATTTCTGCTTTAATGGAATATAAAAATATGTCAATTGAAGATGCTGCTAAAAGTGTAATTAATAAAAAATTAGTTGAACAAAAAGCTTTAGGCGGAATTATTGGAATTGATAAATTTGGTAATATAACAATGAAGTTCAACACCCAAGGAATGTTTAGAGGTTTTAGAAAAAGTAATGAAGCTGCTGTTGTAAAATTGTATAATGATTAAAATAAATACAATATTTAGTAGCTTTATTTTTATATCTGTTTAGATTTTTATTTAATCAAGAAATATTTTTTTAATTTATTCATAAATCACATCATCTACTTTTAAAGGTAAGGTTTTCATATTTTATCTAAAGTTATATGTTAACAACTTGTTAATATGTTTATAATTTGACGATACTTTATGTTGATAAATATTTAGTAAAATAGATGTTCGTTGATTAAGTAAAATTATCCCAAAGTTATCCACAATTAAATAAATTATTTTAGTTGTTTTTCAGTTTGTTTTCGTACAATTATTAAGTTATCCACATATTAACAGACTTATTATTTATTATTATTTAAATATATATTCTATTTTAAATAATATAGTGTGTTGATAAGTAGAACAAATATTTTATTTTGTATATTTATTTAATTTTTTAGTTTAAAATTTTATGAATTAAAATTTATATAAGTGAAAATTATATATTTTTATTATTTATAAAAAATGGGAACCATATATTTTATAATAGATTCCCACTTAAAACATTTATATTAAAACTTATTTTTTAGTAAATTTAATTTGTCCATCACCTGAATAACTTGCAATAATTGTATCTCCCGCAGAAAAATTATTCAGTAATATTTCTGTAGAAAGAGGATTTATCAAATGTCTTTGAATGGTTCTCTTTAGTGGTCTTGCACCATAAACAATGTCTGATCCTACTGAAAGTAAAAATTCCTTCACTTCATTTGTAATTTCAATCTGCATATTTTTTTCTGCTAACAATTGTCCAACTCTTTCAAGTTGAATATCAATAATTTTTCTAAGTTCACTATTTAGTAATGGTTTAAACATTACCATTTCATCAATTCTATTTAAGAATTCAGGTCTAATAGTTTTTTTAAGTAATTCACTAAGTTTAATCCTAACATCACCTAAAATATCATCATAATTATTTTCATTTATTTCTTTAATCTTATCTTGGAATAAGTGTGATCCAAGATTTGATGTCATAATAATAATTGTATTTTTGAAATCAACTGTTCTTCCTTGATTATCAGTTAATCTTCCATCATCTAAAACTTGGAGTAGAACATTGAAAACATCCGGGTGTGCTTTTTCAATTTCATCAAGAAGAACAACAGAATAAGGTCTTCTTCTAACAGCTTCTGTTAATTGTCCGCCTTCTTCATATCCAACATATCCCGGAGGTGCACCAACCAATCTCGAAACAGAATGCTTTTCCATATATTCTGACATATCTATTCTAACCATTGCGTGTTCATCATTAAAAAGAAATTCAGCTAATGCTCTTGCTAGCTCTGTTTTACCAACTCCGGTTGTTCCAATAAAAATAAATGATCCAATTGGTTTAGCTGTGTCTTGTAATCCAGCTCGTGATCTCCTTATTGCATTTGCTACTGCATAAACAGCTTCTTCTTGTCCAACAACTCTTTTATGTAGTTCCTCTTCAAGTCTAACAAGTTTTCCTCTTTCACTTTCCAGCATTTTACTAACCGGAATACCTGTCCATTTTGCAACTACTTCTGCAATATCTTCTGCATCAACTTCCTCTTTAAGCATTTGTCCTGATTTTTGAATTACAGCTAATTCTTCTGTTTCTATTTTTATTCTTTTTTCTAAATCAGAAATTATTCCATATCTTAATTCTGCTACCTTACCTAAATTTCCTTCTCGTTCAAATTTTTCTGCTTCGGTACGTGCATTTTCAATTTCACTTTTTAGTTTACGTATAGTTTTTATTTTATCTTTTTCCAAATCCCAATGAGAACGTAAAACATTTCTTTCTTCTTGAAGATTACTTAGTTCTTTATTTAACTCTTCTAATCGTAAGGATGAAGCATCATCTTTTTCTCTCTTTAGTGCTTCTTTTTCAATTTCTAGAGTTTTAACTTTACGCTCTAAAGTATCTAATTCTTCCGGCATAGAGTCTATTTCTATTCTTAGCTTAGAAGCTGATTCATCAACAAGGTCAATAGCTTTATCCGGAAGGAAACGATCGGAAATATATCTATTTGAAAGTTGTACTGCTGCTACAATAGCACCATCTTTAATTCTAACTCCATGATGAACTTCATATCTTTCTTTTAATCCACGCAATATAGAAATTGTATCTTCTTTAGTAGGTTCAAGAACCATAACAGGTTGAAATCTTCTTTCGAGTGCTGCATCTTTTTCAATATTTTTTTTATATTCATCTAATGTTGTTGCTCCTATTGCGTGTAGTTCTCCACGAGCCAATGCTGGTTTAAGTATATTTGCTGCATCCATTGCTCCGTCTGTTTTTCCTGCTCCCACTAGTTGATGCATTTCATCTATAAATAAAATTATTTCGCCATTAGAATTTTGTACTTCTCTAATAACGGCTTTTATTCTTTCTTCGAACTGCCCTCTAAATTGAGTTCCAGCTACCAATGCTCCTAAATCTAAAGCAACTATACTTTTGGTTTTTAGATTTTCGGGCACATCTCCAGAAATAATTCTATGTGCAATTCCTTCAGCTATAGCTGTTTTACCAACTCCGGGTTCTCCAATTAAAACCGGATTATTTTTTGTGCGCCTAGATAATACTTGAAGTACTCTGCGAATTTCTTCATCTCTTCCAATAACAGGATCAAGCTTTCCTGAACGTGCTAATTCATTAAGATCTCGTCCAAATTTTTTAAGTGATTGATAAGTATCTTCTGCATTTTGAGATGTAACTCTTTGGGTACCTCTAATATCTTTTAGTGCAGAAAGTACTATATTTTTTGTAACATTATTATCTTTTAATAATTTTCCAATTTTTCCATTGTCTTCTGTTAATGCTAATAATAAATGTTCTGTTGAAACAAATTCATCTTTTAAATTTTTTGCTTCATTAGCAGCTTTATCAAATAACATTGCAGTATTATTCGACAATTGTTGATTTCCAATTCCTGCACCGGTTACTTTTGGTAAACTCTCAAGAAACTCTCCAAGTTTAATTTTCATTTGTGAAACATTAGCACCGGTTTTTTGTACCATTGATTCAGCCACACTTCCGCTCTCTTGAAGCATTGAGGAAAATATATGCTCTGGCTCTACTATTTGATTATTATAGTTCTGAGCAATCTCTATGGCGTTATGAACAACTTCCTGTGCTTTAACGGTAAGTTTATTTAGATTAAATGACATAATTACCCCTTAAATAACTTAATATTAAATTTAATTTTCAGTTTTTAAACATATTGTTCGCAAAAAAGTTTCATTAATTACTAAAAGATTGATTAGATATTTTTAGATAATAATAGAAGAAAAATATGGTGTGCTAACTGCTTTTATCGTAATAAGTTAACAATTTTAAGTGATTGTTTTTGTTAATTAATAGTTGTAAATTTAAAGTTCTGTATTTTTTTGAATAATAAAATAATTTATACCATTCCATTAAACATACTTGTGCTGATAAGATTGTTAATCTAGTATTTTTATTTTATTGATTTTTAATCAAAATATTTGAGATTAATAAATATGTTAAGCTAATTTACATTTTTTGTACTATAGATATTTAATAAAATTTTAGTTTTTTATATGAATGTAATTGAAAAAAATGAAGATACAATTGCTGCAATTGCTACTCCTCTTGGAGTTGGTGCTATTTCGATTGTAAGAGTTAGTGGTCCAGAAAGTGTAAATTCTGTTAATAAAATTTTTACTGGAAATAAAAGTCTTATTGAAGTTCCTACTCATACAATTCATTACGGAAAAATTACAGATAAAGAGGGAAGTGTAATTGATGATGTTTTGGTTTCTATTTTTCTTGGAAAAAATTCTTTTACTGGAGAAGAATCAGTTGAAATTAGTACACATGGAAATCAATTAATTTGTAATAGAATTTTAGAGCGATTAGTTGAACAAAATGTTCGATTAGCCGAACCAGGTGAATTTACTAAAAGAGCATTTCTAAATGGTAAGATTGATTTATCCCAAGCAGAAGCAGTTATAGACGTTATTAATTCTAGAACAAATGCTTCATTAAAAGGTGCAAGAAATCAGTTAGATGGATTACTTTCTCAGAAAATTGATACTCTTAGGCAAATGTTATTAGATTCATCTTCGCTTATTGAGCTTGAATTAGATTTTGCTGAAGAGGATGTGGAATTTGTAGCACTAGATAAAGTAAAAGATAAACTTGAGAAAATTATTTCGGAAATACAAAAATTAATAGATTCGTATAAAATTGGTAAGGTTTTAAGAGACGGCGTAAATGTTGTTTTAGTAGGAAAGCCAAATGTTGGAAAATCATCTTTACTAAATTATTTAGTTAAAGAATCTAGAGCTATTGTTAGCCATATTCCGGGAACAACAAGAGATGTGATTAAAGAAGAAATATCTTTAGATGGTGTTCTTTATAAAATTTATGATACTGCTGGAATTAGAATAACAAAAGATGAAATAGAGCGTGAAGGAGTTTTACGAAGTAGAAAAGCAGTTGAAGAAGCTGATTTAGTAATTTTGCTTTCAGATGTTGATTCGCAATTTCCGGAAGATTTATATTTAGAACTTCTTGAGCTTACTGATAAAGAAAAAATTTTACAAGTTATTAATAAAATTGATTTACATAAAGCTAAGGAAGGAAAAAATATATTTGGAATATCTGCTAAATCCGGAGAAGGAATAACAGAGTTTATAAAAGTTCTAAAACAAAAAAGTTTTTTGTCAAATTCTTATAGTGAGAAAAGTGCAGTGGTTTCTAATCTTAGACATAAAACATCTTTAGAAAAATCATCAGATCATTTAAGTAAAGCAATAAATTCAATTAATCAAAAATTTAGTGGAGAATTTATATCAGTTGATTTACGTAATGCTGAAAGTGCTCTTGGAGAAATAATAGGTAAAGTAACTACAGACGATATCCTTAATAATATATTTTCTCAGTTTTGTATTGGAAAATAAAGTTAAATTTAAATACATGAGTTATTAAATGTATATAAATAATGGTAAAATAATTTTGACAAAATAATAAAACATGGGCTTAATTAATTATATAGTTTATAAAAAATATTAACTAAATACTTAATAAAATTTTGTTAAGTGTTTTATAATGGTGAAAAGAAAATAGTTCCACGTGAAACAATTTAAGAATTGTATTGAATTTTGATTTATGAATTCAAAAATATTTTTGTTGTGTTTCACGTGAAACAGAAAGAATAATATGAATAATTATGATATAATAGTTGTTGGTGGAGGACATGCCGGAATTGAAGCAGCTGTAGCACCTGCAAAAATGGGTTTAAAAGTTGGACTGGTTACAATGGAAAAAAATGCTATTGGTAGAATGTCTTGTAATCCAGCAATTGGGGGAAGTGCAAAAGGTCATTTGGTGCATGAAATAGATGCTCTAGGTGGAGTAATGGGAACAATTGCTGATAAAACCGGAATACAGTTTAGAATTCTAAATAAATCAAAAGGTCCTGCTATATGGGCAGGAAGATGCCAATCAGATAGAAAATTATATTCTGAAGAAGCCGTAAGAGTAGTCTCGGCAGTAAAAAATCTTGATATTATTGAAGATTCAGTGAATGATTTAATTATAGAAGATAAAAAAATAATTGGAGTAAAGACTCAAAAGGGTGAAGAAATAAAATGTAAAGCAGCAATCATTTCTGCTGGAACTTTTTTAAATGGTTTGATGCATACAGGGTTAAATCAATTTAAAGGAGGAAGATTTGGAGAAGAACCATCTTTGGGGTTAACAGAAAAATTAGCAGATATAGGATTTGTTTATGATAGATTAAAAACAGGAACACCACCAAGGTTGCATAAAGATACTATAAATTTTGATGCAATGGAAGAACAACCGGGAGATGAAAATCCTGAACCTTTTTCAATGAGAACAGATAGATCGTTGTTTCCATTTTTACCTCAGATTAGTTGTCATATAACTTATACAGATGAAAATGTACATAAAATATTAGAAACAGGATTTGAAAATTCTCCTTTATTTACAGGAGTAATTAATGGAACAGGACCAAGGTATTGTCCTTCTATTGAAGATAAAATAGTACGATTTTCAGATAAACCTCGTCATCAATTATTTTTAGAGCCGGAAGGTTTAGATGATGATTTAATGTACTTAAATGGATTTTCCTCTTCTTTACCAGCAGAAGTTCAAGAAAAAGCAATTAATAATATAGTTGGTTTGGAAGAAGCTAAAATGATTCGTCCGGGTTATGCGGTTGAATATGATTATTTTCCTCCATATCAAGTTGATTTAACTTTAGAAACAAAATTGATTAAAGGATTATATTTTGCTGGACAAATAAATGGAACTTCTGGATATGAAGAAGCGGCTGGGCAGGGATTGATGGCTGGAATAAATGCTGCTTTAAAAATTCAAAATAGAGAAGAGTTTACTCTAAAGAGAAGTGAATCGTATATTGGTGTTTTGATTGATGATTTGGTAGGAAAATCTACAAATGAACCTTACAGAATGTTTACATCACGAGCGGAACATAGATTGCTCCTTCGTCAAGATAATACAGATAGAAGGTTGCTAAAATTTGGACATGATTTTGGATTAGTTGAAGATGAGTATCTAGAAAAATTAAAAGAAAAAGAATTACTAATTTCCAAAACAATAAATATATCTGAAAATATAAAATTTACACCAAAAAATATGAATGAATTTTTAGAATCAAAAAATTCGTCTAATATTGATAATGGGGAAACTTTAAGAAAATTAGTTAAAAGACCTGAGCTTAAATTAAAAGAACTTTTGCTTTTTGTAGATGTAGAAGAACATCCTATAGTGAAATCTTTGTTACAAAATAATGAAGCATTAAGGCAAGTTGAAATAGAACTTAAATATGAAGGCTATATTGTACGTCAGCAAGATTTAATAAATAAAATGGAAAAGCTAGAAAATTTAAAAATTCCACAAAACTTTGATTATTTAAGTTTAAAAACTATATCGACAGAAGGAAAAGAAAAATTAAATAAAATAAAACCAAGATCATTAGGACAGGCAAGTAGAATTTCGGGTGTGTCGCCTTCAGATATTTCTGTATTATTAGTATATTTGAAAAGTTAAAAAATAAGGATATTGCTGTTGAAAGAAAGAAGTGAATATACAAAAGAACTAAAAAAACTTTTTTGGGAAAATCAAATTAATATTAGCGATTATCAAATAGAAAGGATGTCGCATTTTGCGGAATTGTTAGTTTCTAAGAATCAAGAAATTAATCTAGTTTCAAGAAAAGATATTGATAACATAATAGAAAATCATATTTTTATATCTTCGTTTATTTTGGAATTTCTTCCTAATAATGTAAATAGATTTTTGGATATTGGTACTGGTGGAGGGCTTCCGGGAATTCCTTTGGCAATTTCAAAGCCTCTTATGAAAGGAGTTTTAGTTGACTCAACCGGGAAGAAAACAGATGCTGTTCAAGGGTTTATTGATAAATTAAAACTCGGTAATCTTTTAGTTGAAAACTCTAGAGTTGAGAGTAAAGATTTTATAGAAAAACATAAAAATAAGTTTAATCTTATTGTAAGTAGGGGAACGGTACCGCTGGTTGTTTTATTTAGATATTCTCTGCCTTTAATTAAGGATAAAGCATATTTAGCGGCAATAAAAGGCGGTAATTTAGAAGACGAATTTAAAACGGCAAAACTTAAGTATAAATCGCATATAAAAAAATCTACTATTTTTGATTTGTCATATAAACCAAATAATGTTAGAAACGAAAAAGGAAAAAAAATTATACTATTGGAACTTACTAAATGAATGAAAACAAAAACACACTTTTCCAAGAAATAAGTAATTTAGCAACAGAACAAAGAAACCCAAACTCAAAAGATATAGATTTTGGATCGACAGAAGAAATACTTAAAATTATAAATAATGAAGATAAAAATGTCCCTTTGGCAGTAGAAAAGGAACTTCCATACATTGCAAAAGCTGTTGATAAAATAGTTGAAGCTATAAAAAATGGAGGAAGACTTCTTTACTTTGGAGCAGGAACAAGTGGAAGATTGGGAGTTGTAGATGCGTCTGAATGTCCTCCTACATTTGGAACACCGCCTGAATTGGTGCAAGGATTTATAGCCGGAGGTGAAGCGGCAATGTTTGTTGCACAAGAGGGAGCAGAAGATTTAGAAGAAAATGGAGCACAAGATGTTCTAGAAGCTAAAGTAAATTCTAACGACGTTGTATGTGGAATAGCAGCAAGTAGAAGAACACCATATGTAATAGGAGCAGTAAAAAAAGCTAAAGAATTGGGAGCAACTACACTTTATATTACTTGTACACCCAGAGATACTTTTAATATAAACGAAGTTGATATTCCAATTTGTCCTTTTGTTGGTCCAGAAGTGGTTATGGGTTCAACGCGAATGAAAAGTGGTACAGCTCAAAAATTAGTTTTGAATATGCTTACTACAACCACAATGGTACGACTTGGTAAGACTTACGAAAATATGATGATTGATTTGCAAATGACTAATAAAAAATTAGTTGAAAGAGCAAAACGAATAGTAATGACGATTACAGGTGTTGATTATGATGAAGCTACAAAATATTTAGAAGAGTCAAATTATCATGTAAAATCTGCATTAGTAATGATTTTAGCAGAAGTAAGTTTTGAAGAAGCCAAAAACAGATTAGAAAAATCAAATGGTTTTGTAAGACGAGCAATAAAATAAGTCTTTTGGGGGTAGTGAAAAGAGTTTTGTGTAAATGGTTAAAGAAAGAATCAAGGCTAAGCGGAGTGAAGCGTAGCGGAACTCAGCTTAGCCTTAAAAAAATCGATGTTGCAAAAGTCGATAATAATAAACAAATTCTTTAATCAAAATAAGGAGATTACA
>PDWI01008473.1_pt1 | contig 12097 bp, 11 predicted proteins | sample 1430891 | NCBI WGS metagenome assembly PDWI01 (sample SAMN01162508, study PRJNA174530) | Oral metagenome, whole genome shotgun sequencing project. | biome: Marine environment; feature: Marine mammal; material: Swab sample of the gingival sulcus; isolation source: swab sample of gingival sulcus...
ATCGTCGTCGTGGCACTCCAGTTCGCTGTCCTGATTTTCGCAGTCGCTACGGAGCGCCAGGACGGTGTCGTACCCAGTAGCCTGAATCGTCATCCAGGACTCCTGGGAAAGGGTAGTGATATAGACCCGTTCAGGTCCGCCCCCCGCACAGCTGTGTCCATAGTCAGCAGAGGCAGAAACTGTCTCTCCAGTCATACTCCCGTTGTTGCCCGAGAGCAGGAGGGCATCTGCACAGCTCCTCCCAGTAGCGTCGGGGTCCTCTATGCAACTTGAGGAATCCGATGGGTCGACTATGGCGCCAGGCTCACAGGAGCACTCGTAGGACCCGTCCACAGAGCCCGTACAGATACTCTTGTGGGGCGCCGTGCAGGGGTTATGGGGCGCGCACGGATCAGGAACGCAGCTCTCCGAAGAGGGATCGTAGAGTTGATGCGCCCCACAGGAGATCGAGGCTTCCAGGGTATAAGAGCCGGATTCTCCATCCCCATCCACAAAGAGGAAGTAGCTGCCCGGTTCCAGGTCAAGCTCCAAAAGGGAGCCCATCTCCCCGCCGGAGTCGTCGTCACAGGCAAACTCCGTCTGGCTATCGTCGCAGGTGGAGCGCAGGTATAAACTAAAGCGTTTAGGTTCTGCAGTGGATTATTTAAAGACAGAGGGAGCGGCGTTTTATAAGCGAAGTGAAATTGATGAAGAGTATTATAAAAAACAAATAGAATCTTTGCTCAACGATGCTCTGGACGAGCTTGTTTCAATGCGAGAACATGAAGGTGGTCGTCTTGCAGAAGATGTTGAAAAGAAACTTCGGGAAATGATTGATTGTCTTGAAGTGATCGAAGAACTTAGACCCCTTCAAGTACAAAAAAAGTTTGAAACATTGAAGCAAAAAATATCTGATTTGCTGGGTTCTGAAGTCGACGAACAGCTTATATTGCAAGAAGCGGCAATATTTGCTGAAAAAGTGGACATTGAGGAAGAGGTTGTAAGGCTTCGCACACATATTGAGCATATGAGAAAACTCATTGAAACAGGTGGTGTTGTGGGGCGAAAAATGGATTTTATTGCGCAGGAATTGCTTCGTGAAACAAATACAATAGGCAGTAAGTCGCCTGATGAAAAGATTATTGCGCAGGTGGTAGAAATGAAGTCTATTGTTGATCGAATTAAAGAACAAGTTCAAAACATATTGTAAGGAGAATGATGAAAGTAGCGAAAAAAGGAAAGTTATTTGTACTTTCGGGACCCTCTGGTGTGGGAAAAGGAACAGTTTGTAGACAGCTGCTTCGTATTTCTCCTGAAGTAGAATTATCAGTTTCTGCAACGACTCGTTCACCGAGAGCGGGAGAGGTTGAAGGGGTGAATTATTACTTTAAGACAAGAGAGGAGTTTCAGCAATTAATTGATTCTGGCAAAATGCTGGAATACGCCGAAGCGTACGGTAATTTCTATGGCACACCTCTTGACAGAGTGTTGGAAGCGATAGAGGCTGGTAAAAATATTGTTTTAGAGATTGAAATGAATGGCGCGATGCAAGTGAAAGAAAAGTATGACGAAGCGGTTCTTATTTTTCTTTTGCCTCCGTCTATCAAGGAATTGTTTCATCGAATAGAAACTAGGGGAACAGAGACAAAAGAAGCACTCGCTCGCAGAGAAAAGTCTGCGATTAGTGAGATTGAGCGTGTAAAAGAATATCATTACTATGTGGTGAATGATAGCGTGGAACAAGCGGCGCGTGATTTGCAAAAAATAATCACCATTATGTCGAATGAAATTGATGGGGATGAGCAAATTGAGCTACCGATTTATAAAGTTGACGAGGATATTGATAAAATAGTTACCCAAATTAAGGAGGGAAAGAATGTTAAGGCAATCAATTGATGACTTAGTGAAAAAAACTGGAAACAGATATGCGCTTACGATTGTTGCATCAAAAAGAGCTAGAGGGCTTATTAATGATTACAACAAGGAAATGAATAGCAGAGCGGATAAATTGGACAGATATGGAGATTTAGACCCTACTTTGTACAATGTAAAAAAACCGTTGACTTATGCAACTGAAGAAGTGCTAACTGGAGAACTCAGCATTTCAGAAGAAGAATTGGCTAGAATTACAAATAATTAGGGGTGAGATTTATGACTTTATTACTTGGTGTTACTGGCAGCATTTCTGCGTACAAGGCAGCTGATTTAGTTTCTCGAATGAGGAAGAGAGGAGTTACTGTTCATGTTCTTATGACTGAAAACGCGACGGAGTTTGTTTCTCCTATGACGTTTGAATGTCTTTCAGGGAATCCTGTTACTGTTCATATGTTTGGTACAGGACTTGGATGGCAGGTTCAGCATATTACATTGGCGAAAAAAGCGGATCTTTTCGCAATTATTCCGGCGACTGGAAATATTATTGGCAAATTAGCGAATGGTATTGCGGATGATATGATTACGTCGACTGCGCTTGCTTGCACAGCACCGATTATGATTGCTCCCGCAATGAATGTTGATATGTATTCTTCTGCTTCAGTACAAGCAAATATGCAGATACTAAAAGAGCGTGGATTTATTTTTGTGGAACCAGGAGTTGGTCGACTTGCTTGTGGTGATTTTGGAAAAGGTAGATTGGCTGAAGTAGAGGATTTAGAACGTGCCATTATGTATGAACTACAGCGCCAAAGTGCGCTGGGAAAAGCATTGGTAGGGAAACGTATTCTTGTAACAGCTGGCCCTACCGAAGAACCTCTTGACCCTGTGAGATATATTACTAATAAGTCAAGCGGAAAGATGGGGTATGCTTTTGCGGAAGTTGCTGCAAACATGGGAGCGGAAGTTGTTCTTGTTTCTGGACCGACTTGTCTTTCAGACCCTTATGGAGCAGAAGTTGTCCGTGTTAAAACGGCGCAGGATCTTTCTGATGAGTGTATGAAATATGCGGATTCGGATATTATTGTGATGGCTGCTGCACCAGCTGATTTCGCGCCGTTTGAGTTTAGTGAAGAAAAAATTAAAAAAGAGGAAGATGATGCAGAAGATGCTGTTGTGGCGTTTAAGTTTAAAATCAACCCAGATATCATCTCTAGAATTGGTGAACAAAAGAAGGATGGACAGGTGATTGTTGCATTTGCTGCCGAAACAGAAAATGTCATTGAAAATGCCAAAAAGAAATTAATTAAAAAGCACGCGGATTACATTGTGGCGAATAATGTCAATCAAGAGGGTGCGGGTTTTGCGGTAGATACGAATATTGCATCGCTTATTTCAAGTGATGGAACGACAAAAGACCTACCTAAAATGACGAAGATGGAAATGGCGGAAGAGGTTCTTAAAACAATCGTAGGAATATAGTAGATGTATGTAGATGTGCTGATAAAAAACAGCCTTGGCAATGTCTTTACTTATGAATTGCCTGAAGAAGCTGCCGAGAATGGAGAAAAATTAAACACCGTTCTTGGCAGATACGTCGAAGTACCCGTTCGAAATAAAATCTGTTTAGGGATTGTTATTAATGAACGAGAAAAAGATTATACACCAGATTTTAAAACAAAAAAACTAGTTCTCTTGGACGACGGTAGAATTGTCGACAAGACTAGTTTTTTGCTTGCGGAAGAAATTTCGAAACACGCTTTTTGTCCTTTTGCAGAGGCGCTTGAGCTTTTTATGTACGCTCTTCCAAAATCGAATCGGAAATTAAAGGAAGAAAAATCGCCCAAGCCTAGTACGAATCAATTAAGTGAGGAACAATTAGAAGCGGCTGATCGAATCTATCATTCGGATAAGCGTGAGCATCTTTTATACGGTGTTACTGGAAGTGGTAAGACAGAGGTGTATTTTGAGCTTATTCGAAGGGCACTTGAAGCAGGAAAAAGAGCGCTTTATCTCGTGCCCGAAATTTCGATTACACCGCAGATGACGAGCAGAATCAAGAGAGCGTTTTCGGATAAGAAAGTGGCAGTGATTCATTCTAAAATTACAGAGGCTAGAAGGGCGCGTTTTATGCAAGAAATCGCTGCTGGAAAGGTGGATATTGTTTTAGGTGCGCGTTCGGCAATCTTAACACCACTTCGGGAAATTGGTGTAGTTATCGTTGACGAATGTCACGAAACCAGTTATTCGCAAGAGAAAAGACCGCGCTATGATGCTATTCGCTTGGCGAAAAAGTTAGCTGAAATTGAAGATGCAAAACTTGTGATGGGTTCGGCGACTCCCGATGTAAGCACGTACTATCAGTACAGTGCAGCGGATGCACTGGTTTCTTTGGAGAATAGGTACAGCAATTTTGAACTTCCTAAGCCTCTTATTGTCGATATGCGTTACGAATCGGATAAACTGATCAGTTCACAGCTTCATCATTCGATTATGGATCGATTGGATAAGGGGGAGCAATCCATTTTATTTATTAATCGTAAAGGGTACTCCAGTGTTGTGCAGTGCATGACTTGTGGGAGTGTCTGCAGATGCCCGAATTGTGATATTTCCAAGACCTATTACAAGGGAATCCATAAAATAATTTGCAATTACTGTGCTCATAGTGAAGTTGTTCCTCAGAACTGTGATGCCTGTGGTTCGGATAAGTTTAATTTTAGTGGTATTGGTACAGAGCGAATTGAAGCGGAGATTAAAGAGCGTTATCCAGAGGCAAGAGTGGCTAGGGTTGATCGGTCGGTAATTACTTCTGGTACAAGGCTTAAGAAAATTACGGATGCGTTCGAGAAGGGTGAAATTGACATCTTGGTGGGAACGCAGATGATCGCCAAAGGGCTTGATTTTCCGGGGGTTACTCTAGTGGGAATATTAAGTGCTGATCTTCAGCTCTATCTTCCGTCCTATCTTTCTAGTGAACGAGCGTTTCAGCTATTTACACAGGTTTCGGGTAGAGCGGGCAGAAGTGGTCTTCGTTCGGAGGTTATTTTACAGACTTATAGCCCGACGCATATGGCGGTTGCAAGTGATGGATATTATGATTTTTATAAAAAGGAAATTAAGTTTCGAAAGAAATTAGGGTATCCTCCCTATAAGGAACTGATGATGTTGACGCTTAGTGATACGAATGAGAGAAAGGCTTATGAATCCGCTTTTCGAGTAAAAAATTATTTAAAACGCAAAATAGAGTTAGAAAATTTACAAAATAATGTTAAAATATTTGATGAGGTACATGCGAGCTTGAAACGTTTGGACAGCCATTACCGATATCAGGTTTTTGTTGTTATGGATAATGAGGTGTTTGATAGAGTTTCTGAAATTGTAGGTGTGCTTGAACATAAATTAAAAAATACGACAAAGTCCTTGATTGTAGTAGACATTGGGGCTAAGTCGTGATGCGCCTTGTAAGAAGGTAGAAAAGAGTATAGAGAGAAGGAGAGAGGTGACTATGGCTATTAGACAACTACGAGTGGAACCAGATCCACTACTAAGAAAGCGCTCAAGAGAGATTACTGTTTTTGATGACAAACTAAAAGCGCTTAGAGACGACATGGTGGAAACAATGTATGACGCTGACGGTATTGGTATTGCTGCGCCACAAGTTGGTATTCTCAAACGAATTGTTATTATTATGGATCCTGAATTGGAAGAACCTGTACCTATTACTGTTGTCAATCCTGAAATTTTGGAGATGGATGGCGAACAGCGAATTCCTGAAGGTTGTTTGAGTGTTCCGGGTAGAGCGGCGTATGTCATTCGTCCAACGTATGCTAAGTTTAAGTATCAGGATATTGATGGAAACCCACAGGAGATGGAGCTTCATGGTAATTTTGCAAGGGTTATCTGTCATGAGGTGGATCATTTGAATGGTACGCTTTATATTGACAAAATGGATCAAGAAATTAATTTTGACGAAGACGGAGAGTTTTAGAAGGAGAATATTTGAAAATAGTATTTTTTGGAACACCAGCATTTGCTGTTCCTACATTGGAAGCGCTGTGTGAGGCACATGAGGTAGTAGCGGTTGTCACACAGCCGGATCGCAGGAAAAATCGTGGGCATAAGCTGGCATTTTCAGCGGTAAAAGAAGCGGCGATTGCTCGTGATTTGGAAGTTTTGCAACCTGAAAACATCAAAGAGGCAAATATCCCAGATGCGGATATGTATGTTGTTGTAGCTTATGGACAGATTTTCCCAGAGCGTTTGTTGAAGCAGCCTAAGTACGGTTGTTTTAACGTTCACGCTTCACTACTTCCAAAGTATAGAGGGGCGGCGCCAATTGAACGCGCAGTGGAAGCGGATGAGCGCGAGTCTGGTGTCAGTATTATGAAGATGGAAAAAGGTCTGGATACTGGGGATGTCTTGCTTTTCGGCTCCATGTCTTGTGTGGATATGAAAGCGGTAAATCTTGCTGAGGAACTGTCTCTTATGGGGGCAAGATTAATGCTTGAGGCGATTGATTTGGTAGAAAAGGAAGAGGCGGTGTACACACCTCAAAATCATGAGGAATCAACTTATGCCAAAATGATTAAAAAACCTGATTTTGAGTACCGTAGCGAATTAACGTTCCGTGAGAACTTGCAGAAAATTAGAGCGTTTGGTTTTGTAAGAGCAGAAGTTGACCAAAAAATAATGAAGATTTTTGAGATTCAAAAAGTGAATGGGGGCGTTTTTGGAGGAGATAATGGCGAACTACAATCGGGAGGCAATTCTTCTGACTCTGGTGTTGGTATTGAACTTCAAAAAGGCGTTTATCTCGAGGTGGCGGACGGTATGATAGAAGTCTTGGAACTCCAACCTCCAAATTCTAAGCGTATGCCAGCCAAGGCGTACCTACTTGGACGAAATAACAAGGCGAAGGTGGATAAAAAGTGAAAGTAAACGTAAGACTGCTTGCGTACAGGGCGCTTCTTGATATGGGAAATCGTCATACGGATGATGTCATATCGGATTATGTATCGAAGTATATTTTAGTGGGCGCAGATAGAAGGTTTTTTATGCAGCTTGTCAATGGCGTGGTTGAAGATCGAATGCTTCTGGACTACTACATTGATAAGCTCTCAAAACACAAGTTAAGTCCAGAGATTCGAACAGTGTTACGACTTGGGATTTATCAAGTGAAACGCCTGAATGTACCGGATTATGCTTCGGTGAATGAATGTCTTAATATTCTCGATGAAATCGGGGAAACTAAAGTGAAAGGTCTTGTAAATGCTATTTTGAGGAGTTTTTCCCGAAATCAAAATATTCCGCTTCCAAAGGATAAGGAGAGGAGACTTTCGGTATATTATTCCCATCCTTTGTGGCTTGTGAAGTACATGATTCAGTTATTTGGCGAAGAAAAGACAGAGCGTATTTTAGAGTCAAATATGAAAAAACCCCCGCTTACGCTTCGGGTAAATAGTAGGCATACTACAAGAGATGATTATTTGCAGTCTTTGTTAAAATCTGGTGTAGAAGCTGAGGCGTCTGAGATGACGGATTCGGCAATTACGATCAAGAAATTGGGGGGGCTAAAAATTAATGAACTCCCTGATTATGATCGAGGGGCATTTATTGTACAAGATGAGAGTTCACAGTTGGTAGTTTCCAGTTATCCGCCGAAAAAAGACAGTGTGTGTATTGATGTCTGTGCTAGTCCCGGTGGAAAAACGACGCATATGGCGGAGTATGCAGACCATGTGCAGGCGTTTGATATTAGCAAGAGTCGATTGATGACGACGATGAAGAATATAACGAGGCTTGGATTATCGGAGTATGTGAAATTGTCGATTGTCGATGCGACAAAAGGGGTTAAGGAGCTGAATGACACAGCGGATTATGTGTTAGTGGATGCGCCTTGTACTGCTTTGGGCACAATTCGTAGAAATCCAGACATTAAATACAACCGTATTGAGAGCGATATTCGAAAAAACGCAAAAACGCAGCGAATTATTTTGAAGAGGGCGTCGCAGTATGTTAGAAAAGACGGAATTCTAATTTACAGCACGTGCACAATTACAAAAGAAGAGAACCAAGATCAAGTGGCGCGTTTTTTGAATAAGAATAAAGAATTTGAATTGTTATTGGAAAGACAGCTGTTTTCTTGTGATGATGGAACGGATGGCTTTTATTTCGCGGTTATGCAGCGGACGGAGAAAAACCTTTCACAGGACGTGGGAAAGGAAAGTGATGAAAGCGAAGTTTGATGAGAACTTAAACGTTGGAGTTCGACAAGCAAACAAAAAGGAATAAAAATAAAAAGTTGAGGAATGTAAATGAAGTCTGTTAGTCTTACGGATATTGGTAGTAGACGAAAAATTAATCAGGACTACCATGTATCTGATGAGAAGAATAATGTGTATATTATGGCTGACGGTATTGGCGGATACGCCAATGGCGAGGTGGCTTCTTCATACGCATCAGAACGTCTTCATAGGAAATTAAAACACCTAGAATTTGAACACGCTGAAAAACATATTCGTCAGATGATTTATCAAGTGAATGGAGAACTTGTGGAGTATTGTAATAATTCATTTGGCGGTGCACGAATGGGCACGACGATTTTGGGGGTTAAGGTATTTCGTGAGGGAACTGTATTTGTCAGTGTTGGTGACACTAATTTATACGGAATAAAAGGAAATAGCATTGCTCAAATAAACAAAGCACATGTTTTCCCAGGGGAAGAGTTAAAACGAGTGATAAGTTCGGCATTGGGACCGGATTGTCTTGAAAAGATAGATTCTGGCTATGTGGATGAAGGGTTTGATTATTTATTACTTTGCACTGATGGACTAAATAAATGTGTCAGTGAAACTGATATGCTTGAAATTATACGTAATAGTCAATTTGAAGAATCGGTTAAAAACCTTGTAGATGCCGCGCTTGAAGCAGGTGGTGGAGATAATATCACGGTTATGCTGCTAGATATGAGGAGTGAAAAATGGAGTCTTTAAAAGGATTAGTATTATCGGATAAATATGAATTGATAGAGCCGATTGGCACAGGGGGAATGGCGTATGTCTACAAGGCGAAGGATATTCGTCTTGGTAGAAATGTTGCAGTAAAAGTTTTAAAGCCTGAATTTAACAACGATAAAGAGTTTATCAAGAGATTCCAGACAGAATCCAAAGCGATGGCACATTTATCGCATGCTAATATTGTAAATGTTTATGATGTTGGTTTTGAAGATGATATGAACTACATTGTCATGGAGCTTATTAAAGGGAGTACGTTAAAGGATTATCTTGAAACGCTTCCTAGCTTTATGAAAGAAGAAGCGGTGATTAATATTGCTATTCAAATTTGTTCCGCGTTAGCACAAGCGCATTCCAAAGAGGTTGTGCACCGAGATATTAAGGCGCAAAATATTTTGATTGATGTCGATGGCAGAATTAAGGTTGCTGACTTTGGTATTGCTCGTGCTATTGGCGGAACAATCAATAAAGCCGATGATGCCTTTGGATCGGTGCATTACGCATCGCCAGAGCAGGTACGTGTTAGAAGAGTGGATAGGCGTTCAGACATTTATTCACTTGGTATTTTGATGTATGAGCTTTTGACCCGAAGAGTGCCATTTGATGGGGATACTGCGGTTAGTGTTGCCATGCTTCAAATTAAAGCGCCTATGCCTGATCCGAGAGATATAAATCCTGCTATTAGTAAGGGGCTTGCTAAGATTATTCGTATAGCGACTCGAAAGAAGCCGACCGACCGCTATCAGAACGCCTATGAAATGATTAGCGACCTTAGAAAGCTGAAAAACAATCCAGATTATATTCCGCTTGAAAAAACAATTATCAACGATAAAGAAGTAATGGATGATTTGCTTACGGAAGATGATAGCATGTATAACTACGAGAGAGAGGGCGCGGAGGCTACCAAGACAGGGTATATTATTTCATCTGTTTTGGGAATTGCGCTCGCTGTCATTATTTCGACATTTATTTTGGTGCATATGCTTTCGAAACAGAATGCAGCAAATATTGTCGTTATGCCTGATGTTTTAAATAGTGATGTTACAGAATGTGTTCAAGAGTTGGCGAAGCTGGGGGTTAAGACAGATATTTCTGAACGAAGAGTTAGTGAAGATGTTCCTAAGGGGCATATCATTTCAGCTTCGGTAGATGCTGGAGAAAATATAAAGAAAGGCTATACAGTCAAGCTCGTCGTCAGTGAGGGCGGAGAACTTGTCAGTGTGCCGAAACTTACTGAACTTACGAAGGAAAAGGCAATTGAACTTTTGAAAAAAGAAGGTTTTCAGCGCGGAGAAATTAAAATGGAATTCTCTGATAAACCAAATGGTTATGTTATATCGCAGGAGCCAGCTGTTGGGGAAATGATGCACGTTGGTACTATTATTGATCTTGTGGTCAGCAAAGGGGAAAAGCAAGATGGTGTTTATGTGCCATCGCTTTCGGGTATGAGTTTGAGAGATGCCTATACAGCGCTTGGTAAGAATGATTTGGAAATGGGAGAGATTAAGAGAGAATATAATAATGAATATCCGAAAGATGTTGTTATTTCTAGTGATAAAGTTGGTGAAAAAGTAGCAGAGGGAACGAAGATTAATATTTTGTTGTCCGATGGGGTAGAACCAGAGGAAACAACAGAAGCGACAGATGAAACTACGGAAAATCTTAATGAGCCAACTGAAGATTTATTGCCTACTAGTGATGGCGGAGAAGATACAACGGATTCTGGAGAAACTGACAGTAGTGGAGAGAATGGAGAAGGTGGAGATGAGATTACCATCACCAAAGTTGTTTATATAAAGGTGGATAATTTTGAGGAGGATTCGAATCAATGTGAAATCCGAATTGAATTGATGAAAGACACGAAGGAAGTTGTTTACCAAGGACTTCATAGCAAAAGCGAAGAGGAAACCATTATTGAGAATGGGGAAGAAATAAGTGTAATTCCTGTTGAAGTGGAGCTGAAAGGAACAGAAGGCGAATGGGCTAGATTGTTGGTTCGCTATGATACTTTTGTGAAGGATGAAATTCCGTTCCAATTTGAATAGTAGCGGAGGGATATATCGTTAGTGATAAAGTAGAAGGCGTAGTTTACAGAAACGTCGGTGGAACAGTAAGAGTGATGACGGAGAGCGTGTCGCTACAGAAAGAAAGTGAGAAAACAAGTACTGTAGAAGATGAAAATCTGTTGTGTGAAGCGACTGTTTTTGGAGAGCTGGATAATTTTGATTTATCAAAGCAACATAGAGAGATTGTAGAGTGTAGCATAAGAGGTGGATTAAAAGAGAGTGTTTATGTAGGTGATCGAGTTCTTATTGACTACGAAACAAAGACAGTGGATAAATTGCTTCCACGTAAAAATCTTTTGTATCGCCCTGTTGTTGCCAATGCTGACTACGTGCTTATTGTAATGGCAGCAAAGGATCCAACACCGAGTTATTTATTGTTGGATCGAATGCTTGTATCGGCGGAATATGCTGATGTAGAGCCTATTATCTGTATCAATAAGTTGGATTTAGCTGATGTGGATATGAGCCGCTATGAGAAAACGGGTTATCAGATTTTGAAAATTTCTGTGGAAAATGGCGAGGGGTTTGAGGATTTAGAATCAATTCTTAACGGTAAAGTCACGGTGCTTGCAGGACCATCAGGTGTTGGAAAATCGAGTATGACCTCGCGGATTATTGGTGAAGAACTCCGTGTTGGAGAGGTTTCTAGTGCGGCGAATCGGGGAAAACACACGACAAGACATTCAGAGCTTTTTGAATTAAGCGGTGGAGGAATTCTCGTTGATTCACCGGGGTTCGGTGCGATGAACTTGAATTATATCGAACGAGAGGAGCTTAGAGATTTGTTTCCAGAGTTTGACTCGGTTCCCGATTGCAAATTTAAAGATTGTCTTCATATTGGAGAACTTGGTTGTCAGGTGGAAGTGGCAGCGAATCAAGGGAGTTTTCCAAAAGAGCGGTATGATTCTTATCGAAAATTAATTGAGGAAACGAAGGATCCAACAGTCTATTAGAGTTAAGATGAAAATATTGCGAAGTTCTTTTTGTAGATATTAAGCAAATAAAAAGCAAATTCATGAATGAGAGTGAGTTCGTAGTTCATGCTGAGAAGAAACAAATGAACAAGGGAGGGTATATGATACTAGCACCATCAATACTGTCGGCTGATTTTGGAAAGTTAGCAGAACAGGTGTCTGAAGTTGAAAAAGCAGGAGTGGAGTATTTGCA
>PDWI01008474.1_pt1 | contig 12097 bp, 8 predicted proteins | sample 1430891 | NCBI WGS metagenome assembly PDWI01 (sample SAMN01162508, study PRJNA174530) | Oral metagenome, whole genome shotgun sequencing project. | biome: Marine environment; feature: Marine mammal; material: Swab sample of the gingival sulcus; isolation source: swab sample of gingival sulcus...
CGCCTTGCGGGTTCTATAGATTGATGGTTTGCACTGCGTGCAAAAATCAATCGGTTGAGATATTAAACTATTTGGTTTCCCCGCAAGTACCCTTCGACTCCGCTCAGGGGACTTGCTGTGTTCTTCGCAGGTAGGCTGAGCGACAGTCGAAGTCGGAAGCAAAACGAAAAAGTTACCGCCCCTTCGACTACGCTCAGGGGGCTTGCGGGTATCCCCCTCTTTCAAGAAAAATATTATCTATTCTTAGTAAGGCGGAGCAATTTTATTTTTTTCCTGAGAGGTGTCTCGATATATTTGTAGCTTATTGTTGCTGCAATAATTATCCCAATCACTATCGGATAAAACATTACTGCGGGGTCGGTCAGTCCAAACTTGCGAAGTCCTCCCTCTAACCAAAGCCTTACCGGCCATTGCAGTATGTAAACCCCGTAGCTAATTTCGCCCAAGAACACGAAAGGTTTCCGGTTAGAAATTTTTGTTATGTACCCCGTATTCATAGCTAAAAATAAAATCATCGGCACAAACAACACAGCGAATAAACCATTATGATAATTCATACCCATAGGATATTTCAAGAAAAAGGCAGTTGCCAAAATCAGTAATAGAATAGGTAAATCGAAATTCTTACGTATATCTTTCAGCTTATTAATGAAGAATAATCCGGCAAGATTACCGATTATAAATTCGCTTAAATGCAGTAACGGAAAATAAAAGAATAGGTTGTGATTAGAGCTTGGTTCTGGTTGATAGAATGAAGAGTTTATACCGATATGGAAAACAAATTGGCTCACGGTAAAGAAAGCAACTGTATAAATTAAGAGTTTACTAAATGATATTTTTTTGAATACCCTATTCAATAAAAATGGAAAAACCATATAGAAAAACATCTCGACAGAAATCGACCAACCCGGAAAATTCAGACTGAGAGCTATATCAGGAAACCAGCTCTGGAGCATCGTTATATTCCCGATAATTGCGAAAGCAGAGTATGAATCATCTGCTATTACGTATTTCGCTAAGGTCAGTATCACAGCAATAAAATAGACAGGATAAATCCTTGCGATTCTATTTTTCATATACGGTATGAAAGAAACTTTATCACGATTACTATAAGCGATAATCATAACAAAACCTGAAAGTATAAAGAAGTAGCTTACACCTACATTCGCTTGAGAAAAAAGAAACGAAATTACCTCGCTATTAAACGGCGGAGTTTGCATTCCAAAGTGAAATACAACAATTGAAATGGCCGCCAAAAATCGTGAAAAGGTAAGTTGTTCTATTCTCATATACCGATTCTATTGGCAATATTTGTGAAGTAGGTTTGCTGCTTCGGCTGCTTTATATTCAGGAATATAAAAAGTAATATTAATATCTGAGTTTGTTGAGAATACGGTTTGTATATCGTTATCATACAAAGTATTTAAAAATTCCGTGAAGAGGTTCTTGGACAAATTAATCTGTTCACCGATTAATGAAATAGACACAACCCGTTCAATAATCTGCAAATCTCCTGTAATTCCTCCTAAGAAGAAAAGTTCCTGCGATTCGTCGATTTTATCGATAGCAATCGTCATTGAATTATTCTGCAATGTCATTGCTTTGGTTGAATAGCCATATTTTTCCATCAATCCGGTTAGCACCACCAAGTCATTGAACTCACTTTCTTTTTCCGTAAATTTTAGCTTGATAATCATTAGCGATTCGCTCAAGGCAATAGATTTCAAAGAGCGTTTACTTGACGATACGTTTGAAATTTTTGTTCCGGCAGAGTTAGCATCGAAAGTATTTAAGACATATACAGGAATATTATGCTCAACAGCTGGTGCAATAGTTCTTGGGTGAAGCACCTTTGCTCCGGCAATTGCTAATTCAGAGGCTTCATTATAAGTAATATCTTTTAGTGTATGGGCATCTTTTACCACACGAGGATCAGCACTCATAATACCACTTACATCAGTAAAAATTTCCAATCGTTCCGCTTTTACGCAACGAGCAATTACGGCTGCCGATAAGTCAGAGCCACCACGTCCTAAAGTAGTAATTTCGTTATTAATATCACTCCCGTAAAATCCACCACAGACGATAGTATCTTTTTGCTCAAAATGTAATTTTACAAGATGGAGGCAGGCTTCTTCGGTTCTCGAATAATCAACTTTTGCCATTGTAAATGAAGAGTCTGTTTTGACAATATCACGGCTATTACTCCAAACTGCATTAATTCCGATTTTTCGGTAATAAGCAGAAATAATAACAGAAGAAAGGTACTCCCCAAGACTAAAAAATAAATCTTTGGTTCTATTTGAAATTTCGCCGAGTACCCGAATGGCATCTATGTATGAAAAATATTCTTCAATTTTAGAATTAATTGTCTCAATTATCAAATTATCAACGGATAATTGCTTCGCAATTCGGACATGATGATTTTTCAGACCTTCGAGGAGTATTTCAGCTTCTTTGAGATGCTGTTTTTCCAAGTGCCTACATAGCTCACTAATATCGTTTGTGATACCTGCAAAAGCAGAAATAACTACGATTTTTTTTCCTTCTCTTTCCTTGACAATTTCCGCCGTTCTTTCGATTGCAGCGACCTTACCGACGGAAGTACCGCCAAATTTCATTACTGTAATATTTTCATTCATTTTTTTATGCCTTTATAATACTTGCAACCCCAATATACGTCGAACCTGAGTTCTTAAATACTTTAGCCAAATTATTTACTGTTGCCCCTGTAGTCAACACATCATCAATTAGTAAAACTTTCTTCGGACAGTACCTATATTTAATTTTAAAAATATCTTTCACATTCTTTGCTCTATCTGAATGTGAGAGTTTCGTCTGAGTAACTGTATTTACCGTTCGTCTTGCAAAATTTCCAACCGGAATTCCTGTTACATCAGAAATCCCTTTTGCAATATAATCTGATTGATTGTATGTCCTCGACCTACGTTTAGTAGGATGAAGCGGAACAGGCTGAATATACTGATAATCTGTATTTTCATCTTTGATAAGTATTTCGCCTAAAAGCCTGCCAAACTCTCTACCTACTTGCGGTAGCGAAGCATATTTCAACTCATAAATCGGATTTATATACCTATCATCACGCTTCAAATCAATCATCGAACTTAAACTGTCAAAGAAAGCACCGTCTTGCCCAAAACTTTCAGCCATTGTAAGATATAAATCCTTATTTTTCGGTGCATAAGGTATATTGTCAATACATTTCTGACATATAAACCTATAATCTAATTTTTCTATTCTTTCGCCACAAACTAAACATACTCGCGGATAACAAAAATCAATAACTATGTTAGATGTATCTCTCAATATGTTTAGTAGTTTTCTCATTGAGTTCTCGGCGATAACTGCTCAACCGTCAACTCTTTCCTTGGGAATAGCCAAGCTATTGCACATAAAAGAATTAATCCGGTATTCTCAAGAATTTTCGGCAAGCCGACTTTCATCGGATTATGAGCCGAACATCCACAACTAATATCTAAACCTCTGCCCCATGCAGAAGCCACCATCACAATAAAAAATACCAACAGGAGAGCCGACAAAAGTGAGCTGGTTTTCAGCCTATATCCTACAATCATCATAAAACCGATAAAAACTTCAATCCAAGGAAGAGTCAGTGCAATCAAATTTAATGACCAAATCGGAGCTACTCCATAATTTCCAATTTCTTTTGCAAATCCGGTAGGGTCTGCAATTTTACTCATGCCGAAAGATAGGAAAACATATCCTACTATAATTCGGCAGATAAAAACCACATACGGGTTATCAAATATTTTTCGTAAAATGTTCATATTAATTAGAATTCGTTAATACTTTTTCTGTAATCAAAGAAATAATTGAAACCAATTTTCACTTCAAAAGGTTGGTAGTTATAACGTCTGTGCCTTCTGTCATTATTCGGGTCAGTCCATACCTGCGGTTCTCTCATCATACCCGCTAACGGATATTCAATTTGTGCCACAAGATTAAATCTACCTTTAGAACTTACTTTTCTTTTTCCAAGTTGTACCTGATAACCTGCTTTAAGAGATAATAAGTTATTAAATACATCGGCAGATAAATCATCTTCTATTTCATTGGGGTCGGTACTATGCCCACCGATATTTACTCCGTAACATACTCCGGCAAAAATTCCTTTGTAAACGTAGGCCGCACCTAAATCAATAAAATTCACATGTACCTGACTGGCTTTTGAACTTCCGTAGCCCATGTTTTTCAATCCTGCTTCTGCCTGTATCCCCATTTTTCTTTTATCACCAATGGGATAGAATCCCACAAGAGCAATATCAAGAAAGTCATTCCAAATCCATGTTGATTTTACTTTTGGGACATTTGGATTAGGAGCATTTGGATATGGGGCATCTTTCATTAAATTACGCCCCCCACCGTATAAAACCTGTATTCCGATTCCTTGCTCGTGGTTTCCCGCTCTTACAAATTCTTCATCATACCAACCACCGACATAATCCTCTCCATAGTTTTGGGAGAAAGTAGAAATTGCCGTAGTTAGTAATATAGCTGTTATTATAAATTTCAGTTTCATTTTCTCTCCATTTATCCTTCACTACCATTGGTGTTGTTTTTCTCTTTTTCTTCTTTTCCTTTTGTTCCGTTTGAGTTCTCACCGCCGTTCTTATTTTTATCTTTTTTATCCTTATCTTTCTTCTCACCGTCTTTCTTATTGTCGCCTTCACCTTTTGATTTTGCACCGGCATTTTTCTGAATATTTTTCTTGAGAGAATCTAATTGGTTTAATGGATTCACTTCTTTCAAAGCAGCATTAGGATCATCGATAATCTCTTTCGATTTATTCTTCAATTCTTGGAATTTCTTGAGTGGAGATTTTAGCAAATCCTTTCCTCTTTGGAAAATACTTTTTGGATTTTTGAGAAGTTCATCTGGAGTCAGTGGTTTCGGAGCCGTATTACTCGTACTTGGATTAATATTCGGGTCAAATTCCGGTTTCTCAAATTTTTTCTTTTCGGGAATAGTTATAGCTAATGCTTTGAGCGAATCAGGGACTGGCTCACCCTTATCGGTAACATCTTTGAAATCAAGCGAATATGTAATTGATTTTGCATATTCAGATTCGGGATAATTATCGACTAACAGTTTGTAATAATACATGGCAGTATCATACTGCACAAATTTATTTTCATATACATATCCGGCAGTATATAGAGATTTTGGTGCAAATTCAGATTTAGGAAATGTTCTAAATAAACTATCAAACTGCAACACAGCAAAACGATAATGATTGTGCTTATAGAGTTTGTATCCTGACTCGTACAATTCTTTCGCAGTATCAATGGCAAGGCTGACAACGAAACCTAATTTCTTCATCGCCTCTTCTCCATAGTCGGTATATGTATATTTTTCAACCAATACTTCCAGTAGCGAATCCGCTGTATATGGGTCCACAGGACGGATACGTTCAGAATATGTCAAATAATATTTTCCTGTTTCAGGATCTTCTTTTGGAGCAGCATCTAACGCTCTTTGATAATAGTACATTGCAGAGTCATACTGTTGCAAGGTCTCGTAAACCCGACCAACTTCGTATAAATCGGCAGCGACTTTCTGTTCGTTTGATATTCCTAAAAGCTCTGCCGCAGTTGTATCACCCGTTGTTGCTGAATGGGCTGCAATTCTTGCTTTTCTATCAAGTTTATTCAAAAGTTTGTGCATTAAATCTGCTTGGAAAACTACTGGAGATTTGGCTACCTTCGCTTTTGAAAAATACTCACGAGCAGAACGCAAGTCATGGACTTTGTAATAATCCATTGCTCTTTCGAAATAGTATGCTCCGATTGCGGGACTATTTGTATATGAAGTATCAGCATAATTTTCAACTTTTAGCAGACTGTCATTATCAACCACAAGCCTTTCTGTAGAATCTGCAAGCTGGAGTGAATCTAAAGCCATTATGCGATGTAGGTTAAGTACACCATTATCTGTCCATTCCATCCACTCTTCGTATTTTCCGTCTTTTTTTAATTTCCTTAATATTTTTTTTGACTCGTCATATCTTCCCAAGCGGGCAAGGCATTGTGCTTCATATAAATCAGCTTCGTACTCTCTTACGTAGTCAGGACAGTGGTTGTGTACATCTCGAAATGCTTCCAAAGCCTTATCAAACATCGCAACTTTATATAGCAATGCAGCTAAATCTAATTGCCATTTCGCACGCATTTCGCAGTCATCGGTCTGTATAACTGCTTGTTTATATGGCCTAAATGCTTTGTCGTAATCTTTTTCATATAGGTATAATTCCGCTTCAATTCGAAATGCTTCCGATAGAATATCATAGCGTTTCAACTGCCAAGCAATATCAACTGTTCTCGAAAGGATTAGGATACCCTCACGATTCTTACTCTGAATAATCAAAGTCTTTGCCAGGAGTAGATGAGCATCAGGTGATAATTTACCGGCAGGATATTTGTCGATAAGCTCACTACATTTAATTTGTGCAGGAAGCCACTCTTCCTTATAAAAATAGGTTTTTGCCATCAGATAGAGTGAACCTTCGATATAGTTACTATTAGGATGGTGGGCCATGATTTTTGAACCCTTTATAAGGATGGAATCTAATTTTGTCTGCACAGGGGCACGTTTCTGACGCGTCACAATAAATTCACGGCAAAACGGTGGCATAGCATGACTTGATTCATCAGGAGGGATATAGGTATCAGGTTCAGGTACAAATACACGGGGTTCTTCCCTCATTTTTGAATCTTGATACTCAAACTCTTCTTCCGACTCCTTGATTATTCGCTCCATATTGTAATATGTATTGAAATAAGTCGTAAAGTTGTCGTATTCTTTACAACCGGTAATAAACACAAAAACAGCTGTAATTGCAACTCCGGCTATGTATTTTATTGCTAATCTTCTCTTCAATTTATTCATCATAAATGCAATAATTAACTAAGAATTAAGAAACGTATCAAGCTACATATATTGTACCAGTTAATTCAAAAAGTACCTTCAACTATTCTAAGACGATTTTTGGTTATAGATTGTTGCAATTATTGATTTTTTTATTTTTTCCACATCTGTAATGTATAACTAAATATTAGTTTCTCTTGTAGATATACAGGTATTTTTTTATGAAAGTTTGGCTATCCGAAAAAAAAATGCTAATTTTAAAAATGTGTCTTAGTTTGATTTTTTAATAAATAATATATAGGAAATAGGGATTATGAAGAAAACATACTTATTATTTTCAATTATGATACTCTTAGCAGTTGGAAGTAATTTTTCGTATGCAGAAAAAACTGAAAAAAAACCTTACACTCTCGATGATGCAATGAAAGCACCACGTGCTATTTGGCATACAATGAGTGATTACGGAAACTGGATTGGCTATACCGTACGTCCTGATAGAGGCGATATGGCTGCTTACATTCATTCCACAGGCGATTCACTTATAAACTATCATATCGAGCGTGGCCGTAAAATATATTTTTCTCCGGATGAAAAGTATGCAGCAACCTTGATTTCACCAAAAGCAATTGACAAAGAAAACAAGGTAAAAGACAAATCAAAATTGAAAAACGGTATGACGGTTATTGAACTCGAATCAGGCAGAAGAAGCGAGCATAAGAATGTTAAATCATTCAAATTTATGAATAATTCTCGTTGGATGATGTTCATTCATAATACTGATAAATCGGCATATAAATCAAAAAAAGATAAACCTAAAGGTTCAGAATTTGTCTTGAAACATTTAGAATCCAATACCGATATTCGTATAGACTATGTAAATGATTTTGTGTATGATTCTACTTCAAGATTTATTTTCTATTCTGTTTCTTCTCCTGACGGTGAGAGAGATGGTTTGTATTACAGAGATTTCAGTAAAGTTTTTGCTCCTGAGTTCAAAATTGCAGGGACAGATTCGACTGTATTTTCAAATTTGGCATACAATCATAAAAAACGTGTGTTGGCATTTACAGAAAGCCAAATGGACAAAAAAGGTAAACCGGATTCAACAGAATTTAAAATTTGGTTACAGCCTAATAATCAAGTAGTTACAATTATCGCTAAAGATTCTATGCCCGCAGACTACTTCCTACCTCACAAAAACGAATTCAAATGGACTGATGATGGAAAACGCCTATTCTTTGGTTTCAAACCGCTAATCGAACGTGACACAACGTCAGACGATGGAGACGATGAAGATGATAAATACACAGATGAAAATTATTATGATATGGATTTCATCGAAGAAAAAGCTGATGTATTAGTTTGGCACTGGGATGATGAACGTATCGTTCCTGCACAGATCAAATGGTGGAATGACAATAAAGACCGAGTTTTCACAGCGGTATATCACTTAGAAACAAATAAATGGCTACAGCTAGGTACTCTCGAAATGCCGGGAGTTGAATTTACAGATAACCCAAAATATGCACTAATACACGACGATAAACCATACCGCAAACTTGTTACTTGGGAAGGTTGGTTTATGGATATTTGGACAATCGACCTAAATACAGGCGAGAAAAATATGATTGTACCGAAAGTAGTTGAGCCGGGGCATATTTCCAATAATGGTGAATTTGTTGTTTATTTCAAATCAAAAAACTGGTGGTCATATAACAATACAACGAAACAGCGTATCAATCATACTGGTAAGATGAAACCAGAATTCTTCGATAATACAGGCGAAATTCCTGCTGAACCGGGAAGTTTTGGTTTCTTAGGTTGGCACAAAGATGATGTACATTTCTATGTATATGATGAATATGACTGCTGGAGATTTAATACCGCAGACGATGGCTTTATTAACCTATTCGCTGCCGACGGAAGAAGATTAGATAGAAAATACAGAATCAAAGTATTTGACGAAGACAAAAAGTTCTTTACTATGAATGATACTTTATTAGTGGAATGTTACTATAACAAAAAACGCCACACAAACCTCGGATTTATGACGATGAATATCTGCGGTGCGGAGATGTTCTACTTAGACTCTCTGCATACAAATAAATACCGTGATAAAGCGAAATACGCATCTAAATACTTATTTACAAGGGAAGCATACGATTTATATCCTGATTTATGGGTAGGTTCATTCGGAATGGAGGACAGAAAGCAACTGACAGACATATACCCTGAAATGAAAAATTTCGAATGGGGAAGTACTGAAAGAGTGGTATTCCAAAATTCAAAAGGCGATGACATCAAAGGATATATCATCAAGCCGGAGAACTTTGATCCTAATGAAAAGCATCCTCTACTGGTATATATATACGAAAAATTTGCTAATAGAACTTATCGCTACTACCAACCGGGAGTACATCATAGACCATGTTACCAAGTCTATAACAGCTTAGGCTATGTTGTTTTCGTGCCGGATATCAAATATGGTGTCGGAAACCCGGGTAAAGATGCATTAGACTGCGTTATGAGTGGTGTGGACTTCATTACTTCTAAGGGATATATTGATACAACCGCTATGTGTCTGCAAGGACACTCTTGGGGTGCTTATCAAGGTGCTTATATTGCTACGCAAACGGACAGATTTGCTGCGATTGCTGTTGGAGCTCCTGTTGGTAACATGACCAGTGCGTACAGCGGAATCAGATTGACAAGCGGCTTAGCCCGTCAATTCCAATACGAAAAATATCAAAGCCGTATTGGTGCATCAATTTTTGAATCATTAGAAAACTACATAGCCAACTCTCCTGTATTTGAGGCTTCAAAAGCAGAAGTACCTCTGTTAGTCCTTCATGGTGATGTCGATGGTGCTGTTCCGTGGGAACAATCAATCGAACTATACTTAGCATACAGAAGATTAGGCAAAAACTGTATCTTCCTACAGTACGAAAATGAACCGCATTGGCCGGGACGCTATCCGAATAAGGTTGATTGGGCAAAGAAAACACTCGAATTTTTCAATACGTACTGCCTTGGAACGGAAGCTCCTAAATGGATAAAAGAAGGCGAACCGTACTACAACAAATGGTAAGATACCATTAATAGCAATCTACTTGAAGGATAATTGTGATGAAAAAACTGTTAATAAATTCTCTTAGGCAGTAATCACAACCAAAAATATTTTTATTACGAAAACTACTCATATCGCAAGTCTAATTACAGGGCTTGCGATATGACAAATTTTCCGAAACTATGTTCACCAATGAAATAGACGATACCAAATCAAATCCTACTCTCCTAAACTCATCTCCTTTTTTAAATAAAAAAATAGACAGATTTTAAAATCTGCCTATTGTATTCACAAATAGAAAAATTAAATTATTTCTTAACAAAGACTTCGTGTTTAATATTTCGACCATCGTCAATCACAGCGACATAAACACCGCTTGTCAAAGATGCAACACTAAGATATGTACCCGATGATTTTAAAATCAGATTCCCGGCTTCGTCATAGATTGTTATATCAGGTTTTCCGCTGAGATTGAAATAGATAAACTCTTCAGCCGGATTCGGATAAATTATAGATTTAGTTTGGGCGATATTTTCATCTTCTACATCAGAGTATGGTTTGAATAATTTAGCAAGGTTATATTCTGAATAATCATTTTTATATGCCGGCGTATCGTCTTGATATACTGCCAATCTCAAAATCATATCTTCCGGGCTGTACTGCATCATTTGTAGATTTCCTTTGCCTGAATTTGAATAGGAGCTCATTCTATTCCAACTCTCATCTCTGTCAATACCGGTTCCATCACCAAAATTCTTTTTGATTGCATCGTAGCGTTCACAATAGTTTCGACTATCATTACGGGCGATTTGGGAGTTCGCCGTATATATGTTATCACCCGGGATATCATCATCATAGCTTGAATTTCTATATACATACTTAGGAGCAGTCGGTGCAATTTCAGCAATCATTGCGATTAAACTATCTGCTTCTTGGTCAGATGAGGCTAAGGAAGAGACAATATAAGAGTCCGCAAAACCATTTTTTGAATCATTTAGAGCTGAACGAACATCATTGGTATTATGCTTTCCATCGGAGTTATAATCATAAGTTTCCAGAGCATCTCTAAGAGCAAACCAAATTGGAGTATAGGGTGGATTAATAGTCCAATCCTCGTCAAAATCACCCATCACGTGCTGAAAAGCAGAGACACCATTGGCATTAATACCCGATAAAGATGTCATCATTCCTGCAAAACCAATCATAGCCCATGGCTGTTCATTCTTTTCATTCGGAATGTGTATAACGATAACTTGATGCTTAACAAGAGCATCTTCATTTGACCAATCGAGATGACGAGTTATAATTGCTTTTCCAGCTTCATCTGTACCTGCTGTGGCCTTGCCCCAACTCAGAAGGCTTGAACACCCCATATTGTTTACAAAACCAATAATATCAAGTAGTGTATTGGCAACCAAAATATCTCTATAATCAATATTTTTAATTTGATAACCGGCATCTTTCATACCTTCGTAAATTCCTTTCGCTTCATCAATATACTTATCTTGGATATTGAAATTATCTTTTGATACAACCAATGATTTAACCTGCGGTAGATAAATACCAAAAATCGGCATTATGTATCCCTCACACAATTCTTTAATCTCATCTCCCATCAAATAACCATAGGCATACCCTCTTTCATAATGACTGCCCCAAACTTTGACAACAGTTAGATTACCTTTTTCCTCAACTATTTCACCTTTAACATCGGCAAAAACTCTACTTGAAAAAACAACGCTTAGCAACAGAATAAATAAAATTACTTGCTTCATGAGAATTATCCGCTATAAATTACAAACATTAAGATACGTATTAAAATACAATTTGTTGAATGGGAAGAAATACAGTTCAAAACTCTATCCATGTATATTAGTTGAAAAAAACGAGTTTTTATATAGATTTTTTTTTGACAATTTATAAAAATTCATGTTTTTTCAGATGTCTAAAATTAGCGATTTTTACTGTTTTTTAAACTTTTTTGCATTTTTTTCAATTTTTTTTCAATTTTTTTGTTCTCCATTCCAAAATCCTATTTTCTCTAACTCCTTATATTTCATAGATATATTTTTTGGCAAAAGTTTTGGCAAAAAAAATGTCACACTGTACGGCGTACTGTACGGT